>Ga0213868_10000629_pt1 | contig 33654 bp, 27 predicted proteins | sample PICome_9_FD_160087 | JGI IMG/M metagenome (GOLD analysis project Ga0213868, IMG submission 160087) | Coastal seawater microbial communities near Pivers Island, North Carolina, United States - PICO127 | ecosystem: Environmental > Aquatic > Marine > Coastal | place: USA: North Carolina...
CACGCGATAGCACCAACCGTTGAGGCGCCGTTCTTTCGTGGCCTTCTCGAACGTGAGGGCTTGAATGGGATCGAGCTCGACTCAACGGGCTAGGAGCATCCTCCATATAAGGATGGACGTTCGATTACGATCTACTTTAGTGCCCCAGTGTTCTGCTAGGGATTCGAGCTCTTCGGCAGATGCTTCTGGGAGGAATTGAGCAAGAATTGGCCGGACTTCGAAGCGGCTAGCATTTAGAACAGCACCTAATGTAGGGAGGGGAGTTGCTCCGCTTGCTCCAATCGGAGGTTTCGAACTGGCTCTGGGCTTGGCTGCTGTCGTCTTTTGTTCGGTAGATTTGGGGTGCCTGTGAAGATAATGCTCGGCAGCGAACCCTAGCCCCGCAGTGACTATCATCACGATCCATGTCATTCTCCCGCTCTTCAAAACTGCCGTTGAATAAATCCGCCAATAGCCCGTGCGAGCCACTTGATGTCACTGAGAATAAGATAGAGAGCTGGTACCAGGAGAAGGGTAATGAACGTGGCAAAGATCACTCCGAAGCCGAGTGAAGTGGCCATCGGAATCAAGAACTGAGCCTGCAAACTTTTCTCCAGGAGAATTGGGATGAGCCCAGCAAACGTGGTTAGCGAAGTGAGGATGATGGGGCGGAAGCGCCTAGCCCCGGCGGCCCAGGCGGCATCAAGCACGACGACCCCTTTCTGCGCCTCCTTGTTCACGTAGTCCACGAGAACAAGGCTGTCATTGACCACCACTCCGGTGAGAGCGACGATGCCGAAGAGGCTGAGGGTGCTCAGGCTTTGACCGGTAAAGAAGTGGCCGCCAATGGCACCAATGAGGCCGAAGGGAATGACGCTCATGACGATGAACGGCTGCAGGTAGGATCTGAAGGGGATCGCGAGCAATCCATAGATGACGATGAGAGCGAGCACGCCGTTCTTGCTCAGACTTTCTAACATTTCAGCATTTGACTTGGCTTCCCCTTTCAGGGTGGACTTGACACCGGGATAGCCTTGGAGGACTTTGGGAATGATCTCGCTGGTCAGCGTGGCATTGATGTACTGCACGTCGACGCTTTCCTTATCGGCGTCTGCCGTGATGTTGACGACACGTTCTTGTTCCATGCGGTTGATCGTTGTGTAGCTTTCGCCAAATTGGATCTCGGCCACTTCATCGAAGGCGACGGCGCGTCCGTCTGGTAGCCGGATGCGAAGGTTTTCGAGATCTGCTAGAGAGTCGCGCTCACTCCTAGGGTAACGCACCATCACTTTGATTTCGTCACGACCGCGAATGATGCGCTCTGCCTCGGCTCCATAGAATGCCTGCCGTACCTGGGAGCCGAGTTCGAAGGCAGTGACTCCAAGAGCTTCGCCATCTGGTTTGACTTTCATTTGCATCTCGAGTTTGCCGCCACTGTAGTTGTCCGTGACGTCGAAGACCCCTTTGTAAGTTCGCAGTGTCTGCATGACTTCCTCCTTTGCCGTGAGAAGATCCTCGAAGGTGCCGCCCGCAAGTTGCACATTGATAGGCTTCTCATCGTTCAATGCGGCGGTTGCGATAATCTGCATGGATTTCACGCCGGGAATGACGCCAATACACTCTCGCCAGCGATTGGCGAGATCCACGGCTGATAGTGTGCGTTGTTCAGACTTTGTTAGTTCCAAGACGAATACAGCGCGATTACTAGCGGAGCCGATCTGGCGTTGATCGAAGCCCTGGTTACCGCCTAGGCTGACGCTAATATGCTTGCCGATATTCCCTACGGACTCCTTCTCAAGATCGTCCAACAGGGTGTCATAGGCATCGCGGATCTGTTGCGCCGCTACGGAAGTGCCTTGGAGAGAGGTGCCCACTGGCATCTGCAGTTGGATGACAATGTAGTCGCTCGGTACGACGGGAAAAGGAATGAACTTCACCCAGCCACCTTTGACTAGTGAGAGAGTGATTAGGAGGAGGCCAACGAACAAGGCCACGGTGACGTAGCGGAAGCGCAAGCAAACGTGGAGCGCCGGTTCGTAGAATCTTTTGACGAAGGTCTCCAGGCCGTTCGCGATGGCGCGTTGAATCTTGAGAAGCCACGCACTGGTTTCCTTCTCATCCTTGCCAACTCGACAGAACGTCAGGTGATAAGGGAGTACCATCTTGGACTGAACAAGGGACCAGAAGAGAGTGAGGATCACGATCCCAGCGATGGGAGCAAAGAAATCGCCGGAAAAGCCAGGGACAACCAGAAGGGGGACGAAGGCTACCATGGTGGTGAGCACGGCAAAGACCACCGGCAAGGCAACATACTCAGCCCCGCGGGCCGCAGATTCTAGACTATGGCCATGGCGCTGAAACTCGGAGAACACGCTTTCGCCAACGACAATGGCATCGTCCACCACAATCCCAAGTACGAGAATGAAAGCGAAGAGGGAGATGATATTGATCGAAATGCCAAAGATTGGCATGACGAAGAGCGTGCCCAGAAACGAGAATGGTATTCCGAGAGCCACAAAGAAGGCAAGCGATGGGCGCAAGAACAGTGTCAGGACAACCATGACAAGCAGGAACCCCATGCCGCCATTGACCAGCATTGTCTTGAGGCGGCCACGCAGGTAAAACGAGCCATCGACGTAGGCATGAAATTGAATGGCATCGGAATATCGAGTTCCCGCGTCTTCTACAAACTGATTAACTTTGGCAGAGACGTCGATCGGCGTTTCGTTGCCAACGGCATAGACGACGAGAAAGGCCGCAGGTTTCCCATCGAATAAACTGACACTCTTTGAATCCACGAAAGCATCGCGTACGGTGGCGACGTCTCCCAACGTGATGCGCGTGCCATCTGGCGACGCACGCAGGACGAGATCTTCGAAAGCCTCGCCTGTGTAGGCCTGCTGCTTCACTCGGAGCAGGATCTCGGCAGCCGTTGTTTTCACGGAGCCGCCTGGGAAATCGTTGGAGCTGCGACGGACGGCGTTGGCCACTTCCTCGAAGGTCAGACCGTATCGCCGAAGCGTCTCTTCATCGACCTCAATGGCAATCTCAAGATCGGGAAGTCCGTCCAGTTTCACCTGAGAGATGCCAGGGAGTCTAAGGAGGTCATCACGAGCTTGTGCGGCGATTCGACGTAATGTTATCTGATCGGTGTCGGCAACGATAGCGACACGAATGATTTCCTCTGCCAGGACAAGTTCATCGACGATCGCGCGCTCTGCCTCTGCTGGAAACGTGATGATCGCGTCCACTCGCGTCTTCACGTTCTCTTTCAGTTTCGCCATGGAATAGCCGCGTTCAGCTTCAATAAAAACAGTGCCGATACTCTCTTGAGCCTCGGATCGTAGTTCCTTGATGCCCTCCAACCCTTGCACGGCTTCCTCAATGGGGAGGACCAGTGAGCGCTCGACTTCTTCGGGCGCTGCTCCGGGATAGACGACGTTCACTGTCACAGTCCGCAGGTCTAACTTTGGAAACATCCTGACATTAACTGAAAAAACGCCCAAGATTCCCCCTGCTAAGATGAGGAGCATCAGGAGGTTCGCAGCGACCCCATTGCGTATGAACCAGGCGATCACGGAGCGTTCACTTGGTCAATCAGTTGTCCTGAAGGTGCCTCGTTGTCGGAAGTGATGGCTTCTACTGTCATGCCTTCCGCGTAATAGGACAGTCGTGTGACAATGACGCGTTCCCCGGTTTCTAGTCCGTCGGTCACAATGACACGCTCACTTTCTTTTCGGGCAATAGTGACCTTCCGCGTAGCGATGAGCGAGTCTTCGACTACGAGGACTCGCTCACCAGGGAGGACGGCCTCGCGTGGTACACTGAAAGCGTTTTCTAACACACGCCCTGGGAGTCGAGCTTTGACAAACTGGCCGATTTGTAGCGGCGGCCCAGGTTCATCCAATCCGTAGGGATCATCGACTCGGACAATGACTCGGACGAAGCGATTCTGAGGATCGATGATACCAGTCGATCGATCGACCTGACCGTGCCAGGCTTGGCCTTTCCCATCATTCAAATGTACGGTGACGGGAGCATCCTCAGAGATCTGGCTTCCCAGCGGTGGGAGATCGAGGAAGCTTGCATCGGCAGCAGACACGGGCAAGACAACTTCAGCATAGTCGATGGCGTAAATGTCAGCGAGAACGGCTCCCATTGCCGAAACACTTTGACCGACATCGGCCATCTTGGTTCGGATACGGCCTGTGTAAGGGGAGATGATTTGTGTGTTTGTGAGATCGTGTTTGGCAGACTTCAAGACAGCGCGAGCGGCGTCGACATCTGCGCGCGCTTTCGCTAATTGAGGTATGTTCGCTGCCAACCCGGTAGGCTCGCCTTTTCCAAGACGTTTCCAATCACGTTGCATCCGTTTGGCTAAAGCCTCTTCGCGCTCCAAGCCGAGCTGAGCCGTGGCTAGCTGCGCCTTCGCGTTTGCGACTTGGGTTTCGTAGAAGATGGGATCGATGGTGATGAGGATTTCATCTTCACGAAAGAAGCCGCCTTCAAGGAACTGTGGATTCACGGAAACGATCCGGCCAGACACTTGCGACGTCAGCTGTGTCGTCGTGCGCGCCCGGACAGTGCCATTGGCAGTGATGTAGACGGGAATGTTCGTGGCCTCCATGGCCACCACCTTCACTCTGGGAATGACCGGTTTCGGCGGTTGTTTCTCAGGAGGGGTTCGCCACTCAACTAGTTTGTTGGATACCCACCAAAGCGCTCCGAATACGACGATGGCTAGAATAGCATGGGAGTATCGGCGGTTCACCTGCGAAACCAATCGCCGGAAGGGCTATTCGTCAATGCCGGTACGACACCAGAACATACCTGAGGGTGGTTTATAACGTAAATGCTAGTAGTCCACTCCTTTGAGTGCGTTTCCACTTGGAACCTCCTTGCTGAGAATGTGGTATTGGACGCGGATTGGTCGAAACTAGCAAGAGCCACTGGGCTACCATCAATCTGTGATCCGTGCCATTCTCAGCAAGACCGACTCTGGCGAAATGGTCCATTACAATGCGATTAGACCCGGGAGTTTTCATGGCGAGGATGGATGACTTGGTGCTCTCTAGCGTGAGGCTTCCGATATTAATGGTGTTGTTAGTAATTCGCATGAGGACAGTGCCTTCAACGCGAGAGTCACGGCAGAGCGCTGTGGTTTGCCTGCTGCGAGAGGACATGACAGCTTTATCAAGGCGGCGTGCACCAAGGTGGAAACGACAGATCATAGGTCCGTATAGTATGGGAATCATAAACATTTGTGATCCATGGACGAGAGGCTTCCTGGTTGTCGGGGATTAATCGGTGAGCCACTGGCTGCACTTTTGGCTTGCCTTGATGGCTCAGTCCTAGAATCTCCTGAAATGCAACGACGACAATTCCTCAAAGCCTCCACCGCCTTTGCGGCGCCCACTATTATTCCAGCCACTGCGATCGGTCAGGGAGATCGTCCTGCACCTAGTGAGCGGATCGGCTTGGGGGTGATTGGCCTCGGAGGCATGGGCAACGGCAACATGAATCAGCTCATGCGCCAAGACGATGTTCAGGTCATGGCCGTCTGTGATGTCGATCGCAAGCAGATCGGTGCCAAGAACCGGGTGAACAAGTATTACTCTGAGAAGGGTGCCAAGGACTACAAGGGCTGCGATGCTTATGGTGATTTCCGCGAACTTGTTGCTCGCAAGGACATCGACGCTGTGGTCGTGGCCACGCCAGATCACTGGCATGCCATTGCCGTGATGGATGCCCTGCGCGCAGGAAAGGATGTCTTCTGCCAGAAGCCGATCACGCACCTCTTTGGTGAGGGGCAGGCAATTTACAAGGAAGTTGCCAAACGGAACGCAATCTTTCAGGTCGGTTCGCAGCAACGTTCTGATGTGCGGTTCCGTATCGCAGCTGAGGCTGTGCTGAACGGGCTCATTGGCAAGGTGAAGCATGTGGAGGTCGGCCTTCCCACGGGTGGGCAGACAGACAAGATGGGACGTGTTGGTGAGCCTATCCCTGATGGTCTCGACTACGACATGTGGTGTGGCCCGAGTAGGTACCTGCCTTACTCCAAAGATCGTCTTCACTGGAACTGGCGCTGGTGCCTCGACTACGGCGGTGGACAGCTCATGGACTGGATTGGTCACCACAATGACATTGCGCACTGGGGACTGGGCATCGATAAGAGCGGCCCGACGAAAGTTGAAGGTGTCGGCTTTGAGTTTCCTGAGAAGGGCATGTGGGATGGTCCCAAGAGTTACGAGGTGAAATGTGAGTTTGCGGGCGGCTACACCTCGTCGATTTCTAACAAGAACAAGATGGGTACCAAGTGGATCGGTGAGGACGGCTGGATCTGGGTGGATCGTGGTAAGATCGATGCCTCCAACAAAGAGTGGATCCGTGAGAAGACAGACCGCGGTCCGATTAAGGCCTATCACTCACGCGAACACCATCGCAACTTCGTCGACGGTATCAAAGAGCGCAAGGAGTGCATTTGCTCAGCGGAAACGGGTCACCGTTCGATCACGCCGGGGCATCTTGGTTATGTGTCTGTGCAGTTGGGGCGGGCTCTTGAGTGGGATCCTGCGAAAGAGGTCGTCGTCAATGATCCAGCCGCGGACAAGCTTCTCAAGGAAGTGAACTACCGTGATGGTTGGTCGTTAGAAGGCTAAATTCGCACGATCTTCACACAGGCTTCACAAAACGTTCATGGAGGCGGCTCACCCTGCTGCCATGAACTTTGTCACACAAAGCATCACCGCTAGCAAACTCCTCCTCGCGACGCTCGCCGTCACGGTGGCAGGAGATTGGTTTCTCTTTGGGCATGGGCCAGGCCTCGGCACGGCTGTCTTCTTCGCCTTGCTCTGGGCCCTCCTACGATGGAACCGCCCAGGTCCGGAGAGGACATGGCTCCAGTGGGTGCTACTCTCGGCGTCGGCCTTGCAGTGCGCGATCGAGCCAGGTATTGCCAACACACTCGTTCTCGTCTCGCTGACGGCGTACGTCTCGGCGCGTTGGCTTCATGGCAAGCTTCTCGGTCAGACAGGATGGCGAGTGCTGGTTGAGGGCTTGTTAGGAATGATGCGGCTTCCGCTCACGGTGGCTACGCTCAGATCAACCGTGGAGGTGGCGCAGAGTGGCTTGGAAACGGATCATTTCAAAACAGGCGCAAGTAAACTGCTTACCGTTGTTCGTGTGGTTTGGCCCGTGCTATTGGTGGCCATTCCGTTTGTTGTTCTGTTGGGAGGCGGGAATGCGATCCTGCAGAACGGGATTGTCAGCGTCTTCGATGCCCTCTTCCAGATCGTCGACGAGGTGAGTCCTCCGAGCATCCCGAGGATGGTGTTCTGGATGGTGGTGGGTCTCATCGCGCAGGGGCTTCTCTCGAGATCGCCTGTATCGCTGTGGTTGGGCGGGCTTGAGGCAAAGCTCCCTGATCGCTTTCGCAAGCCTAACGATACCAATGTCGCGGTGATGAGAACGTGGCTCTTACTCGTCGTTCTAAATGTGCTCTTCTTTAGCGCGAACACGACGGACGCTTGGTTCCTCTGGCTAAACAGCGCGCTGCCAGAAGGGGTGAACTTCAGTGATTTTGTGCATCAGGGGGTCCACCGATTGATTGCCTGCGTGCTTCTTGCTGCCGCAGTCCTCGGGCTGCTCTTTCATCAATCACGTGAGGTTGTTCAGGCTCGGGCTGTCAAGAGCCTGGCCTACGCGTGGATTGGGCAGAATCTGTTTCTGGTTGGCAGTGTTGTTCTCCGATTGAAGATGTATGTGGATGCCTATCAGCTCACGTTGTTGCGCCTCCATCTGTTGGCGTTCCTTCTGTTAGTGACGGTGGGCTTTGGGTTACTCTTCATTAAGATTCAGCGCGATCATGGGTTTGCCTGGCTTCTCAATGCAAACCTTCTGGCGGTGTTCTGGCTCTTCTTTACCATGCAGTTTATCAATGACCGTGGCCTCGTGGCCTGGGTGAACTATCAGACGGCACTGAATCCCGAGCGGACGCAGGTCATCGATGTCGATTACTTGGCGGGTCTTGGAGCCCCTGCGTGGCCAACTTTAGAGCGAATCGCCGAAGATCCTATTCGTTTCCCTTTCAGCAACAATCGGGCGAGTGAGCATCTTGCTGGCGCCTTGAAGCAAGAGGCGCTTAGTGATTCTGGCTGGCAATCGTGGCAATGGCGGCGTTGGCACGCGCATCGGTTGGTTTCGGATGAGGCCGACGTCGCCGCAACCGAGTAGACTTGTCCCTCTAGGTTGCTGTCGTGAGCGTGCCAGAAGGCTTCAGATCGGCAGAGCAGGACCAGCAGATGTCGAAGTTGCCCGGATTCACTTCCTTGCAATGAGGGCATGCAATCTCGGTGTCCTTCGTGTTCTCAGCGTCTTGGTAGTGCTCGCGGAGCAGTGCATAGGCCCGATCGTAGTCGTCATCATTCATCACGCAAAGCGTGGGTGAGAAGGGGGGCATCGCCAGTTCGGCGAATCCAGCTCCGCTCAGCAGCCGACAACAATTGTGGCTGCGAATGCCCACACTTTCTAGAACCTACCGATAGACTTCCAGGCGTGGTAGGCTGGTATCGTTGAAGAGCGCTTTCATGGCTAGGAAGATGTTAGAAACGGGCCAGCTGATAGTCAAACGAATCAGTTGGTCAAGCCTTGCGCTGGCGCCAGCATCTAGCTTGAATAGGCCGTATGAAAGCCGCTTATATCGACGCCCCAGGCCCTGCCAGCGAGATCATCTATGGAGATTTGCAGGATCCCGTGCCCCAGAAGTCTGACGTTGTGATAAAGGTCGGGGCAGCTTCTGTGAACCCGATCGATACTTACCTCCGCTCTGGCAATGTGCCCATGGAGTTGCCGATGCCGTACATCATCGGTTGTGATGTGGCCGGGACGGTGGTGGCCACCGGGCCTGAGGTGTCTCGTTTCCAGGTAGGGGATCGCGTGTGGGGTTCTAATCAGGGGTTGTTAGGCAGGCAGGGAACAACGGCGGAGTTTGCCTGCGTGGATGAAACCTGGCTCTACCCTACGCCTGACAACGTGACTGATGCATCGGCGGCAGCGGTGTCGCTCGTGGGAATCACCGCACACCTAGGACTGGTTCATCGCGGTCGGCTTCAAGCATGGGAAGCGGTCTTTGTGAACGGTGGCAGTGGTGGCGTTGGCTCTGCTGTGGTGCAGATGGCAAAGTGTCTCGGAGCTGCGAAGGTGATCACGACAGCCGGGTCTGAGGAGAAGGCAGAGATCTGTCGTCAGTTAGGTGCGGATCATGTTATCCTCTATCGTCAAGAGGACGTTCTCTCTAAGGTTCAGGCCCAGGCGCCAGATGGCGTTGATTTATGGTGGGAAACAGTTAGGGAACCGCAGCTTGATCGGGCTGTCACCGCGCTGGCTCGCGATGGCCGTATCATCGTGATGGCCGGAAGGGATGCCAGATCGGAAGTTCCCATCGGTCCGTTCTATGCGAAGGGCTGCTCCTTACTTGGTTTTGTCATGTTCATGACCCCAGCTGAGATCCAGCGTCAGGCGGCCGAAGACATTAACCGTTGGTTGTCGGAGGGGGTGCTGGTGCCGAGGATCGACCGTGAACTTCCTTTCTCAAAGGCGGCTCAGGCGCATGCGTTGCAGGAAGGCAGCACCATCGGGTGTGACGGCACTCTTCAAGGGAAGATCGTCCTGGTGCCGTAACGTTTCCGAGTTGACCCCAATGGCTGGCGGTTCAAATTTGTTGTCGTGAAGGACACAATTCTATATCTTAAGGGCATCGCAATTCCATTCGTGATTCTGGGAGGGCTGAGTGCGTGTGGCGAGAAATCGACGTCAGTTGAGTCAAACCTGTCTGGTGGATCGGCCTCCGAGCAGGGAGCTGTGATTGCCGAACCTGCGCGACCCAAGCTCGAAAAAGTGATTCGTGGCGTGTGGCTCGCAGAGTCACCCGAATCGTTGGATGGCGCGGTGGAGAAGATTCAGCTCGATTTTCGAGCGGAGGGGAAAGTCACGATGATTGTCTTCAATCCGGGTGAGAGTCCCCCGACAGATGGCGTCTACGAGGTCTCTGGAGACGTCTTAAAAATTATCTTCAACAAGGACGAGCCGATCGAGACCAACTATGATGGTCAGACCCTGACCGTGATCGATACTGCGAACGAGCAGCAGGTTGACTTCGAGAAGCTCTAGTGCGTGGTTTTAATGTCCTCTTATTGCGCGGTGCGACATTGGCCGCCGCGCTGTTTGCTGGACTATTGCTAGGAAAGCACTCCGGGGAGGTCCCAGCAATACTGGAGGAAACGGAACCCGTCTCGGAGACTAGCGCAGGTGCCGGCGAGACTCTTCTCAAGGAGCTGCAGAGACTGCTACTAGCAGAACGAGACTCTGCGGTGGAGATACTCTTTCTCCGCTGGGCACGGACCGACCCCGAAGGAGCTATCGTAGCGGCGGATCGTGAGCACGATCCTAGCCTATGTCTCAAAGGTATCTACCGAGCCCTGGGGAGCCTATGATTTGATGGCGGCCCTGGAGTCCCTGGGAGCACGCAAGGACGACGTGCAAATCGGTAGTATCGCCTGGCATCTGAGGGACCACGTGACCTCGGAGAATGTGGACGAAGTTTTCGAGTTCATGCGGGATCGGCGATGGAGGTATCTTTGGAAGGCCGTCTGGCAAGAGATGAATGATCTGGACGAGGTAAAGGTGCGTCACGCTTTGTGGATGCGGAGGGAAACGATCCATTGTTGAGAGCGTATATGGCCCAGGCCATGGCCATAGAGGATTCTGATTCGGCACTTGCCTATGCCGAGTCCTACCTAGGCCGAACCGACACTGCAATTTAAGGGGTGATGCGTGAATGGGCGAAGAGGGATCCTGCTGCCGTCTTCGCCCAGATTGACAAGGTGAGTCACTATTATCGTGATTAGGCCTGGCACGAGGTCATGGAGAGTTGGTTTGAGGCGTCCCCAGAGGAGGCTGCAGCATATGTGAGTGGTGTTCCATTCAAGGAAACAGAATGGGCTTGGAGTAGCCTCTAAGAGTCGTGGCGTGAAGCTGATCTCGATGGCTTGGCGAGCTACGTCGCTTCGCTTCCTGGGGATCATTCTACGGAAATGCTGACGGAAGCCGTTGCGGAGGACCGCCTGGCTGACGGTGAGGCCTGGTTTGGTCAATTGGATGCCGTGCATCAAGGAAAGGCGCTTGGCTATCTATTGGAGTCGATGCTACCTGCGGACGTGGAGGGTGCGGAAGTGCTGGCGCTACAGAGCCAGCATCCTGACGGGCTTGTGCAGTTCGCTAAAATGTGTGCCCACCGCGATCTCGAAGCTGCGGTGAAGTGGGGCTAGCCGCAGGCAACGAGCGCGTGCTTTCTGCTTTCCGGGCTCGAGTGGACGTGCTGCCGCCTGCGATGAAGGCGCCATTGGAAGAGCTCCTCGCGCCTTAGTCCTTGCATCCCGCCTGGGATGCGGAAAGCGTGCGCGCATGCCTACTATGACTGTCGCTTTCACCCAGCTCGCTCCTCAAGAATGGGCCATCGTCGGAGGCTGCGTGCTTGTTGCTGCCATCCTTGGATTCTTGCTCGGACGTCGCAAGAAAGCTGTGCCCGAGGCGGTGACTTCCGCTCCTCTGCCGACGCCAGCGGCCTCGGCTCCTCGCGCAGAGGCCGAGGTGGTTTCATTTCTTGCATTGATGCAGGAGAAGGGGCGCCTGGTCGATTTCCTCATGGATGATGTGACGGGATTCAACGACGCCGAAGTTGGTGCGGCGGCTCGTGTTGTTCATCAGGGGTGTCAGTCAGTTCTGAATTCTCATCTTTCGGTGGAGCCTATTTCGCAGGAAGCGGAAGGGACGCGCGTGAGCTTGCCCGATGGCTACGATGCAGCGGATTTCCGTTTGTTAGGAAACGTGGCGGGCGAGCCTCCTTACGAGGGGGCGTTGGTTCACAAAGGGTGGCGGGTGACCAGTGTGACGCTGCCTCAGACAGTTGGCGGTGACGATACATTGCCAAATATCGCGGCAGCGCAGGTCGAGCTTTCTTAGAATGGCAAACACCTTTGTCGTCGGGATCGATCTTGGTACGAGTAACAGTGCCATCACCCTCTTGCCGTTGGAGACAGGTGTGCCGGGCACGGTGGATGTGGTGCAGGTTACCGGCCCGAATCGTGTGGAAGGGAGATCTGGTCTTTCCTCAGCACTCTATCTGGCAAATTCCTCAGAGTTTCCTGAGGGCGCACTGAACCTTCCTTGGCAGACTGAGAATCCGAGTTCCGTCGTCGGTGAATTTGCCAGGAATCATGGGTCTCTGGTTACGGATCGCTTGGTGACCTCTGCAAAGTCTTGGCTTTCTAATCCGCACATTGATCCAAGATCAGCCGTCCTCCCGTGGGATACGGAGCTTCCTGCTGAAGAGAAGGTGTCTGCAGTTGAAGCCTCCAGGTATTACTTGGAGCACCTCCGCCAAGCGCTGACGCATGCTCATCCAGACTCTTCCTTGGATGATGCATCGATTGTGATCACGGTGCCGGCTTCCTTCCAAGAAGTGGCGCGCAATCTTACTCTCGAGGCTGCTGAGGCTGCTGGATTTCGAGAAGTTATTCTGCTAGAAGAGCCGCAGGCTGCCTTTTATGCCTGGTTGCATCGTGTCGGCGATAGCTGGCGTGAACAAGTCTCCCCGGGAGATCTCATTCTCGTTTGTGATGTGGGCGGTGGAACGTCGGACTTTAGTTTGATCGTGGCCACGGAAACGGACGGGCAGCTAGGTTTGGAGCGTGTGAGTGTTGGCGAGCATCTCTTGTTAGGTGGTGATAACATGGACTTGGCCCTGGCCTACGTCGTGCAAGGCCAACTGGCTGAAGAGGGACACGAGATCGATACCTGGCAACTGTGGGCTTTGGTTCATGCTTGTTCGCAAGCCAAGGTGGCTTTCTTTTCCGATCCGAGCCTAACCGAAGTTCCGATTGCGGTCCCATCGCGTGGCTCAAGTCTTCTTGCTGGTTCGCTCTCTTCCACGCTTACTCGTGAGAGTGTGGAATCCATGATCATCGACGGCTTCTTTCCGCTTACTGCGATTGATGATCTACCAAGCGACGACGCTGCTGGTCTTCAGGAATTGGGGCTTCCTTACGCTTCGGATCCTGTCATTAGTAAACATCTCGCTCGCTTCCTCACCCGAAGTCTGGCGACGGTGCAGGTAAATGAAGAGCTAGCCTCTCTTGCTGAGAGTCATGGCGAGCAGGGCTTTCTTCGGCCAGATGTCGTGCTCTTTAATGGCGGAGCGTTTAAGGCGGATGCCGTAAGGGGGCGTGTATTAGAGTTGTTGGCTTCTTGGATAGGTGAGCAGGGAGTGCGTGCCTTGGAGGGGGACGAACCAGATCTGGCGGTTGCCAAGGGGGCGAGTGTTTATGGGCAAATTCGTGAGACAGGGGAGGGGCTTCGCATCCAAGCAGGCATTCCTCGATCTTACTACGTCGGTTTGGAAAGCTCCATGCCTTCGGTACCCGGTTTCAAGCCGCCTATTAAAGCACTCTGTGTGGTTCCGCAGGGTATGGAAGAGGGGACTGAGTTGCTTATCGACGGACAGGAATTTGGGTTGGTCATCGGTCAGCCTGCGGAGTTTCGTTTCTTCAGTTCAGATATTCGCGGTGGCGATGAGCCGGGTGGTGTACTTCCAAATGCAGATCGTGAACTCGTCGAGAATGCCTGCCTTCAAGCGACGCTCCCAGCGATGGAAGGCTTTGCGGAGGGGGAGCGGGTGCCGGTGAAAGTGAACGCTGTGGTGACAGAGCTAGGGAATCTGCAACTCTGGATGTTGCACGAGCCATCTGGAGAACGGTGGAAGTTCGAGTTGGAAGTACGGGGGGAATAGGGTTTCACGCGAAGGCGCAAAGACGCGAAGATTGAAAGATTCAAAGAATGAGGGAAGACGCCTGCTGTGCAGTCTCTCGGCTTTCAAAGCTGTCAGATTCTTTGTTTAGTCCTTCGCGTCTTTGCGCCTTCGCGTGAGATTCTGGTTTGAATGGTTCTGTCTGGGCCTTATGTTTCTGTCATGGAGAACCCGACGCTTGAAGAGATTGCGCGAGAGGTGATCGACTGCGCTTATCATATCCATGTGGAGCTGGGGCCAGGGCTTCTTGAATCGGTATATGAAGTTGTTCTGGCGAAGGCGTTGGAGGAGCGGGGCTATCGAGTGGTGCGGCAGGTTCCCATAAAGATTCAGTTTCGAGATTTGAAGTTTGACGAGGGCTTCCGGGCCGATCTGATCGTGAACGACTGTTTTCTCATTGAGCTTAAGTCTGTTGAGAAGACCTCACCAGTGCATGCTAAGCAGACGCTAACCTATCTACGGCTGCTGAAGTTTCCCCCTCGGTCTGCTGCTGAACTTCGGTGCGGCTACGCTCAAAGAGGGAGCCCAACGCATCGTGAATCAACATCAAGGCGTTGCGTCTTCCGGACTTCGCATCCATCAGGAGAGTAGCGTATGACGAAAGCTAGCCTTTTCAGTATTGGGATTGATTTAGGGACGACGAATTCCGCAATCGCTTACACGCGATTGACGGACGACGATTCCATTTCGGAAACGTTTCATCCGGCGCAGTGGGAGAGCCTTGGTAGTATTGGACAGGCGTCGACGCTGCCGTCGTTCCTCTTTCTTCCTACTGATGCAGAGGCTTCGCAGGCTGGACTTGATGAAGGGGGCGCGAGGTGGATGGTGGGTGGCTTTGCTAGAAAGCAGTCTGCGGAAACGCCTGGGCGGGTCGTGCATTCGGCCAAGTCGTGGCTTTGCCATCATGCCGTCGATCGCTCGGCGGACTTCCTCCCTTGGGCTTCTGGCATTCTTGCGGAATCTGAAAAGATCTCTCCATTGTATGCTTCCGCATTGATTCTGGCCACTCTGAAAGCGTCCTGGGATCAGCAGTTTGCTGATCTTGGGCCGCAGGGTGCCTTTTCAGCACAACAAGTGACGATCACCGTGCCCGCATCGTTTGACGCGGCTGCCCAAAAGTTGACTCTCGAAGCGGCGCAAATGGCAGGCTTTCCTGACAATGTGCGATTGATCGAAGAGCCGCAGGCGGCGTTCTATCGCTGGCTGGAATTTCAGTTGGCGGGGGGTGGCTTTGAGAAGGCCTTGCCGCTTGGCGACGATGGAAAGCATGTGCTTGTGGTTGATATTGGTGGTGGCACTTCTGACTTCAGTCTCTTTCATGTCTCGACCGAGAACGACAAGCCTAAGATTGAGCGCACAGCGGTCAGTGATCATATTTTGTTAGGAGGAGACAACGTCGATCTTGCACTTGCTTACATGGTGCAGGCACGATTGGAAGGTCAGGGGCACGAGATCGGTGGTGCGCAGTGGCCGTTCCTCGTCGCGCGTTGTCGCGATCTCAAAGAGCGTGTGCTCGCGACGGATGGGGCAGACGACGAAACGTTCACGGTATCGATTCCTGGTCGGGGCTCAAGTTTATTGGCATCAACTCTAACGGAAAGGCTATCACGGCAAGACATACTGGCCATGCTCTTAGATGGTTTCTTTCCGCTTTGTCCTGCCGATGTGGAGCCAGAACGCTCCGACGTTGCCCTCAAGGAATGGGGGCTTCCGTATGCTTCTGATAGTGGTGTCACCCGCTACTTGGCTGGATTCTTACGAGAGCGCCCAGCCATTGACGCGGTGCTCTTCAACGGAGGCACGCTCTATCCTGAGATCCTTCGGACTCGATTGCGGGATTTGATTGGCACATGGCAGGACGGGCATACGCCAATTGACCTTGAGAATACCGAGCCTGATTTGGCCGTTGCTCGAGGGGCCGCTCGTTACGGGTGGTTGACGAGTCGCGAGCAGCTGCAGATTGAAGCGGGTGCGGCTCGGGCGCTTTATTTGGAGGTTCAGCAAGCGGGTGGGGACAAGGCGGTGGTGTGCATCTTGCCGCGTGGCACGGACCTTGAGGAAGACATCAAAGTGGAGCTCGAAGGGCTCAAACTTCGAGTGGATCAGCCAGTGCGTTTTCAAACCTATTATTCAACCAAGCGTGGCAAGGATAAGGCGGGGAGCTTGGTGAAGCTCAAGAAGGGGGTGTTTCATTCATTGCCGCCACTGCAAACGGTGGCTCGGTTAGATGAGAAGAAAAAGCCGGAAAGTGGACAGATACCAGTGCGTCTGAGTGCGCGCATGAATGCTCTGGGGCTATTACAAGTGTCATGTGAGAGTATGCTCGCCGGTGTCGAGGCCACGTGGCCGCTCGATTTCAACCTACGTGCGGTGACCGTAGGGTCTACGGCTCTCAGTGAAGAGGGTGGGGAAGCGATTGCCGGTGATCCAGGAGTTTCTGAGAAAGCCATGGAGGCGGGGCTTCAGCTATTGCGTCGACAGTTTCGCTCTGCGGGAGAAAAGTTATCCGAGAAGAAGGGTAAAAAGAAGAACACCGGCAAGCCTGAGAAGGTGACGCCAGGTCGTGTGTTTCGTTCCTTGGAAGAGGCCCTGGAGATGCCCAAGCAGGATTGGAACTGGATGTTAGTGCGTAGTCTTTGGCCTGCTTTGGAATCCAGTCAGGAAGGTAGAAACCGATCGATTGAACATGAAGAAACGTGGCTCAGCTTGGTGGGCTACATGCTGCGGCCAGGATATGGGGCGCACCTCGACGATACGCGGATTGAGTCCCTCTGGGGCATCCTTGATGATGGGCTTGCCTATCCTAACAAGCGCGTGAAGCTGCAGGAATACATTCTCTGGCGGCGTCTTTCTGGAGGGCTCAATCGCGAGGACCAGGAGCAACTCTTGAAACGTGAATGGACTCTCATTGAGCAGTCGAAGAATCCGCCAGCGGAATTGATCCGCATGGTGGGTTCGTTTGAGCGCCTCTCTCAAGAACGCAAACGGTCGCTGGTCGCGCTCTTTACAGGTCGGGCGGTGGATCAGCTTGATGCGAGCAAATCAGCCGATGCCTATCTGGTGGCTCTCACACTACTCTTGAACCGTGCACCGCTGTATGCAGGCCCAGAAGCAGTGGTTCCACCAGAAATGGTTGAAGAAGCCTACGAGCGTCTTGCGCCACTCGATTGGACCGATGAACGGCTGCGAGAGGTCTTGCCGCTCTTTCTGAGGGCGGCTCGCGTCGTCGATAACCCCTACTTGGACGTGTCCAAACCCATTCGTAAGAAGATCGCCAATCAGCTAGAGAAGGCAGATGTCGCGCCGATGAAAGTTGTTCCGGTCCGAAGCTACGCACCCCTGGAGAAGTCCGACAGAGCTGGATTGCTGGGCGAGTCGTTGCCTGCAGGCATTGTCCTTGAGTAGGTAATTTCGACTGGCACCTCGCCCTGCTTCACGTTAACTAGCACCATGAATTATTCACGACGCTCCTTTCTCGCGACCTCAGCCATGACGCTGACCGCTGCCTCAGCACAGAACGTGGTTGGGGCAAATGAGCGTATTCGCCTTGGGTTTATCGGTCTTGGTGGAAGGGGCTCCGGTTCTGCAAAGTGGTTTAGTAAGATTGCTGGTGTTGAAATTGCCTATCTCTGTGACGCGGATCAGAAGCATGTGGATCGTGCGAAGAAGCTCTATCCGAAAGCGAAGGGCACGCAGAATTTGCGCGACGTGATTGAGGACAAGGATATCGATGCGGTCGTCGTGTCTACGGCCAACCATTGGCATGTGCTCGCTTCTGTGTGGGCCTGTCAGGCCGGGAAGGATGTTTATGTGGAGAAGCCGATTTCCCACAATATCTGGGAAGGTCGCAAGCTGGTTGAGGCTGCCCGAAAGTATGACCGTATTGTCCAAGGCGGCACCCAGCAACGTAGTGATGAATTGCAGGTGGAGATCAAGGATTACTTTGACTCGGGTGAGCTCGGGAAGATCAAGTATGTCCGCTGCAACCGGTACGGAAAGCGTGCGAGTATTGGCCGTCGGAAGACGCCTTTGGAAATTCCTAAATCCGTCGATTATGACCTTTGGTTAGGGCCAGCGCAGGATCTGTCACTTTATCGCGACAAGTTTCATTACGATTGGCACTGGGATTGGAATCTCGGCAATGGTGAGCTCGGTAACTGGGGCCCGCACATCATTGACGATCTTCGCAATGTGGTTTTTCGCGACAAGGTGAAGTATCCCAAGCGCGTGCTCGCAGGTGGAGGTCGTCTTGGTTGGGATGATGCAGGCACCTCGCCTAACACTCACTTTGTTTACATGGATTGTGGCGACATCCCGGTCATCATGGACGTGCATAATTTGCCACGTGGCAAAGGTGTGAACGGTGGTGATGTTTACAAGCGGCGCCGTACGAACAGTTTCCTTGTGGTTGAGTGTGAGAATGGCTACTATGCCGGTGGGCGTGGTGGTGGCCGTGCCTATGATCAGGATGGCAAAGTTCTGAAGAAGTTCAAAGGGGATGCTGGTGGCGCGCACGCGCAGAATTTCATTGATGCCATGCGCTCACGGAAGAAGGAACAGTTGAATGCCGAGATCGAGGACATCCATCTTTCCAGTGCTTGGTGTCATCTTGGAAACATCTCTTATCGCCTTGGAAATCAGTACAGTCGAGAGCAAGCGGAGGCTCAGGTGGTCGATTTCCAAGGTTGGAACGATGTGATTGCTGATTTCCATGAGCACCTTAAGGCAAACGAGATTGATGCCGGTGCTGGAGATATCAAGCTAGGCGCGATGTTGGAGATCGATGCCGAGAAAGAGACCTTTGTGGGCGCAAGTGCGACGACCCCAGCTCTGAATCTGCTTCGCCGCCAGTATCGTCGCGGGTATGAAGTGCCTGAAGTAGTCTAAGATCATGAGAATACTTTTATTTTTCCTCCTTGGGATTTCTCTCGCGCAGGCTGAGCTTGTCTTCGAGAAGGAACACCTAAAGCTGGCGCCTGAGCCTGATGCTGAATCGATCACGGCGACGTTTGCATTTAAATACACAGGTGAGCGCCCCATCAACATTCAAGAGGTAGACGCGAACTGTGGTTGCATCAGTGCGACCTCTGACCAGGATCGCTATGTGAAAGGCGAGAGTGGTAAGATCACCTTTGTCTTTGAGTTAGGTAGCAAGGAAGGGAAGCAGGCAAACCGTGTTTGGATGATCTACACGGAAGAGGCCATCACTGGAAAGAAGGCCACGCCAACGAAGGATCTTGGTCCGTCCGGTGAGGATCCGAATACTCTCGTGACGCCGATGACCAAGAGTCTCAAGGTGGATATCGACATTCCCATCATTGTGAATCTGGAGCCAAAGATGACCACTTGGCAGGTTGGCTCGAAGCCAGAGCCTCGTGAGGTCAAGGTGACGATGAAGCATCTGACTCCTATCCGAATCACCGAGGTCAAGTCGTCCCGAGAAGACGTCACGGCTGAGCTTAAGACGGTGAAAGAAGGCGAGTCCTATATCATCACGCTCACGCCATCTTCGACCGAGCGTAAGCGGCTTGGCATGCTCACCATCGTGACAGATTCAAAGGCAGAGCGTCACAAGAAGAAGCTGGGGTTCTTTAGTGTCGCGGCAGAGTTGCCGAAAGAGCCTGGTGGCGGGCCCGTCACTCCTCCGACGGCAGAGGCTCTTCGTCGATAGCCTTGACCTCAGCATTCGCTTCCTCTCAGACTCCACCTAATGAAGTGGATTCGCATTGCTGTTCTTTCTCTCGGCCTGGCTTATGTTTCTCAGGCAGTTCAGCCATTAGAATGGGCGGAACTAGCTTCCTTACCGCCTGAGCCGGGACAGGTGGCGCATCCTGGTGTCGCGGGCCCGTTTGCGGGTAGTGACAGGGATGTGCTCATTATCGCTGGCGGAGCGAATTTCCCGAACCAGCCGTTGTGGGAAACGGACAAGGTCTGGCATGACACCGTACATGTGTTGGAGAAGCGTGGGGATGCCCACGAATGGAGATCAGGTGGGCGTTTAGCGGTTCCGTTAGCCTATGGAGCATCGGTCTCGACAGACCGTGGAGTCGTTTGCATGGGAGGTGATGATGGCGCAGCTATTCGAGATGAGGTCTTTCGTCTTACCTGGGATAGTGAATCTGGAAGGTTGGATCGGGAAGACCTGCCTTCGTTGCCCAGTCCTTGTGCTTACGGGCAGGCCACGCTGATCGAAGATACGATCTATCTGGCCGGTGGGCAAAGCAATCGTGGATTGGATTCAGCCTTGAAGAACTTTTGGTCACTTGATCTGACCCAGGAAGGTACCTCCGGCTTTGCCTGGAAGGAACTGCCGCCCTGGCCGGGCGATCCGCGAGCGTTCAATCTTACCACGAACCAACACAATGGCTTTGATCAGTGCGTCTATGTGATTAGTGGGCGGCGTGAGGAAGGACAGGGCGTGGCGTTCTTGAAGGATGTCTGGGAATTTAATCCTAGTAAACGATCGTGGCGGGCGCGAGCCGACGTTTCTCGTTGTGTCATGGCAGGAGGGGCGATTGGCTTCGGGCAGAGTCATATTTATGTGCTAGGGGGCGCAGACGGCACCTATTGGGATCAGGTAGACGCTCTCAAGGATAACCACCCAGGTTTTCCGAAAGAGGCACTACTCTATCATACCATTACGGATACGTGGACTAGCGGCGGTCCTATGCCGGCGAATCATGTCACTACCGTACTCGTGAATTGGCAGGGGGTCACGGTGATTCCCAGCGGGGAGGTGCGTCCACGGGTGCGTTCACCCAAGATTTGGACGGCGACGCCGAAGGCGGCCGCAGTCAACTTTGGCATGGTCAATCATGCCGTCCTCATCGTCTATTTGCTGCTCATGGTTGGTGTAGGTCTTTATTTCGCGAGGAAGAACAAGAGCACTGATGACTTCTTCCGCGGTGGTAAGCGAGTTGCATGGTGGGCGGCCGGCTGCAGCATTTTTGCAACGATGTTAAGTTCGCTCACATTCACAGGAGTGCCTTCGAAGGCCTTTGCTCAAGATTGGGTCTATCTCATGGGAAACATGATGATCCCGGTCGTGGCCATCGTCGCGGTCTTTGTGGCTTTACCATTCTATCGACGTATCGATGCGACCAGTGCCTACGAGTATTTGGAAAAACGATTCAGTCGCGAGGTGCGCATGGCAGGTAGCCTATTCTTCACGTTGTATCATCTCTTTCGCATGGCCGTGGTGATGTCCCTGACAGGACTAGCGCTTTCGACAGCGATACCGCTCACGCCCGGACAATCGGTCATTCTCATGGGCGTGCTGAGCATTCTCTACTGTGCGATGGGTGGCATCGAGGCCGTGATTTGGACCGACACCATTCAAACTATTGTACTATTAGGAGGTGCAATCGTTGCATTGGTTCTCTTGATCATTGGCGTTGATGGCGGTTTCTCTGGATTTGTGGAGAAGGCGAGTGCTGCGGACAAGTTCCGCGTGGCCCACTTCAACTGGGACGTTTCTAGTGCACAGATTGCGTTGTGGTTTATCATCATTGGCGCGATCGGCCAAAACTTGTCGTCTTACACGGCGGACCAAGCAGTCGTGCAACGCTACATGACGACACCAACGCAGAGCCTGGCAGCACGTTCCATCTGGACAAATGCCATCCTCAGCGTCTTCGCCACGTTCCTCTTCTTTGGTCTCGGTGCAGCTCTCTTTGCGTTCTATCAATCTCATCCCGAGAAACTGGATCCGACCTTGGCCACGGATCAGATCTTGCCCTTCTACATTACGCGAGAAATGCCCATGGGGTTAGCTGGGCTCATTGTGGCCGGTATCTTTGCGGCGGCTCAATCGACAGTCTCGACGAGTATGAACTCGACGGCGACGACGGTGGTGACGGATTTTTTGAGGCCGCTTCGTATGGTGAAAGATGAGAGCCACTCATTGAGAATTGCGCGCGTGATAACGGTCGTGATGGGAGTGCTAGGCACGCTTCTTGGTCTTGTCTTTATCGATCCGGGGATCAAGTCGCTCTTTGATGCCTTCATCAAAGTGATCGGTCTCTTTATGGGCGTCTTGGGCGGTCTCTTTGTTCTGGGTGTGCTTACGCGCAGAGCGAATAGCACGGGTGCGCTTGTCGGCGGCCTCGCCGGTGCGTGCATCATGTTCTGGCTGTGGAAGTTCACGGCCGTGAATGGCTATCTTTACACGACGGTCGGCATTTCCACCTGTGTGCTGATTGGCTATATTACAAGTATCCTGTTGCCAGGCAAGCGACAGATCGAGGGGCTAACAATATACAGTTTACGCGGGTCGTCTTGAGAACTGAATCGTGACCGCATGAATTTCCTCGCGCATCTTCATGTGGGACGTCATTTGGACCCTGTGCAGAGTGCAGGCAATCTGTTCGCAGATTACTGCAAGACCTTGGGAAACGAGGATTTCAGGCAAGGGGTGCTATTTCATCACCGGATCGGTTCCTTTACGGATACCAATGAGATCGCGGGCGAGGCACGTGTGTTGTTCAATGCCTCGTATCGTCACTTCGGCGGCGTCTTGAGTGATCTTGCCTTTGACTGGTGTCTTGCGCGATCGTGGGACGAGTGGTCGCCAGAAGTGGGGTTGCTGACGTTTATTGAGAACTCGCTCAATGGGATTCAGAGTTGTTCAGATGACTTGCCGGGCAAGGCGTCGTTTGCTCTTGAACGCATGATTCAAGAGCGGTGGCTCCAAAGTTACAGCGAACTTGACTTGAAGGGATGCGGCAGACGCTTGTTCGAATCTCGCGTTGGCGCCCGATTGTTAAGAAGGTTTTAGGTGCAGAGCGCTTGATGGAAGCCAATGAAAGGAAACTGTTAGAAATCTTTCGATGCTTCTATCTACAGCTACTCATGCTGAGCCAGGCTCACGAGTCGGTTGCCGATGAGGTTGTATAGAACTACGCTGGCAGCAACGAGGGCAAAGGACCACAAGACGATCGCGCCCTCGAATGAGCGATCCATCCCCATGAGTGCCATCATGATGGACATGAAGATCTGTAAGATAAAGCTACCCACGATGGTGATGGGAATGGCTCCCCAGCGTAGCCAGAGCGATAGGTAAACGATCGTGTGGGAAATGAATAGAAACCAAGCAAATGCATAGATGACTGCTAGTATCATCTCTGATTCCAGATAATCCAACCTAATGTGCTCGATGATGAGTAGGAATCCGAACGCGGCGACGAGCAATCCTGGCAGAGTGGCAACGGCAGAGGCGATCAGTTTTTCATAAGCGATTCGCGGAATTGATTTCGGCGTGAGAGCGAGTGCTGACCAAGTTTGCAGTAGACGTTCATGTTTGAAGACGGTGCCCAATTCGAGCGCCCACTTGATGCTTGCCAAGATGAAACCGATCGTGATGCAGAGGCCGCCGATCGCCTCAACGCCCATTGGGGCACCGATGACACCAGTGATTCCTGCAACCACGCCCACCAGAATAAAAGCGAAGAGGAGGGACATCCAGAGTCGAGTGACTCCTCCGCCTTGGAAATAGAATTCTCTCCAGGTGACCGCGTAATCCGTCCCAGGTCGAGGCTTGCCGCAAAAGGCCTTTGGTGGAGTCGTGGCTTGAGCTTTCCTCCCACGAGAAGCGCCTGGCGTGGCACCTCTTCCTTCACCTTGATTGAAGATATCGAACACTGCCCAGCTGACCAGAAACAAGACGAGGCCGATGACGACATTGGAGAGTGGCTGTATGAAGACCCCTTCGTTGAACTGCAGTTCGAAGACGAGGGATAGCCCTGTCATGGGGCTGATGGCGCTGATAGCCTGTTCAAGAGTTCTCAATCCGAGATCAGTGCCGATTAGTTCATCGAAGAATGCGGCGAGGATCTTTACGCCAAAGATCAGCATTAGTAGAATCCCCGCGGTTGTTGTCACAACGACTGAAGTGCGGCGAAAGATGACGGAGAAGAGAAGTGCGAGGTTTCCGAGCAGGAAAGTGAAGGCACCAAGAATGGCATAGCAGCTGAAGATCTGTTTCAAGCTGACTCCGCCTAATGCCACGGCGAGACTAACAAACGGCAATTGAGTTGCCAGAAGAATGAGAAACGCGATCAATCGACTGGTGGACTTTCCTAACAGGATCGAGAGTGGGCTCATGTTCGTCATGCGCAATAGCCCTAAAGTTCCGTCTTCCTTCTCTTCGGTGATGGCTGAAGCAAAGTAGCCCAGGCCGATCAGTCCGATGAAGAGTAGGTTCAGCATAGTGACGGACTGGAATACGGCCAGACCGGGAGCACCACCGCCCCAGCGGTATTGTTGACGGGCGGCCATGAGCATCAACAGGATGAGGGTGATGACGACGAACCGGACGATGTAAGTCGCGGGCTTGCGATACTCCTCGCGGAGCGAGCGGACAAAGAGGGCGGTGATGCCAGGATTCATGAGCGCACACCGGGTTGAGTCAGATCCATGAACGCTTCGCTCAGCTGCTTAACATCCTCACGGAAACTCTTTAGCTGGCCTCCGTTCTGAAACACGGCTTCAATCAAGCGTGTCGGATTACTCGGAGCCGCCTCCATTCGCACGCGGTAGGCGTTCGTTTTCTCTACGGTCTCAAGACTTACGAATCCTGGGAGTGCCTGAAGAGCCGCTTCAACCTCGGGTATCAAGGCTTCGAGTTCGATTCGGTAAGCGCCTTCAGAGCTTTGATTTTTGACCAAGCCTCCGATACTACCTGAGTATTTGACTTCTCCACGATCTAGAATGGTCACGTGATCACAGAGGGTTGAGAGTTCTGAGAGTATGTGAGAACTGATAAAGATCGTCTTTCCAAGATTACGCAGCTCTTGTAGAATCTCCATGAGCTCGATCCGGGCTCTGGGATCAAGCCCGGAGGCTGGTTCATCTAACAACAGAAGATCTGGATCGTGAACCAGTGCGCGGGCAAGACTCACGCGTTGCTGCATTCCTCTGGAAAGGCCGGTGATGAGATCGTCGCGTCGACCGCTCATGTCCGTGAGGGCAAGGATATTAGTGATCGTCCTGTCGCGTTCGCTCTGGCTCAGCCCATAGGCAGCACCAAAGAAATCCAAGTACTCGAACACGGTCATCTTTCGATACATGCTGAAGTGATCTTGCATGTAGCCAATGCGACGCCTTACGGACTTGAACTGTGTCGCGATGTCCATGCCAAACATGGTTACTTTGCCGGCTTGAGGTTTGGCCAGGGTCGCGAGCACTTTCAGCGTGGTGGTCTTGCCTGCGCCGTTTGGCCCCACAAATCCGTGAATTGACTGCGACGTGATATCAAACGTGACTTGATTGACTGCAACGTGCGTCTTGTAGAGGTGGGAGAGTTGCTGCACTTGGCAGCAAAGAGAGTCGCTCATGGACTAGGAAGTTTGGAAATTGGAATGACGTAAAACACGTATCCTTGGTAGGAATCGAAGCTGGGACTTGTTGGTCTGAATTCGTCTGGTATCTCGCCCCAGACAAGGATTTCGCCGTGCTCTCTGGCATGACTACTCTGTTCTTGGACGTTGCTTAGTCGGTTTGCTAGCCACTTCTGAACTTCCAGCTTCATTTCGCGGAGATCTCTCTTGGGCTCACGGCTGAAGTATTGCCTGTCTGCCTCCATGATCTCTTTATCGCGGCGGCCGGCCGACCACATCCCATCTTCTTGTCGCATGTTGAAGAACTCGTCATCCTGGCGGTACCATATTTCGAATATGTCAACGTCTGAAGACACCTTCACGTTGAGATCGTTGCGGCTAGTTTCCCAGGAGACGACATCGACATTGATCTTTGGCCCTGACAGAATAGCGCGGCTGAGCAGATTGCGTGAGCTGTTCAGAGGAAGATCCAACTGCAAGTAGCTCTGCGGCCCGCTTCTTAGAAACCCCGGGATTCGGTCTCGCTGATGTTGAACACTAAAGAGTGCATTGGATTCGGGCATACGAAATTCGTAGGAGTCGCCCTTAGTGACAAAGGCATGAGCCCATTGCTCGACGTCATAGATGCCGTCTCCTATGGAGTAAGCGAGGCCTGCACTCATCCAGCGGTTGGAGTTTTCGTAGCCTCGTCGACCGATCATACCGAAGAGCCAAGCAAATGCCCCAACGAAGCCTAGTAGAACGAGAATCGTCTTGCGGTAATCGCGTTTCTTTCCTCGAGCGTAAAGGTAGTGACCGGGGCCGATCAGCGCTAGGTAGACAAAAGCTGCTACGTAGACCCAGGCCCAAGGCACATCGGGGAGCGTGGACTGGCCAAACGCACGCCAGGTGGCTTGGCGGTCATCGTTGCTCGGCGTTTGCGTTGGCGGCGGAGATGCAAGTGCGTCAACAGAAGTTGGCTGTAAATCAGAAAGACGTGCTGTGTGCTGGATGACCGTTCCGTTCCCAAGTTGGCCTGCGTCTCTGCCCGCGTTCAGTGGGGCCAATGACCCATCGAACCGGAGTGGCTTTCCATCTGGGCCAGGGAATAGGTGTAACGTGCCTCCTCGCTTCAACCAACGCAGAAAGGATTCGGCCCGAGCGGCTTCCCAATTTGGACGATGTGATAGGATGACTGTGTGCAGTCCTGTTGTGGCACTAGCATTCGTCGGGAAATAGTGCTCAGGAAATGAGGGGAAGGGTGTTTGACTTTTCTGCTGGAGCCAATGCTGACTCTTGAGCTCCACTATTCTGGAGGCCTGAACTCTAGAGTCGCGAGACCTATTCTCTTCCAAATTAAAGCGCCCGCCGGCCCAGGTAACCCGCCAGTCAATGTACTGGTGTTGTTCGATATACGGAGTGAATTGAACGACCCGCGTCCCTCCTGGAGCTAGGCTGATGCTCTGCATTTCAGGTATTCCGGAGAGCGCATTTCCGAGCCGACGTTCTAGCTGAATGATGCCTTGATAGGGAATCTCCGAAACATTGGAGACTTCAAGAGTTAGCGGATTGAAGGCTTCAATAGCTGGTTTGCCATCAAAGCCCCAGAGAAACCTTTCGACTTTTAGGGGCGAATCCTGACCCTGCGCCGCAAATGGGCAGATTATGATGATCCAGGCAAACGGAAGCCAACGCATGCGGGACCCTGTCACAGATCGTAGAGTTGGGGTAGTAGAAATCGATGCTGTGCGCCCCTAGACGGTTGGCGAGAATATGGTCGCCAATAGGGGCTACTTGTGTTTGAACCATGAGCTGTAGTCGCCTTGGTCGACTGTGTTCACTAAAACCCCAACGTCTCTACTATGATGAATTCCAACACACTCATAGCGGCAAGTCTGTTCGCTGCGTCTACCCTGTCTGTCTTTGGTGCTGATAACCTCACGATCATAGCCACCGAGGCTTTCAATATCACCGGAAATAATACGGGCCGACATGATAACGCCCGTATGCTTGTGGGTGGGTGGCCAGATAACGCAGGATGGGGATTGATGCGCGGGGTTATGGCCTTTGATTTGTCGACCATACCGAAGGACCGTGGAATTGCGTCGGCGTCGATCACGCTCAATACGCGTGCAACGGGCTTCTCCGTGACCAATCCAGAAGGGGAACCCGGAGACATTGCGATCCGAGACCTGGGAAATCTTGAGATCGATCCGAACTTTGATGTTGCTGGGATCAATTGGGACACGCTGACGCCGCCTGGTGGTGATGTTTCAGGACCGATTCTCTCTTCTTATGCCCGTAGCGACTTCCCCGATGCCCCGGCGGATGGAACACCGCTTCCGTTGACGACCAATGCCGAGGCGTTCGCAGTAGCGATCACTCGTGCTCTAGCAGATGGTCAGGAGAGTCTCTATTTGTTAGCTCATTCTCCCGAATTCGATGCGAATCAAGTGGACGGCAAGCATTTCTATCGTTTGAAAGGATCGGAGTTACTGCCTACGATGGAAGTGACAGTGTTAGCCGCCGACACGGATCAGGATGGACTCGAAGATGACTGGGAACTGGGTTTTTTTCCGGGCGATTTGACCAAGCTTTCGGAGAATTCAGACAATGATAATGATGGTCTCAATGACAAAGGAGAGTTTCTTGCTGGGGCGGATCCTACCAATCCTGATTCAGACAATGATACGATTTCTGATGGTGCCGAGGTCGTGAGTTTCCGTACGGACCCCACGAGCACGGACAGCGATGGTGATGGCCTCTTGGACAATGCGGAGATCGCTGAAGATCCATTTATTACCGATCCAGCAGCTGCAGACACGGATCGCGACGGCTTGAATGATGGTGATGAAATTACCTTGGGGACGGATCCCAGTAATCCTGATACTGATGGCGACACCTATGCCGATGGCTTGGAAAGAGAGTTCGATGCCGATCCTACGGACGCGGCTAGTGTGACGGGCTCGTTGGTCCGTGGCGGTCAGTGGACCGTGGAGATGGCTATTGCGGAGAATGCCCCGACTAGCAAGGAAGAGGTGATCGATTTGCTAGAAAGCGGAGCTGGGCGCGTGGGCGACGTGCAAACAACGGAGTGGGAGGTGATCAATTTTCAGATAACGACGAGCGTAGACGCCTTCTTTGACACGCTGACGCAGTATCCTATTCTGGAGACGCCCGTGGCCCGACCTATTGGCTTGCGAGTGTCAGGCAGTATCTTTGTGAGAGAGACTGGGTTGGTCACGCTCGGCTACGATTCGAAGGATAGTACTCCTGGGCTCCTGGTCATCGATGGCCAGGAGGTTGAGCTCACAAAAGGGACACAACACAATACGGGACGTGCGGCGAATTTGGCGTCAATGCAGTTAGAGGCGGGACCACATGACGTTGTCTTCTATCATTGGCTGAATGCGGACACTGGGCTCTATATCTTTTCGTCCTATCAGAATGGTCAAATGGACGGCTGGGACCCTTCAAAGATGGAGCTTATGCCTGCTTTTGACATCGCGAATGTGATGACGGAGGATACGGATGAGGATGGGATCGATGATTTCTGGGAGAATTTCTACTTTGGTGATCTCGCTCGTGATGGTTCAGGCGACGAAGATGGGGATGGTCTTTCCGATAAGGCAGAGTCTGAGAATCGAGCGAATCCGACGAAGAAAGATACCGATTCCGACGGTTTGGAAGATGGTGTTGAAGTCACGGAACACCTGACCGCACCAAACCTCTTTGACAGTGATGGCGATGCCATCGGTGACGGAGCTGAGGTGAACGAGCATATGACGGATCCTAACAAACGTGATACGGACGATGACGGGATTGCTGACAACATTGAGATCACCTTGGGTTCGGTCCCAACGGATCTTGAAAGTATACCAGATACCGTGGTGCTGCTTCGGAATCAAGGTACCGGTAGGGATTGGAATGACGCGATTTTCTGGTCAGATGGAGAAGCTGCTGGTGTGGGCAAAGCTTACCAGGTCGGGGGCGTTCCCGGTTTGGGAGGAACGCTTCGCTCGCCTGCTTCTGGCAGTCCAGCGTTTCCCGGAGACTCGCTATCGCTAGGAGAGGGAAGCGTTTTGCGACTGAAGCATGGCGGTGTGGCGAGCTTTCCTATGGTGACGGCACAGAATGCGACGATTCAGCAGGGTCAAGCAGGCCAAGCGATCGGGGTGTCTGGTGACTTTGCGGTGACGGATAGTCTAGCGATTGATATTCAGGGGGAGAACAGGCGCCTTGACCTTGTTGGTGCGTTGTCAGGAAGTGGAAATCTCTCGCTGCAGGGGGTCCTCGGAGGCGTGCTTTCACTAAGTACTCCAATTAGCACATTGGCTGGCGATGTCGCCATTGAAGACATCACGGTCATTAATGCGGCACCGGGAAGCCTAAGAGGTGGCAATGTAAATCTTTCAGGCGAACTCTGGAGCGATTCGGCGCTGAACTTTGCAGGGAAGCGGCTGACTCTGATTGGGTCAGAGGTCAAAGTGCAGTTAGACAAGAACATCTATGTGAGTGAACTCTTCTTTCAACCTGATCGTGAGGATGAGTCGGAGTTCAATTTGGATGGCCTGCTAGGAGATCCGGTTGGTACACCCATCGCGGCCGACTGGTTTGCAGATCCCGGTTTGGGAAGCTTGAACGAATTGATCACGACGACAGGTCCTGAAGGAGAAACTCCAACAGGGATGATCATCTTCTCGGACGATGCCGATGGGGATGGCCTGCCTGATGTTTGGGAGGGCGAGAATGGGCTCGATCCTGCCGTGGAGGATTCCCAGGGAGATGGCGACGGTGACGGATTGAGCAATGAGTTAGAGTTCTACTTGGCCACGGCATTGGATAACACGGATACCGATGGGGATGGCCTTGAAGATGGGGCGGAGTTCAACACGTATGGATCTAGCCCTTCAAGCAAAGACAGCGATGGCGATGGTCTCGAAGATGGGGCCGAGGTCAATGATCACAAGACGAGCCCAGCGCTTGCTGACACTGATCAAGATGGTCTATCGGATAGTGAGGAAATCAATACGCACCAGACCGATCCGACCTTGCCGGATAGTGATGGTGACGGTGTGAATGATCGTCTGGAGATTGTCAACGGTGCGAATCCGTTGGATCCAGAGAGCACATTGGGCGTGTGGGAAGTGCGCACGGTGAGTTCTTCGAGTGTTTTGAACAATCTGGATCAAGCGGAAGCGGCCCTTGCTGGTACAGGTGTGGCGAGTGAGATCAGTTCACAACATCTCACAATCAACTTTGCACCAGATGTAGGCGGAAACTTCGACAACGACGAGATCTTTCCCAACATGAGTGAGGTGGGCCAAGACCTGAATGACTTCGTGATCGAAGTGACTGGGACGTTTGCCGTAGACGTAGCTGGCACCTATACTCTCGGATTCAATACGGACGATGGTGGCAGTCTCGCCGTAGACGGGGTTGAGGTGGTTTCCTTTTCCGGCACCCGTGGTGCAGGAGACTCGTTAGGCACCGTTGCTCTGACTGCCGGTGACCATGAACTGCGGTTTGTCATGTTTGAGCGTGGCGGTGGTTCGGCAGCCGAACTCTTCATGTCAACAGGGCCCGCCGAACTCACCGAGTTTGCGGGCAATCAGTTCGAGCTCTTGGCCGCATCTGTCAGTGTTACGGACGTCTTGACTACATCCGCGCCAATTCTGACAAGGATCGAGCGCACTACGAATGGCGTTGCTGTCGGTATTCCCGATGGTGAAACCTACCGTATCGAGTACTCCGCTGACCTTCAACTTTGGGAGTCAATTGCTGAGGGACAAACGGTTGAATTCGAGGATACAAATGCCGATCGCACGGGAGGCAGTTTTGGCTACTATCGAGGTGTAAGGGAGTAGTGCTAGAATAGGGCTGCGAACCAACAGGGGATAGAATCGCCTATGGATCCAGCGACTCGAGTGCCTGTGATTGTGTTGAATCGGTGGTAGTTGCTGGTTGTGCCGGTTGCTCTCACCCTACTTTCGTTGAGTTCGCCGGCACCCCCCTGTGTTGCATGACGATCGCTTGGAAATTTAGCTCTTTGCTGAAGAGACTGACAGTGTCATAAAAACCGGTATAGCTGTTGATTCAAGGCACCGACTCTTCGTCATCGAGTCGCAAACGCATCATCCGCCGAAGGGCTATCAAGGGCCTAATGGTGACCGCGTGAAGGTCTTTGAGGCCACGGATAACGATGGCAATCCTGATAAGGTGTCGGTCTTTGCGGAAGGCTTGTATCAAGGAATGAATCTTGCCTTTTCACCAGAGGGCATTCTCTACATGGTTTGCTCTCGAGAGGTCTTTGCTTTTCCTGAATTGAAACGATGATGGTGTGTTTGACGAGCCTGTTAGCGTACTCACGTTGGACACAAAGTAGCGCTATGCCCACAACTGTTTGCTAGGTATCACCTTTGATCGCGATAGCTGGATGTATCTAGCGCGTGGAAACGTGGGCAGCGAAGCTTGGGCCATTCGGGGCAAAGACGGGACAGTGATCTCCGGCCTTGGTGATGGCGGGAATGTTATTCGTGGTCGGCCCGACGCAACCCAGGCCATCGGAGATGGCGACAGGTTTCTGGAATCCCTTCAACTTGAAATTCAACATGCAAGGTAAACTGTTGTTGGTCGACAATGATCCCGATACCCGGGAGACTAACCGATTGCTCAAGCTCACTCGCGGAGGCGATTACGGCTACAAGTCGGCGTATGGGGGTGGCGGGAATCATCCATTTCAAGGTTGGGACGGCTCCTTTTCGGGGATGTTGCGGTTTATCTTTGGAACGGGTCAAGCACCTTGCGACCTGATTGATTGTTGCCCTACGCAGTTTCCAACTGACTACCATTCAAGTGTGCTTGCAACGATATGGAGTGAGAACACGATCGAGCGCCATGCTTTGAAGGAGGATTGGCAAGACCCTAGCGCTACGAGAAAAGGAGGTCTTTTTTCTGGGAATCAGAACTTTCGTCCAGTGGCTATGGAAGCCGATAGCCGGGTGAATCTCTTCATTGCCGATTGGGTCCTAGTGGATTATCCCAACCATGGTCGTGGGCGACTCTGGCGCGTTCATGCAAAGGAAGGGAAGAAAAAGCCAAGAGGCTACTTCGACTATGGCGAGATCGATGAGACCTTGGCTGAGCAGTTGATCGGTGATTCCGAGGAACCAAGGATTCGCCAGCTTCTCATGGATCGGCGTGCAGGCAACATAGACAATTTACCTAACTATCTTTCTGACAGTGATCCCGCGGTCAAACGCGCGGCTCTGGTATGGGCAGGCGAACATCTTGAGCCGAAGTGGCGCGATTCTCTCGACCTAAGTTTGAAGGGGCGAACGAGTAGATTGATGTTCGCTGCTTACCTAGCGGCGTTTGAGAATCTCAGCAATACCCTTGCCGAAGAGTCTAAGAACAAACGAAAGGGCAAGGCCAAAGTCCTCAAACGTTTGCTAGATCCATCGGTGTTGGTAGGTATCATGAAGAATGCTGTCTACAGCGACGACATTCGCGCACTAGCACTTGAGAGATTGGATCGAACTTTGGTAATTCACGAACGTCCTTAGATCGAGAACCAACTCAGGGCGCGTGAGGGTAAGCTTCAGCTTGTTGCGGTGCGAAAGATGGTCCAGATGGATGCCGAGTTGTCGCTCTTGGCTCTCGCGCAGGATGTCACTGCGGATGCGGTCGTGAAAAGTGAGGCTTTGATAGCCTTGGCGAGCCAGTCTCTATCAAAGCCCGAGGTGCTTGCCGACTTGCTCGGCGATCAGGAAGCGGATGTCGCTATTGAGCCTGTGCGTACGCTTCGATTGCACATTGCCGGACCTGTGATTCGAGAGGCCATTCAAAGTCGAATGGCGACAGCAAACGGCGAGTTGGCAGCTCAGCTGGTCCATGCGCTCGATACTGGCAAAGATGCACGCCCAACCTCGGTGACTACTTGGGAAGAAGCACTTGCCACCGGTGGGAATCCTGATCGAGGCCGCCGCGTGTTTCACACTACGCAGCTCATGTGTGCACGTTGTCATACAGTCGATGGCGGCGTGGCCTTGCTAGGACCAAGCTTGGCTGGCATCGCTCAATCCGTGCGTGACTAGATCATCCAGTCGGTTCTCAAGCCTTCTGATCAGCTCCCTCCGCAATATCAGGCATGGGTCGTGCATGCCAAGGAGGGCGTGTCTCATACCGGTCTTCAACTGGATCATCAATCGGGCGGCGCGATCAACATGCTAATAGAGTGTCCACATTGAATTGATAAATTTTTCGAGAAAAGACTTGTACTCTACCTAAATGACTTATCTTCGGTCGGATGCGGAGGATTTATCGCCTCAGACTAACTCAAGAAGAACGTAGATCTCTGGAGTCACTAACAAGATCAAGTAAGATCGCCGCCTTGAAGGTAATCAAGGCCCGGGCTTTTCTCTTAGCCGATGAGTCGGCTGAGGGTAATGGGTGGAAGGACCCAAAGATCATCGAAGCCACCGGAATCAAACCGGCAAC
>Ga0213868_10000630_pt1 | contig 33647 bp, 33 predicted proteins | sample PICome_9_FD_160087 | JGI IMG/M metagenome (GOLD analysis project Ga0213868, IMG submission 160087) | Coastal seawater microbial communities near Pivers Island, North Carolina, United States - PICO127 | ecosystem: Environmental > Aquatic > Marine > Coastal | place: USA: North Carolina...
TATAAATTTTATAAACATCAAAGGTCAGCAACACCCAAAGAGATCTATTGAGGAAGTGCTTAAGCTTGAATCAGATCAAATCATTCAAAAAATACCTGAAGAGAGTTATCTGATTTCATGGGATTCTGGCGGGGATAGGGTGTGCAGCGAAAAGTTTAGTAAAATATTTGAAAATTCAATGAGCAATAATCTAAAGATTTGTTTTGTAATAGGGGGCTCTTTTGGACTAGATAATAATATTCTTAAAAAGTCTCAGAAAGTTTTGTCAGCTTCAAATTTTACTTTCCCTCATAGGCTTTTTAGAATAATTTTAATTGAACAAATATATAGGGCATTTTCAATAATAAATAATAGCCCGTATCACAAATGATTAATTTAGAAGAAAGGGTAGTTGAAAAGAAAAGTTTTTTTAAGAGATTGTTAATAGTTTATTTATTCTTTGCATTAATATTTATTTTTTTTCTTCAAAGAACATATTCCTTACAGGTTTCTGAATTCAATAACTATGACCTTGCTGCTCTAGAAAATAAAACTAAAGAAGTTTTAGTTCAGCCAATTCGAGGAATAATCTATGACAGAAATGGAAATATTTTAGTTAATAATGTTCCCTCTTATGATCTTATAATCAAGCCTTGGCAAATCTCAAATATTGATAATTTTATTAAAGAAATTTCTTTATTTATTGATCTCAAACAAAGCGAAATAGATTTTGTCTTAGAGAACTTCAAACAAAAGTCTCGATATAATCGCGAATTAATTTTAAAAAAAGATCTCACAAAGGTAGAAATTGCAAGATTTGAAGTTAGAAGTTTTAAGTTTCCTAATGCTTTTATAGATGAAAGATATAGTAGAAAAAATAAGTACCCTCAATTATTTTCTCATGCAATTGGCTACGTAGGAGGAGTCAGTAATGATCAGCTAAGCACAATCTTAGAGGATCAATCTTTGAATCAAGATGAAACAGTTTTTAGGTATTCAAATGGTTTTTTAATAGGTAAAACTGGGATTGAAAACACATACGACAAAATGTTGCGCGGACTTTTTGGAAAAAAAATATATGAAGTTGATGCAAGGGGTAAGTTGCTAAGACAAACAGATTTTATTCAACCAATAAATGGAGATAATTTATTCACCTCATTAGATTTAGATTCCCATAAAGTGGCATTTGAAAAAATGAATAATAGACGAGGTGCTGTTGTTGCTATAGAAATCGAATCAGGATCTATAGTTACCTACTTAAGCACGCCAAGCTTTTCCTCAAATGATATATCTAATGGGATATCCTCAAAAGCATTCAATGCATTATTAAAGGATGCTAATAAACCTTTTTTTGATAGAGCTGCTCAGGGTAGATATTCTCCTGCATCAACAATTAAACCAGCTATAGGACTATTTGGACTTGATGAGGGTTTGATTGATTGGAGTTTTTCAATAGATGATCCAGGATATTTTATTTTACCTGAGGATCAAAGAGTTTACAGAGGATGGAGAAAGGGAGGGCATGGTAATGTTAATTTAAACAAGGCCATGATTGTAAGTTCAAATACTTTTTTCTTCTCACTAGCTTATCAGTCTGATATAGACGATCTGATTAAACATTTATCTAATTTTGGTTTTGGAAGAAATGTATGCATAGACTGCTTCAATCCTGATATTGGGCTTTTACCAAATCCTGAGTGGAAAATGAATAACCTTAATTTTGGATGGTTTAAAGGAGATACTGTGAATTTAGGAGTTGGGCAGGGTTATTTGAGCGTCACGCCATTGCAATTAGCATATTATGCTTCTGTGATTGCTAACAAAGGAAGTCATAAGAAATTAACTCTTGTTGAAAATCAAGTGCCAAAAATTCTAGAAAATCTTCCAGTAAAGAAAATCCAAAATTCTGATTGGGAAAAAATGCATTCAAGTATGATTGGCGTGATAGATGATCCCCAAGGGACTGCTAAAAGATTGAAAGATTTAAAAACTTATACGGTTGCTGCAAAGTCTGGAACAGTTGAACTTGTCAGCACGGAAACAAAAGAAGATTATAGAATTATTAGAGAAAATGAAGGCAACCGAGATCATGCAATAATTATTGCCTTTGGTCCAATGCCTGAACCAAAATATGCAGTAAGTGTGATTATCGAGAATGGAGAGAGTGGGGGTTCAGTTGCTGGTCCAGTTGCTATAGCAGTTCTTAATAGCTTAATTAAAAAATGAAAAAGAAAATAAATTTTAAAAACTTTTCTATTTATTTTGATCAATATTTATTTATTTCTATTACTCTTCTATCAATTATGGGATTATTTTTTTTATACAGCGCCTCCCAAGAAGATTTGAATACGGTAATAAAGCAATCAATTTTTGTTGGCTTTGGTTTGATGCTAATGTTTGCTGTTAGTCAGTTAGACCCTGATTTCTATAAAATGTCATCAGGATTATTTTTAGTTGTTTCGATAGTATTAATTTTTATCACCATACTTTTTGGTAAAGAAATTAATGGAGCAAAAAGATGGCTTGATTTGGGGTTTTTCACGTTACAAACATCGGAAATAGTAAAAATAGCATTACCTATTTTTTTAGCATCTTATTTATATAATAAACCTCTTCCAATAAGTCCAAAGCATACTTTCATTACTCTTATTCTTATAAGTTTTATTTTCTTTTTAGTATATCGGCAGCCAGACTTAGGAACAGGCTTGGTAGTTTTTATGGCGGGTGTTTATATTCTTTTTTTAGCAGGACTAAGTTGGAAATTTATATTTACATCTTTTGGCTTGATTGTTCTCTCTCTTCCATTTTTATGGAATAACTTTTTGCAACCTTTCCAAAGACAAAGGATCTTAACTTTTCTTGATCCCTCAAGCGATCCTTATGGAAGCAGTTGGAATATTACTCAGTCAAAAATTGCCATTGGCTCTGGAGGAATGAGTGGTAAAGGTTTTCAAGAGGGGTCGCAAGCTCATCTAAATTTTTTACCAGAAGCAGAGACGGATTTTATTTTTGCAGTCATCGCAGAAGAATTTGGTTTTGTAGGGGTGTGCATATTGCTTTCAATTTTCTTTTTTATTTTATTAAGATGCTTATATCTAGCATTCAATGCAAGAGATAGATTTTGTAGACTTACAATTGGTGGATTAAGTCTTGTGTTTGCATCAACATTATTTATTAATCTTGGGATGGTTGTTGGTATTATCCCTGTTGTTGGAATGCCAATGCCTTTTATAAGCAAAGGCGGCTCATCTTTGTTATCATTCTATATAGCTTTTGGAATTATTATCTCAATGGCAACCCATAAAAAATTGATGCAAAAATGAAGAAGTTAATATTCACACTAATTTTCACCGTCTCATATCTTCAATCAGATTATTTATCTCATCCAGAGGCCAAGACTTTGATCAATGAGCTGGTCAATGAACATGGCTTTGACGAAAGTTTTGTTAAAGATGTTCTAATAAATGCAGAAAAAAAACAGAAAATCATTGATTCAATTTCAAAACCTGCTGAATTCACGTGGACCTGGGATAGATATAAAAAATTATTTATAGAAGAAAAAAGAATCAAAAATGGGAAATTGTTTATTAATGAAAATTTAACAACTCTTCAAAAGGCTGAAAAGGAATTCGGTGTACCCAAAGAAGTAATTACAGCAATTATTGGCGTTGAAACAAGATATGGGAAGATTCAAGGAAATTATAGAGTCATAGATAGTCTGCTAACTCTTGGTTTTGACTATCCTCGCAGATCTAAATTTTTTAGAAAAGAACTCGTTAGCTTTTTCTTATTAACTAGAGAAAATGAATTAGATATCTTGAATATAAAAGGTTCATACGCTGGAGCAATGGGCTATGGTCAATTTATTTCTTCAAGCTATAGAGCTTATGCTATCGATTATGATGGAGATGGTAATGCTGATTTATTTAATTCTGTAGATGATGCAATTGGTAGTGTTGCAAATTATTTATATATTCATGGATGGAAAAGAGAGGGCGAAATAGTTTATGAAACTTTTCCCAATAACGTTAGAAAAGTTTTTAAACCATCAGACGGGCTTTCAAAATTTATACCTTTAAGTTTTAATGAAGATGGAAAAGATATTAATTTTATTGGAGACGATAACTTTATTGCAATTACCAAATATAATATCAGTCATTTTTACGCCATGGCTGTTTACTACTTATCAGAAGAATTAAAAATATGAAAAAATTACTAATACCACTATTAATAAGCAACATTATTTATGCACAAAGCTTTGTTCCAGATGCCCCTGAACTAAATTTAAAAAGTTATATCTTAATTGAGCCAAACACAAATACTGTTATTGCAGAATTTAATAGCGATTCTGAAATTGAGCCTGCAAGTATGACAAAGATAATGACAAGTTATGTTGTTGCTGATCAGATTGCTAATGACTTAATTTCTCTTGATGATCAAGTGTTAATTAGTGAGAAAGCCTGGAGAATGGAAGGTTCAAAAATGTTTATTGAGGCTGGTAAGAGGGTGAGTGTTTCTGATTTACTAAAAGGAATAATTATTCAATCAGGAAATGATGCATCGGTAGCTATAGCTGAGTATGCTGGAGGTACTGAAAGAGGATTTGTTGATTTAATGAATGCATATGCCGGCTCTTTAGAAATGGATAACACAATTTTTCAAAACTCAACTGGTCTGCCTGATGAAAATCATTTTTCCTCAGCAAAAGATTTGGCAACTCTAACATCAGATTTTATTAAGAGGTTTCCTGACATTTACTCACTGTACAAAGAAAAGCAATTTACTTTTAACAATATTAAGCAGCTTAATAGAAATAAACTTCTTTGGAGAGACGATTCATCTGATGGGGTGAAGACTGGTCATACTGAGGCAGCGGGTTATTGTTTAGTTGGATCTGCAAAAAGAGGGGATATGAGATTAATTACCGTTGTTGCTGGAAGTGATTCTGATAATAATAGATTTCTAGCTAGTCAAAGGTTGTTAGAGTATGGTTTCCGATTCTTTGCTACCCAAAAGGTTCTAAGTGCTAATCAAGAATACAAAAACATCAATATATGGGGTGGTGTTGAAAAATCTCTTGGGCTGGGAGTTCTGGAAGATATCTCTATAACATTACCAAGAACAAGCTTTAAAGATTTAAATGTTAACTACAACTACAGTAACAACATACAAGCTCCAATAGAAATAGGCCAAAAAATAGGTACTCTTGAGATTGTTAGCAATGATGAGATTGTTTTCTCTACTGAACTAGTAGCACTTCAAAGCATAAAAGCTAAAGGTTTTTTTGGAAGGCTTTGGTCTAAGTTTCTTCTTTGGATTTTTAGCTTATTTGGAATGACAGAAAATGGAACAAATTAAAGCCGTTTTTAATGGCAAATTTGATAGCTTAAAAAATATTCAAATCTCACCCTTTTCAAGGGCTTATACATTTTCAGATAGCGTATACGAAGTAGTCCCTTTTTATAACTCTAAGCCTATAGCATATGATAATCATATAAAAAGACTTCAATACAGTTCGAATGCTTTGTCTATGAAAATAAATTTAAATGTAATTTCGAATGAAATTGAAAAACTAATTTCATTATGTGAATCTAAAAGTGGTTACGTTTATTATCAGGTAACAAGAGGCCAAGATCTTATTAGATCTCATATGCATTCAAATGACATTGAACTTGAAACTTTTGGCTATGTGTTACCACACTTTTTTGAAACTAAATTTCTAAAAATTATGATCTGTGAAGATCTAAGATGGGGTAGATGCGATATAAAATCTACCTCGCTTCTAGGAAATGTTTTAAGTATGAATCAGGCTAAAGAGAAAGGTTGTGATGAGGTTGTTATGCACAATGATAATATCCTCACTGAGGCAGGAGCATCAAATTTATTCTTTGTAAAAGATGGTTATATATGCACTCCGTCACTTTCAAATAATATTTTACCCGGTATAACAAGACAAATCTTGATAGATGCTCTCGAAGAGATTGATATAAAGGTTCACGAGAAAGATTTTACTTTAGAGGATTTAAAAGCTGCTTCATCTGCATGGTTGACTAGCTCAACAAAAGGCATTGCTCCAATAGAAGAAATTATTAATTTAGATTGTAATTTAAATTTAAACGATGAAAGTTACATGATTGCTAAAAAAATTTTTGATTCAAAATTTTTTAGCTAGAAGTCATTTTAATAATAATGTTATCTATATCGTTCCAAAAATTTCTTTTATTCAAGCCCTTGGCAGTTAAATCTAACTCATAAATATTTTTTTGAAGATCCATAAGTTTTTGTAATGAATGTATTTTTATAAAGTTAATATAAGAAGAAATTTTATTGCTCCATACTCCAGACTTTTGCAAGCTTGATTGGGGGTTTGAGTTTTGCTTTGCTGCAGTTGAGTTATTAATAACCTTTCCAATTATCCACACTAATAGGGGGGCATAGTGAGCCTCTGACTCTTTAATAGTATTGATAATTCTAAGCGCGCGTCTTGTATTAAACTCAATTACCTCATCCTCTAATTCGAATGGCATAAATTCTGCAGAATCATTTGTAAAAATTCTGGATGCCTCCATCCCACTTTTATAGATCAACTTTAAGATATCCACTTCATTTTGTTGAGCTACCAAATTGCCAACATTCATTTCATAAATATTCTGTATAAATTTTTTTTTATCAGACTCATCAATAAACTCAAGTTGATTTTTAAGCCAAATTTTTTCTTCAAAGGATTTTAATTTTTTACATTCAATAATAAGAGCATGTTGATCCATTTTTTTAACCCATTTATTTGTACTATTTAATTTTTCATTATGAGAGTTAATAATTATTGCTATATTTTTATTGCTGCTAATATTATCTATTTCAAAGATTTTAATTATTTGATCAGGTATTTTTCCTTGATCATGATGAATATCTATCACTAATTTAGAACCAAAGAGTGAACCGTTAGAGCTCTCAATTATTGTTTGCTCTAATTGATCAAAATGCTCTTTTGTTATTATTCTTCTTTCATGAAAACCTTTTGTATCTAAATATTTTCTCAGAATATCCTTCGAGTTATTTCTAAGAACAACCTCTGAGCCATATAGAAAAAATATATTTGGCGATTTGTCCAAATACTTATTCAAGGCTATAGATTCACATTTCAAAGAAGCTTACCTCTCTAATAATTTCATCTAAGATTTCTTTATAGATGTTTTCTTGAACTTTTTTTATCATTTCTTTCTCAGAAAAAGGATTTAATTCATTTGATTTATATCTTTTTGTTATCTCTATGCTCTTATCTTGAGCTTTTTGAGAATTTTTAATTCCTAATTCAAATTTTGCAGTTACTTCTCCTTCAAGAGATCTTAGTGCTGAGCCCGCATAAATAGAGTATTCCTGCAATGAATAATTTTTAATATAGATTTTATTTTTAGCTTCAAGGCTATTCTCTTCATAAATATTAAATGTGCTTTTAATTTTTTCATTTAAACGGGTTGGAACCGACTCATCAAAGCTAATACTATAATTTCCTTTATCAAGAGAATTAATAACAACCTGATTAAAATTGCAGCTACATAACAACAACAATGTTATAGAAGTAAAAATTTTATTAGAATAACGCATTAAATTATCTTAACTATCGAACTAAAATTATCAAAGCATTATTTAATTATTAGATAACAAAATTAATGATTTTGCCCTTGATATAAATTGATTTTTTTATATCTTTGCCTTCAAGGTTAGAGGAAACATTTTCAACTTTTTTAGCAATTTCTTCAATCTTATCTTGATCAAAATCAATATCCGCTAAAACCTTGCCTCTTACTTTCCCATTAATCTGAATTACGAGCTCAAACTCTGAAACTTCTAATAAATTTTCTTGAACTTCTGGCCAAGAAGATTCTATTGAATCTAAAGAACTTTCTTGATGAAAACGATCCCATAAAAACTCTGAAATGTGGGGTGCAATAGGATTTAATGTTTTTAAGATAATAGTAATTGACTCATTAAGACAGAATTTTTTAGAATCAGCTGCATCAGATTTTTTGAAATCTTCAGGAATTGCATTAAGTAATTCCATTATTGAAGCAATAGCAGTATTGAAAGAAAATCTAGATTCAAAATCACTAGTTACTTTCTTGAGTGTTGAGTGAGTTTTTCTTCTTAAATCCATTTCTTCTTTAGAAAACTTATTTGGCTCATCTATAGAAATATATTTTTTGTCAATTACAAGATTCCAGACTTTTTTTATAAATCTCGAAGCTCCTTCTACTGAGGACTCTGACCATTCTAAGCTTTGCTCTGGAGGTGCTGTGAACATCATATATAGTCTTACTGTATCCGCACCATATTTATCGATATAGGATTGAGGGTCAACTGTGTTGCCTTTAGATTTAGACATTTTTGCACCATCTTTAAGAACCATACCTTGAGTAAGTAGCTTTTTAAATGGTTCATTGCCATCAACCATACCCATATCACGCAATGCTTTATGAAAGAATCTTGAATATAGTAAGTGAAGAATTGCATGCTCAATTCCACCTATATAAAGGTCTACAGGCAACCAATACTTTGTATTTTCATCAAAAATTTCTGATTCATTGTCTGCTGCGGTAAATCGAGCGTAATACCATGATGAATCCATAAATGTATCAAAGGTATCAGTCTCCCTTTTAATTTCTTCTGATACATTATAAAAATCTTTATTTTGACTTAGAGGGATTGGGGCAGATTTTTCCGGGAGATCAGGAAGAGTTACGGGAAGGTCTTTTTCTTCGACTAATTTAGCTTCCCCATTTTCATAAATAACTGGTATGGGACAACCCCAATATCTTTGCCTGCTAACACCCCAATCTCTTAATCTAAATTGAACTAAACCTTCACCTAGTTCATCTGATTTAAGTTGAGAAATAATTTTTAAAGAAGCATCATCTGAGCTTAAATCGTCATAAATGTCAGAGTTAACTAAGGTACCTTTATTTGTAATAGGAAGAGCTTCGTCACTACCCAATGAAATAACTTGAGTGATATCTAAATTGTATTTTGAAGCAAATTCAAAATCTCTTTGATCATGACCTGGAACACCCATAACAACCCCAGTTCCATAATCCAATAAGACAAAGTTACCAATCCAAACAGGTATATTTTTTTTTGTAATTGGGTGAATAGCCTTCATGCCAGTATCAATTCCAAGCTTTTCAGCTTTAGCCATATCAGCTTCAGCAGAAGAAGTTTCATTACATTTATTTAAAAAGTTTTTTACTTGAGAGTCTTTCTCTGCAAGGTCAAGTGCAATTTCATGATTAGGAGATATTGCAATAAAAGAAACTCCGTAAATCGTATCGGGACGAGTAGAAAAAACAGTTAAATATTTTGAGGTATCCGCTATTTGATATTTAATTTCAGCACCATGAGACTTACCAATCCAATTTTTTTGCATGGTTTTTACATTTTCAGGCCAATCAACCTCATCTAGAGAAGACAAAAGCTCATCCGCATAATCTGTTATCTTGATAAACCATTGATCTATTTCTTTCAACTCTACCTTTGCTCCAGATCTCCATCCTTTTCCATCAATGACTTGTTCATTTGCAAGAACAGTCTTATCAACAGGATCCCAATTCACTATAGATTTTTTCTTATAAACTAGACCTTTTTCATAAAACTTTTTGAAAATCAATTGTTCCCATTTATAGTATTGTGGTTCACATGTCCTTAACTCCTTAGACCAGTCATAACCTAATCCAAGTGAGATCAATTGTTTTTTCATGTGTTCTATATTTTGATTGGTCCAATCTTTTGGACTCACTTTGTTTGCTATTGCCGCATTTTCAGCTGGAAGTCCAAAAGCATCCCATCCCATAGGTTGAAAAACATTAAAATTGTTCATTCTTTTATATCTGGATATAACGTCACCAATCGTATAATTTCTAACATGACCCATATGAAGCTTGCCAGATGGGTAAGGGAACATAGAAAGGCAATAGTATTTTTGTCGATTGTCAGGTTTAGATTTAAACCTATCTTCTTTTAACCACTTTTCTTGAGCAGTTTTTTCAATTTTTGAAGGATTATATTCAGGAACCATTTTTTAGGAACTCATTTTCGAGATAGTTTATTGTATGTTTATTCTTCAAGAAAGTATCATCATGTAGTATTTTTTGATGCAGCGAATGGTTAGTTTTTATTCCTTCAATAAAAAATTCATCTAGTGCACTAATCATTCTCTTGATAGAAGAATCTCTAGAATTCGCTTGAGTAATAATTTTTGCTAACAACGAATCATAATAGGGAGGAACGGTATAGCCACCATATATATGTGAGTCATACCTAATGCCAAAACCTCCCGGTGTATGCATTTTAGTAATTTTTCCAGGCGATGGCTGAAAGGTTTCAGGATCTTCAGCATTAATTCTACATTCCATAGAATGCCCACTAAACTTTATGTCGTTTTGATTTAAAGAAATATTCATATTTAAAGCAATTCTTAACTGAGCCTTTACAAGGTCAAATCCTGTGATCATTTCAGTTACTGGGTGTTCAACTTGGATACGTGTATTCATTTCTATAAAATAGAATTCATCGTTTTCATATAGAAATTCTATAGTTCCAACACCTTCGTATTTGATTTTTTTGCATAAATTAACGCATGCTTCGTATGTTTTATTTAGAGAATCCTTATTAATATTTCTAGCTGGAGCTTCTTCAATAATTTTTTGATGTCGTCTTTGCATACTGCAATCACGAGTTCCAAGATGAATAGCATGACCTTTTCCATCACCAACAATTTGAACTTCAATATGCCTTGGATTCGCTATAAATTTTTCTAGGTAAATTTTTTCATTACCAAAGGCATTTTTTGCTTCTTGCATAGTAATTTCTGCATGAGATATGAGATCATCTTCATGTTCTACAACTCTCATACCACGACCACCGCCTCCAGCAGTAGCTTTTATCATTATTGGGTAACCGATATCTTTTGCAATTTTTTTAAATTCTTCTTCACCATCAGGTATGTCTTCTTTATAACCAGGAACAATCTGTATGCCAGCTTCTTCAGCTAGAGTTTTTGCCGTTATTTTGTCTCCCATATTTTTTATAGTTTCTGAAGTTGGACCTATAAACTTAAATCCACTTTTTTCACACATTTCTGCAAAATTTGAATCTTCAGCCAAAAATCCATAACCTGGATATATGGCATTAACTTGAGTTAATTCAGCTGCTGAAAGAATTGCTGGTGTGTTTAAATAACTTTCTAACGGCGAGGGCGGTCCAATACATACTGTTTCATCTGAAAATTTTAAGTGCTTTAAATCTTTATCCCCTTCAGAATAAACAGAAACGGTAGAAATATTTAATTCTTTACATGCCCTTATGGCACGAAGAGCTATTTCTCCTCTATTTGCAATGAGAACTTTTAATGCCATGATTCTTTAATTTATGGTTATGATATGTTGACCATATTCAACTGGCTGGCCATCTTCAACGTCTATAGAAACTATTTTTCCACTGAAATCTGATTTAATCTCATTCATCATTTTCATTGCTTCAATGATACAAAGCACATCACCTTGCTCTACAGAATCGCCAACTTTTATAAATGGATCTTTATCAGGACTAGGCTTTCTATAAAATGTCCCAACAATAGGAGAGGTAATAATATTACCTTCGATTTTTTTAGGTTCAATTTTTTGTTCAATATTTGGTTCAGTACTATAAACCTCAGTTTGTTGAATAACTTTATTTGCACCTGTTTCATTTAAACCGCTTCTAAGAATTCTTACAGACTCATCTCCTTGACTTACTTCAATTTCTTTTAAATCAGACTCTTGCAGCATTTCAATTAATTTTTTGATTTTTCTAATATCCATTATTTCTCCTTGGCACTTGATCCAATAGCTTCCATAAGAGCTAACTCATAACCCTCAATACCTAAGCCACAAAAAACTTTTTCAGCAATGTCTGATAAATATGAGAATTTTCTGAATTCTTCCCTTTTGTAGATATCTGAAATGTGAACTTCATAAAATGGTATTCGAACTCCAGAAAGGGCATCTCTTAATGCAATGCTTGTATGAGTATAGGCTGCTGGATTAATAATAATACTGTTGAAGTTATTTTTACCTGCGTCATGCACCGCATTTATTAATTCATGTTCGGCATTGCTTTGAAAACATGTAAGATTACAGTTTTCTTTTTCGGCAATAGAGCACAGGTTTGACTCTATTTGCTCTAATGAGGTATTTCCATATATATCTGTTTCTCTTGAACCCAAGAGGTTTAGATTCGGACCATTTATTAATAAAATTTTCATTTTAGAGATTTTAACAGAAATTTATAGATTTTAAATAGTTTTTTAAAGAAGTTTACTTTTTTGAATGGGGTAACAAAAGCCCGCATCTGAGCAGCCCTGGTAGTTTATCAATATTTCAGATAAATCCAACTTATCTAGGTTTTTAATTTTAATTTTAAACTCATCCCTTAATATTTCGGTTGTTCCAAAGAATTCATCAGAATAAGTGGATTGATTAGAATAAATAACCTCATAAGGAATGAGGATCTTATTTTTATTGATTTGAATACTATTTAAATACAAATAATATCCATCTTTTATATCCCATGAAACTATAATTGAATTATTCTCAGGAACGCTTTTAAATATGAAGACTTCGTTTGCCTCTGGTATTGTATTTTTGTTCTCTAAGAATTCAAGAGAACTTAATTCTAAAGAAAAATTTATAGATAAGAGTATAATTATAATCTGTCTCATAAGCATTTAAGAATAAACTTCAAAACTAATAAAAGAAAGCACAAAATTTATATTACTAATACAAGCTAATAAATCATGAAAGCATTAATTTTAAATTTTTTCTTCAAAATACCAATATGGGTTTTAAAAATTTTTTTTTGGAAAAAACCAACTTATAGAGGTCATCAATTTGATACCCAATCTCAGGCATTAATTAGTCTCCAGCCATCTATCGATTTAACTGAACTTTCTGATAACGAGATCCCCAAGACAAGAAATTTAATTATAAAAAATAGAGTGGTACAAAATCTTTCGATCAGCCCGAATGATTATGTTAAAAAAGTAGATCATTTTGTTGGTGAAAGTAAAATATTATTTAGAGAATATATTCCATCTGATATTTCTTCTAATACAGTCATTTTATTTTTTCATGGGGGTGGATATGTTCTAAATTCTGTCGATACTCATGACGGATATGTTTCTTATATGGCTGATTCGCTGCAAGCAAAAGTTTATTCGTTGGAATACAAACTTGCTCCTGAGCATAAATATCCTGATGCTCTCAATGACGCAATTCAGGCTTATTATTGGCTGATTGAAACCGGGCATAAGCCAGAAAATATTTCAGTATGCGGTGATAGTGCTGGAGCTCATCTAGCTGCATCATTGGTCCATAAATTAGCTCAAATAGATGAAGAGCAAATTCCTCATAGTCAGTTTTTAATATATCCAATGTGTGATCCAGATTGTAAATCCGATTCATATAACTTCTTATCAGAAGGTTATATGCTTACCAAAAAAACCATGATTTGGTTTTGGGATAAATTTAGCAATGACATTAATAACATAAATGACCAAGCTTTTAACTTGCTAAAATTAAATCTAGACATAAAGATACCAAATACTATTATTATTACTGCTGGATTTGACCCTCTGTGTGATGATGGTGAAAAGTATGCATACTTATTGCATAAAAGAGGAGATAATGTGAAACAATTACATTATCCTAATTTGTTTCATGGTTTCGTCTCAGTAACACGACTTAAAGCCGCTAAGATAGCAGTAGATGATTTTCTAGGGGAGTATAGAAAAATTATATGAATAATATACTAGAGGTAAATAATTTAAGTATTAATTTTGCTACCAGGGAAGGCAAATTTAATGCAGTCAATGACATAAGTTTTAATATTGAAAACAACAAAACTTTAGCTCTTGTCGGAGAGTCTGGATCAGGAAAATCTGTTACAGCAATGTCAATACTCCAGTTATTGCCAAGACCTCAGGCCTCTTATTCAGAAGCCTCATCTATTAAATTTAAAGGCGATGAGATTATCGATGCTTCAAAAAATACACTTCTTAATATAAGAGGTAATATTGTTTCAATGGTTTTCCAAGAGCCAATGACATCTTTAAATCCATACCACAGAGTTGGCAATCAGATAACTGAATCAATCATGCTTCATTCTCAAAGCTCAAGAAAAGAAGCAGATGAAGAAGCAAAAAACCTTTTAAATTTAGTTGAGATTGATGATGTGGAGAGAAGATTTTATTCTTATCCGCATGAGCTATCTGGAGGTCAAAGACAAAGAGTAATGATTGCAATGGCGCTTGTAAATAAGCCACAATTATTAATAGCAGATGAGCCTACAACAGCATTAGATGTAACCATCCAAGCACAGATTTTAGACCTTATGTCTAAATTAAAAAGTGAATTAGGGATGTCAATATTATTCATAACCCATGATTTGGGATTAGTAAAAGAATTTTCAGATCAGGTTTGTGTTATGAAAGATGGAGCTATTGTAGAACAAGGATCAACTGAAAAAGTTTTTACCAACCCTGAACATAAATATACAAAAAAACTCTTGGATGCTGAACCGCAGCCAAAAGAATCGATTCATATTGAACATAATCCTATTATTAATGTAGATAATTTAAATGTTTTTTATAATATACCTTCAACAAATATTTTTAAAAAAAATACTTTTCATGCTGTGAAGAATGTCTCTTTTGAGATTTTTGAAAACACGACTATTGGGTTGGTGGGGGAGTCTGGATCAGGTAAATCTACACTTGGTAAAGCGATTGCAAATTTAATTTCTTACGAAGGAGACATTTTCTTTAAAGGTAAAAATCTAAATTTAAACTCAAATCAAGAGAAAAAAATCTTGAAGAAAAATATTCAAATAGTTTTTCAAGACCCTTATGGATCCTTGTCTCCTAGAATGACAATTGGTGAGATTGTTGGCGAAGGTTTAGGCGTCCATTTTAATTTATCAAAAATTGAGCAAGAAAAGAAAATTGATAAGGTATTGGCTGATGTTGGTATTGAATCTTCTGCAAAGAATAAATATCCTCATGAATTTTCAGGCGGACAAAGACAAAGAATAGCAATTGCTAGATCTTTAATAATGAATCCTGCCTTTATGATATTAGATGAACCTACTTCTGCTCTTGATAGATCTATCCAGATTCAGGTTATAAATCTTCTTAAAGACATACAGAAAGAATACGGACTTACGTATCTTTTTATCAGTCATGACTTAAAAGTTATAAGATCAATGGCTGACTATATTTTTGTCATGAAAGATGGAAATATTGTTGAGTCTGGTATTTCTCAAAAAGTTTTTGATGAGCCAAAAGAGGAATATACTAAAAAATTATTAACAGCTGCGCTAAGATACGCCTCCGAATAGTATTATTAGAATTATGACAAATAGAAAATTTTCAAAAGAATTAGTAGATGGGCCTAACCAGGCGGCATCAAGATCTATGTTAAGAGGTGTTGGTTTTACCTCCGAAGACTTTAGTAAACCATTTGTTGGTGTCGCATCTACAGGAGCAAAAGTTACTCCATGTAATATGCATATTAATCAACTTGCGGATGTTGTAGAAAAATCAGTTGATGGCTCAGGTGGAAAGGGCGTTTTATTTAATACAATTACTGTATCTGATGGAATCTCCATGGGTACTCAGGGCATGAAATATTCTCTAGTTTCTAGAGAAGTGATCGCTGATTCTATTGAAACTGTTGTGGGATGTCTTGGGTATGATGGTGTTATAGCTATTGGTGGTTGTGACAAAAATATGCCTGGATGCATTATTGGCATGGCCAGGCTTAATAGACCGTCGATATTTATATATGGAGGATCAATTAAACCAAGTTCTGAAAATACAGATTATGTAACAGTTTGTGAAAAAACTGGTGAATTCTCTAAAGGTGAATTAGATGAATCAGAATTAATACATGTTGAAAAAGTATCTGTCAAAGGCCCTGGTTCATGCGGTGGGATGTACACAGCAAATACTATGGCTTCTGCAATTGAGGCTTTGGGAATGAGTTTACCAGGCAGCAGCAGCCAGGATGCAATATCTGAAGATAAACAGAAAGATTGTCTAAATTCAGGAACCGCAATAATGAATCTGTTAGAAAAAGATATCAAACCATCGGATATTATGACTAAAAAAGCATTTGAAAATGCTATCACTATTGTTATTTCACTTGGCGGTTCAACAAATGCAGTTTTGCATTTGTTAGCAATGGCTCATGCTATTGGAGTTGATTTGCATTTAGATGATTTTACGAGGATTGGTAAAAAAACTCCTGTGATGGCTGATTTAAAACCATTTGGATCTCATTACATGTCAGAATTAAATGCAAATGGAGGAATTCAGCCTTTAATGAAAACTCTTTTAGAAAAAGGGTTGCTTCATGGTGATTGCATGACCGTAACTGGAAAAACAATAAGTCAAAATTTATCTCAAATTCGACCATATGAGTCTAATCAAAAAATAATAAAAGCTTTTGATGATCCAATAAAAGCTAATAGTCATTTAAGAATTCTTTATGGTAATTTAGCATCTGAAGGGGCGGTAGCAAAAATAACTGGAAAAGAGGGTACGTCTTTTGAAGGTAAAGCTAGAGTTTTTAATTCTGAAGAGGAAGGGGTTGAGGCCATTCTTTCAAAATCAATTCAATCCGGTGATGTTGTTGTTATTCGTTATGAAGGACCCAAAGGTGGTCCAGGGATGCGTGAAATGTTAAAACCTACTTCTGCAATTATGGGACAAGGGCTTGGTGACAAAGTAGGGTTTATAACTGATGGACGATTTTCTGGAGGAACTCATGGTTTTGTTGTTGGTCATATTACTCCTGAGGCTGCTGATGGAGGAGTAATCGCAATAGTTGAAGATGGTGACATTATTTTAATAGATGCCGAAAAAGACGAATTAACTTTAAAGATTTCCGATGAAGAGATTCAAAATAGGCTATCTAAATGGATTAATCCTAAAACCCCTCCAACAAAAGGTGTTTTGTCTAAATTTGCAAAAAGTGTAAAATCAGCAAGCCTAGGGGCAGTAACAGACTAATTTATGCATATCGATAGAAAATTTCCAACTTCAAGGCTTAGACGTTTGAGGGCAAATAACACTTTAATTAACCTTGTCTCAGAGTCATCTTTATCCTCAAATGATTTAATTCAACCCTTATTTATAAAAGAAAATCTCAAAGGCACAGAAAAAATAGATTCAATGCCTGGAGTTCTAAGATATAGCAAAGAATCCGTTATAGATGAAGTTGAAGATCTTTTAGAAAATAATATAAATACTATCGCACTATTTCCTGCTATCGATTCAAGTAAAAAAGATAGTAATGGAAAAGAGGCATTAAATAAATCTAATTTAATATGTGAGTCTATCCAAAAAATTAAAAGCAAGTTTCCTGAAATGCTTATAATTGCAGATGTGGCATTGGACCCATATACAGATCATGGCCATGATGGAATATTAAAAGGCAACTATGTTGATAATGATTTAACCCTAGATGTCCTCAAAGCCCAATCTTTAATATTGGCTGAATCAGGTGCTGATATTTTAGCACCCTCAGATATGATGGATGGAAGAATAGGTATTATCAGAGAAGCACTTGAAACAGCAGATTATAAAAATACTATCTTGCTTTCTTATGCAGCCAAATATAATTCAAAGTTTTATGGACCTTTCAGGGATGCTGTTAAATCTGCTAGCAATCTTGGAAAATCATCAAAATCCTCTTATCAAATGTCACCTACCAATAAAGATGAGGCAATTCATGAAGTCGCAATTGATATTAATGAAGGTGCTGATATTGTGATGGTTAAACCTGGCATGCCATATTTAGATATAATTTCTTTGATTAAAAATACATTTAAAGTTCCAACATTTGCTTATCAGGTTAGCGGGGAATACAGTATGCTTAAGCTAGCAATAAATAAGGGGTGGCTAGATAGCGATGTTATGATAGAATCACTTATAAGCTTTAAAAGAGCTGGTGCAGATGCAATTCTTACATATGCTGCCAAAGAGATTTCCAGGGAGATTAATACTAAATGAGTAATGTTATTGAATTACAGGGCGAAGAAAATTTTAATAATGATGTATTGAATTCAGATAAGCCTGTATTAGTTGATTTTTGGGCTGAATGGTGCGGACCATGCAAACAACTTTCACCAACAGTTGAAGAAATTGCCTCTGAAAATCAAGATAAGATTAAAGTCTGTAAAATGGATGTAGATTCAAATAGAGAAATTGCTGCCAAGTATGGAATTAGATCCATCCCATCATTGATTATTTTTAAAAACGGAGAGCCTGCAGGAGTTGAAATAGGGGCTTTAAGCAAACAACAATTAGAGGAGTTTATAAGTACAGTAGTCTAAGTAATGTATTTTCATAACTTAGAATAAAAAGAATTAGTATCTTCACATCACGGCCATTAGCCACCATCTTATTTACCCACTATTACATAACTTAAAAACGGAAATATAAACATATGAACCTTACAGAAATAAAAGTAAAACCTATAAACGAATTAGTTGATATAGCTACAGAGCTTGGACTAGAAGATGTTGGAAGGTTAAAAAAACAAGAGATCATATTTAGAATATTTAAACATAAAGCTTCTGAAGGCATTGATATATATGGTGGGGGTGTTTTAGAAATACTTAATGATGGTTTTGGATTTTTAAGATCACCCGAAGGATCATATTGCGCTGGGGAAGATGATATATATGTTTCCCCAAGTCAAATTAGAAAATTTGGACTAAGAAAAGGTGACTCAGTTGCTGGAAAAATAAGAACTCCTAAAGATAAGGAGAGATATTTTGCATTAATTCAAGTTGACACAATCAATGGCGAAGAACCCAAAAATACTAAAAATAAAATACTTTTTGAAAACCTTACCCCTCTATTTCCTAATGAGAGACTGGTCTTAGAGCAGGGCAGCGGTTCAAATGAAGATCTCTCCTCCAGGATTATTGATTTAATTGCTCCTATAGGCAAAGGTCAAAGGGGTTTGATTGTTTCTCCTCCAAAAGCTGGTAAAACTTTGATGCTTCAAAGTATTGCTCATTCTATTAAAAGTAATAATCCAGAAGTTGAGTTAATAGTTTTATTAATTGATGAGAGGCCTGAAGAAGTTACAGAGATGTCTAGAACGGTAAAAGGTGAAGTTGTGGCAAGTACATTCGATGAGCCGCCAAGCAGGCATGTCCAGGTTGCCAACATGGTTATAGAAAAAGCAAAAAGACTTGTTGAGCACAAAAAAGATGTTGTTATTTTATTGGATTCTATTACTCGTCTTGGGCGAGCATACAACTCAGTCCAACCTGCATCAGGAAAAATTTTAAGTGGTGGTGTTGATTCCAATGCTTTAGAAAGACCTAAAAGATTTTTTGGTGCTGCCAGAAATCTAGAAGAGGGCGGCAGTTTAACAATTCTAGCAACAGCTCTTGTAGAGACTGGCTCAAAGATGGATGAAGTTATTTACGAAGAATTTAAAGGAACTGGAAATATGGAAATTCACCTTGAAAGGAAGATTGCTGAGAAAAGAATCTATCCAGCTATCAATATCAGAAGATCTGGAACTAGAAGGGAAGACCTGCTCACATCAGAAGATGAGCTTCAAAGAATGTGGGTTTTAAGAAAAATTCTTGATGAAATGGAAGATGCTCAATCTATTCAGTTCTTAATTGATCGTCTTAAGTCCCATAAAACTAATGATGAATTTTTTACATCCATGAAAGCAGGTAACGGCAAAAAGACTAAATAAATTCCTTTGCTTTTATTATCATGTCTTTATCTAATGCAGATTTAGAGACAAATACTTTAATATCAAAACCTAAGCTCAAATCGATAATTTTTGATTTTATTCTTTCAGACGCAACCACAAAGAATTTATTTTTTAAAGAATCTTGATTTAGATTTTTAAAAATAAACTCAAATGTTAAATAGTTATATATGAGAATAATTGCAGGAGAAGAAATTATATTATCAATAGATTTTTTTGAGTATTCTAGTTTATAGCACCTTATTTCATCTGAATTTCCTGATAGTTTTTTTTGTAAATTCATATTTGTATTATCACCACATATTACTAAGCTCTTTCCTGGAAAACTATTTTTAATCATTTCTACAAGACCGTCTGAAGATTTATTATCAGGCACTATAGCCATATAACCTTCACTGGTTAATGCTTGCTTTGTAGAATCTCCAACAGCAAAGAATTTATGTTTTTTATTTAATAATTTAGATTTAAGCTTTATGAGCTTGGCTCCATTTTTTACCGCAGCTTGACTTGTAAATATGAAGTTTGAATATTTATCTAAATTCTCAAATATTTCTCTATAAACTCCATTATCTGTATCTATCTCGATAGGTATTATTTTTGAAAGATAGATATTTTGTAACCCAATTCCTTCTTGATCACATAGCTCATTTATTTTTCCTGAGAGATCTTTTGGTCTTGTATTAATTAAGATCATGACAGTATCAATTTATCAGCACCATTGGAGATAAATTCTCCTGATAAATTTTTTATATCCTGATCAATTGTTTTGAAGTTAGATATTATTTCTTTAAATATTTGTTTATCTCCATTTTGCGAAAGAACCTTAGCAGTTATAAGTATTTGACCTGACTCTTCTCTGCAATAAATAGCAATAGGTGACAGACAGGAACCATTTAGTTGAGCTACAAAATTTCTTTCCGCCTCAGCAAGAACCATATCTTTTTTAGAATTAATGGAATTCAATACTTTAATTAAATTCTCATTTGAAGAAATGCACTCTATACCAATATAGCCTTGAGAAGCAGAGGGAAGCATTTCTTGATAACTTAACTCATAACTATTAACAAAAGATAAATTCAATCTCTCTATCGCCGCTTTTGCAACAATCAATCCATCAAAATCACCCTCATTTAATTTTTTTATTCTTGTTGCAATATTTCCTCTTACAGCACATGTATTAAGATCAGGTCTTAAAATTTTAATTTGTGCTCTTCTTCTTGGGCTTGATGTACCAATTGTGGAATTTTTTTGCATAGATTTGAGCGATGCCCCATCTTTTGTTAAAAGAATATCTGAAGCAGAGGCCCTCTTAAATACAGAAATAATTTTAAAACTTTGATCTAATTTTGCTGGGACATCTTTTAAGCTATGAACTGCTATATCTGCAGTATTTTCTAATAGAGCGGATTCTAGGGTTTTGATAAAAAGACCCTTGCCTCCTATTTGATGAAGAGGCTTATCAGTTAAATCACCTTCTGAGCTCATAGGAATTAATTCAACTTCTATCTCTTGATTTTGTTGCTTAATTTTATTGGCGACATACTCTGCTTGAAACAGAGCTAGCTTTGACTTTCTTGTAGCAATTCTAATCTTCATTTTTTATAAGAAGCAATGCTTTAACATCACCAACAGATTTTTCTTTAAGTATTTTAAGGCCTTTAGGGATTTCAATTTCGTCATATTTGCTATATTCAAGATATATTCTGCATGACGATTTCAAATCATTTTTTCGCATTAATAATTTAAGAGCCTTGATTTCATATTCTCTATTAAAAGGGGGATCTAAAAAGATTAAATCAATTTCTGATAAATCATAATGTTTAATCCAGGTAAAAGCATCTTTAAAAAATATTTTTGATTTATTTCTTATATCTAATTTTTTTAAATTCAGCGTTAGTGCTGAGTAATTTTTTTTATTTAATTCAACAAATATTACTTTCGAAGAGCCCCTTGATAATGCCTCAATTCCTAAAGATCCAGTGCCTGCAAACAAATCAAGACAAACACATTCATTGATTTCAAATTGCAGCCAATTAAAGAGAATTTCTTTAAGTTTACTAGATGTAGGTCTGAGAGATTCTTTGAAATCAAATGGTATTTTTTTGCCCTTTAATGCCCCTCCAGATATTCTTAAACTATTCTTCATTTTATTGGATATATTTGCTTTTTAGATAAGGTATATTTTTAATAAATAAGTATAATTCAAACATGGCACTTCAAGATAATTTTCGAAAAGCAATGAGAAGCTATGTTTATTCTGTGAGCATACTATCAAATACTAATGAGAATAATGAATGCCATGCAATAACAGTTTCTTCAGTAACTTCTGTATCTATAGATCCACCAAGCTTGTTGGTGTGCATTAATAAGTCTGCAAGCATCCATAATTCAATAATTATTGGCTCAAAGTTTTGCATTAACTTACTAACAAAAGACCATGAAGAGCTATCAAATATCTGTAGTTCTTATGAAAATGAAAATAAAAGATTTGAAAGTGATGAATGGGATTTAACAGATATTCCTTTTTTAAAAAGGGCGCAAGCAAATATATTTTGCGAAGTAGATCAATTAATTTCCTATCACACACATAGTATTGTCATTGGTAAAGTATTTAAGTCTAATAACTCTGATGATATTAATACTTTGACTTATGTGGATGGTAGATATGAATAAGGTATATACCTTTTTAGCATTTATCCTTTGTTCTTTTCTAACAGCAGAAGATTGTAATTCAGTGGAGCCAAAAGTTTATTTTATTAGTCCAGCTGATGGTTATGTCTCAAAATCACAAAATGTAAAATTAGTTTTTGGGATTGATAATTTTAATATACTTCCGGCCGGGATTGATGGATGTAACTCTGGGCATCATCATTTGGTTTTAGATGCTGATTTGCCTATATTAAACAGACCAATACCAAGCACAGAAAATTATATTCATTTTGGAAAGGGGCAAACAGAATTTGAAATAAGCCTTTCTCCAGGAAAGCATACTTTGCAATTATTGCTGGGTGATTATGCTCATATCCCACATGAGAATCCAATCTTCTCTAATAAGATTACTATTGAGATACTTAATTCTGAATAAGACCAGATAAAACCCTATCAAGATGCTGTTCAAGATTATCAGCAATGATGCGTGCAGATGTTATAGGCCCCTGATTAGTTTGTTTTAGATCATCGCCAACCACATGCACCTTTCTAATTATACCAACAAGCCCATGAACCATAGACCAAAGTGTCAGACATTTAAAAGCAATAACATCCTCACTATCATTTGCTAATTTAGAAAAGCTTGATCGGAATGAGTCATATGTTTTATTTGCAGACTCTAAAAGATCTGGATAATTAGCAAAATTACCAACTGCTGTTCCAAACATTAAATCATAAGTATTTGCATTCTTTAGACCAAATTCAATATATCTGCATCCTGCATCAACAAGTTGTTTTTTTGTTACTTTTTTTTCCACATCTATGTAGCAAGCTTCACTTAGTTTTTTAAAACCATTAGTTGCAACTGATGCATATAAAGCTTCCTTGGTTTCAAAATGCCTGTAAGGTGCTGTTTGAGAAACTCCGCTTTCTTTTGCTAAAGATCTTATGCTTAATTTAGTATATCCATCTCTCTCACATAATCTGCAAGCACATGCTATGAGCTCTTCTTTTAGATTACCATGATGGTAGGTATTCATTATATTTATATATTATTTATTAATGTTGACACTGCTAACATTTTCGTTATCATGTATACACTGCTAACATTAAGTAACTTATTATTGAAAGTCAAATGAAAAAGTACATTCAAAATAGAATCATTCTATCTTTAACTCTCTTAATTTTTAATATGAGCTTGACTGCTTTGGAAATTCTTGAAGTCAAGATTCTTGATTCCTACAAAATCACTAGGAATTTTTCAGGAAAACTTTTACCCTCTGAGCAATCAGAACTTGCATTTGAGATACCTGGAAAAATCAATATTATTAATGTGGACATAGGCGATGAGGTTAAAAAAGGACAAATACTTGCAGAATTAGATAGCAGGGAAGCTTCTGCTCAGTTAGATCAGGCAAAAGCAAAATATGATTTGGCTAAGCAAGTTCTTGCAAGGTATAAAGATTTAAGGTCACAAGGACATATTTCAATTCAAGATTTAGATAATGCAAATTCAGAAGAACTTATAGCAAAATCACAATATGACTTTTATAAAGTTAAATTTGAGCAAACTAAATTAATAGCTCCTTTCGACGGCTTTATTCAAAATAGATTTTTAGATACTGGATCAGTTATAAATGGAGGAGTTCCAATAATAGAAATATTGAATTCTACAAATGTAAAGGCTCATGTCTCTATTCCAGTTAATTACACCGATAAATTACAGATAGGCAATGAATATTCATTTAAGATTGCTAATAACCAAGTAAAAGGCTATCTAGAAAGACTTGCTCCCATGACTCCAGGAGGTTCTGATAATCGTTTAGCAATTTTTAATTTTAATTCCTTTTTTGATCCAGGATCTATTGCCCAGCTCAAGCTAAACATTACTATGAAAGGAAGAGGTACATGGGTTCCTATAAAGTCTTTATCTCAATCTGAGCAAGGGATCTGGGCAATTTATACAATTAATCAAGAAAGAGTTGTTGTAAGAGATCTGGTGGATATTATCTATTTCGAAGGCGAATATGCTTATGTAAATGGCACCTTGAAAGATGGTGATTTGGTCATTCTTGGTGGGGCACAAAAAATTATTGAAGGCAAGAAGATCAATTTGTAATGAAGTTAATAAATATTTTTATAGAACGACCAAGAATATTAATTCTTACTCTGATTTTTATTGTTCTAGCAGGAGTGTCATCTGCTCTATCAGTTCCCATTCAAGAAAATCCTGAGCTAGCTCAAAGATGGTCAGGAGTAAGAGTTTTTTATCCTGGCGCATCTCCAGAAAGAATTGAAACACAGGTTATTAACGATTTAGAAATAAAACTTAGGGAAGTTGTAGAAATTTTAGAATTAGAAACAATAATATCCCATGGATATGCAACCATTATTGTTGAATTGCAACAATCTGTCAGCCCAGATTTAATAGAAGAAACATGGTCAAAAGTTCAGGATAAACTAGCTCAGATTAGAGCTCCACCGGGAGCAAATATTGTACTTGACAGGAACAGTGGTCCCCCAATTACTGTCCAATATGCGCTCATGTGGAATGGAGAGGGTGAAGCTCCAATAGTTTTAATGTCTCGACTTGCCGAGCAATTAAAAAGAAAGCTTAGCTCTATAGGAGAAACACATGCAACAGCTATATATGGCGAAGCAGATGAAGAAATTCTTATAGAGGTTGATTCAAATAAAATAACAGCCCTAGGACTAACGTATAGGGAAATCTCAGAAGCATTAAAATCATTTGATAATAAAAAAGCTATCGGGGTTTCATCTAATAAAAACTCTGAATTTCTAATAAGACTTAAGGACAATATAAAGAGTATTCAGAAGCTATCTGAAATACCTATAAGAGTTATAAATGACTCTGAGATTATTCAGCTCCAAGATATTGCACAAATTTCTAAAAAACCAGTTTCACCTATTGAAGACATGTTCTTATACAACGGAGAAATTGTTGTATCTGTTATGGCAATGGGAACAATGAATCAAAGAGTTGGTGATTATGTTGCAAGAGCATCAAAAGTAGTTGAAGAAATGAGAGCATCTCTTCCGAGCGAGATATCAATTGAAAAAATTTATGATGAATCTTTATATACTTCTGCTAAATTCAATGAATTAATTAAAAGTTTTTCTTTAGCTACTTTTTTTGTTCTAAGTGTAAGTTTTTTTATTTTAGGCTTAAGGCCTGCAATCATAGTAACTTTGATACTTCCATTTTCAGTTTGTCTAGTAATGGCGGGTTGCAGAATTATTGGTTTACCACTTCACATGACCTCAATAACCGGGATTATTATTGCTCTTGGGTTATTAATTGATAATGGAATTATTGTAGTAGAAGATTACAAGTTTAGAAGATCAATTGGCCTGTCAATTAATGAATCAATTTCTCAAACACTCAGGCAATTGACAATTCCTTTAGCAGCAGCAACCGGTACAACCGTCTTCTCTTTTCTTCCGATTGTTACAGGCGAGGGCTCAAGCGTGGAATTTGTTGGAGGAATGGCTTTAACAGTAATTATGTCAATTCTATCTTCCTTGATTTTAGCCCTTATCATGGTACCTGTATTAATGAGCTATATGGAAAAAATACCATACTTTCAGAATGTAGAAATACATAACGAAGGTTATCATAATGAAAAAATTCTAAAGAAATACAGATCTTTTCTTACTTGGGCTTTTGCAATCCCCAAGCGCGCAATTATTATTTCAATTTCTTTGCCTTTTTTAGGCTTTTTACTTTTTAACACTTTGCCAAAAGATTTTTTTCCCTCTAACGATAGAGATATGTTCCGTATAAATATAGAGTTACCAAGCAATGCTTCATCAGAACAAACTCTTGAGAGAGCTAAGTTAGTTAGGCAACAAGTTCTTAATTCTGGTTTGATTGAGATTGAAAAAGATTATTGGTTTGTTGGAAGAATGTCTCCTAGGGTATTAATGAATGTTGTTGGCGGCAAAGAAAAACAAGGGTCAAATAATATGGCTCAATCAGTATTTTATGCCAAAAATTATTATGAAATGATAAGAAAGTTACCAGAACTTTCAAAATTAATAGTCGAACAAAATCCTGACATACTTATTATTACAGATTCATACATATCAGGACCTCCAGTTTTTGCTGATGTTAGTTTTGCAATATATGGAGATGACCCATTAGTATTAAAAGAACTTGGAGAGGAATTAGAGCTGATAATTAGCAATGCTCCTGGGATAAATTTAACCAAATCAGATACTTCAAATACAAATACAAATATAGAATTGGAATTAAATAACTCTAATATTTCTCTTTCTAAATTAAATGCTAATCTTATTGCTGATGAATTATATGCTGCAAATAATGGAATACTTGTCGGCACTATGCTGGATTCAAATAAAGAAATTCCAATTAGACTTAAAGGATTAACTCAAGACAAAGATTTAACAGGTAACACCAGTTTTTTAACCGTACCATTAAATGGTGGTTTTGAATATATTGATAGTTTTGGCAAGAGCTCTATTACAAATAAGTCTTCTAAAATTACAAGAATAGACGGGCAAAGAGTGAATATGGTAGAGGGTTGGATTTGGACTCAGACTCTTCCATCCGAAACTGAAAATTTTATCAAAGAAGATGTTGAGGTTTTTAAATCTAAACTTCCAATTGGTTATTCAATAAAGCAACTCGGTGAAGCTGAGACAAGGGATGAATCTCAATCTCAAATTTATTCCTCTGCTTCCATATACATAGTATTAATAATTATTGGCCTAGTTTTTGCTCTAAATTCATTTAGACAAACTGCTCTTATACTTTCAGTCGCTATATTGTCTGTGGGACTTTCTTTTTTAGGTTTATTTGTTGGCCAACAAAATTATGGATTCATTGGCACTATAAGTGCTGTTGGGCTCATTGGCTTATCTATTAATGATTCGATTATTGTTTTATCGCACATCAAAGAAGAAGCAGAGAAAAAAGATATTTCAAAGGCAGAAATAATTGAAGTTGTTATAAGATCAACGAGACATATTATTACAACATCCTTAACAACTTTAGGTGGTTTTTTACCGCTGATTTTTGCAAGCGTATTTTTCAAGCCTCTTGCTTGGGCAATGAGTATCGGTGTTTTGGGAGCTACAATGACAGCTTTATTGTATATACCAGCTATGTTTATGGTTATGAAAAAAATTAATTATTAAAAATTAATTCTTCAATCAATGCCAGTTATTTATATTATTTTAGCATTGCCAATAAATGGTTATTAAACAATGACAAGAAAAAGACTGCAGCGACCAGGTACAGATAAAAGTCCTCTTATAAATAAATTTAATCAAGTATTAACTCGTCATTTTTTAACCATGTTTATTGCAGCGGGAATTTTTATTTTCTTTTCATTTGAGTCATTTGTTAATAGCATCTTCATTCAACCCTCGATATCTTCGCCAATTTTTTATTTGACCGTATTATTTGCAATATTATTATTTTTCTTTGTATTTTATCTAAGCAAAGGGTTTGAGATTGAACGTATTCATTTAGCTTGGTTAACTTACTTATTTTTTATTTCTGTAGTTGAGGAGTTTGCTTTTAGAATGATGTTACCTATTATCCTAATAGATAAATTTGGCATGATGTCTGCAATTATATTTAGCAACCTTCTATTTGCATGCATACATTATGTAACACTAAGATGGAGCCTGATAAATTGCATAATTGTCTTCATAGGCGGGCTAGGACTTAGCAGATTGTTAATAAGTACTGAAGACATAGCAATTCTTATCTTAGTTCATTACTTTTTTACTTTCTTAAATACTCCACTTCCTCCAGAGAGAAGAAGACTTAACAATAAGTAAACCCTTATTAAGTTTTAGCACATTCCTTGGAGCAAAAACTTATACCATTTTTTTTTATTATTAGTGATTCATGGGCATATGTACCGCAGTTAGCACATATAACCATTAATTCATTTTTTTTCTTATTTTTTTTCATGAAAGCAGATTTTAAATACGTTCTAAAAATAATAGGCAATAGGAATATTAATAAAGGAATTAGTAATGGAAGAATTTTTAAAAAAACCATTTAATCAATTTTGAGTTTCTGGTTTTGAATTCCTTAAAAAATTCCAAGACCATCCTGAATCGTCTGTTTCTTGAACATTTTCTTCAGAATAGTTTAAATTAAGAATACGAACTACATCCTCATAAAGCTGCGAATAACCTAAAGCTTTATATGATTTCTCAAGGACCTTTAATGCTCTATAGTTTTCGCTAGAATTTGGAATATTTTGCATTACATATTTTGCTCTTCTTATAGCTGCAACATGCGCATCTATAGAAAGGTAATAATCTGCAGCAGCTAGCTCGTTTCTAGCTATCATATTTCTTAAGTAAATATTTCTTTGCTTAGCGTAGGGCGCGTATTGGCTTTCAGGGTACCTAGTTAAAAACTCTGTTAATTCAGAAAAAGATTGTTTTGCACCAGAAACATCTCTATTAGATAAATCGGTTTCTGTTAACCTTTGAATAAGACTATTATCTCTTGTATAGCTTGATAAGCCTTTCATAAAATATGCATAATCAATATTAGGATGTCTAGGATGCAATCTTATAAATTTTTCTGCAGCAGCATGAGAGGCGTCATATTCTGAATTCATAAAATATGCATAAACTAACTCAACTTGAGCCTGCTCAGCATATTTGCCAAACGGATATCTAGTTTCTATAGCTTCTAGAGATTCAATAGCTCCGAAATAATTATTAGTGGCCATCCTTCTTTGCGCCTGATCGTAATAAATCTTTTCTGGTTGTTCTATCTCTGGTCCGTCTGAATTACAACCAATCATGAAGACAGATACAATAGGTAATAGAATAAAAAGCTTAAAATTATTTTTATATTTCATAAGTTGTGTATTTTACCTGCATAATTGTAATTAAGGTTTTAAAACATATATTTAGATTAATTTTTTTTTAATAAGTTCAGATAATTATGGTTAAAAATGTACCAAACAGCTTGGCTAATAAAAGACTTGATAAAGTATCTGCAGAACTTTTTCCAGATTATTCTAGAACACAAATAAAAAAGTGGATTTTAGAAGGAAGAATTATAGTTAATGGCGAATTGTCAAGACCAAAAGAAATAGTTCAAGAGAATGATGAGATAGAAGTTAATCCTATTGAAGAAAAGAAAGTCTCATGGTCTGCTCAGGACATTGATTTTGAGGTGCATCATGAATCAGATGATTTTATTATTATCAACAAGCCAGCAGGCTTAGTCATGCATCCTGGATCAGGATGTTATGACAAGACATTGGCCAACGGATTAATTTTTAGATATCCTGAATTAGCGAACCTCCCTAGAAGCGGAATAGTACACAGATTAGATAAAGATACTTCAGGCGTTTTACTTATAGCTAAGAATGAACAATTTAGAAATTATTTTATTGATCAGATGCAACAAAGAAAAGTCGTAAAAGAGTACACAGCTATTGTTGTTGGTTCAACGCTTGGGAGTTTTTCAATCGATGAACCAATTGGAAGAGATAAATTCAATAGGACTAAGATGTCTATTAGGCCTGATGGGAAAGAAGCTTTAACCTTTGTAAGATCCAGTGAAAGAGTTGGCAATTATTCTATTTTAGATATCAGCATTGAAACAGGAAGAACCCATCAAATAAGAGTTCATCTCTCATCAAAAAAATTACCCATTGTTGGGGACAATACCTATGATCCTGGAAGAAGTATAGCCAAAGATTCGTCAGAGAAATTAATTGAAATCATCAGATCATTTTCTAGACAGGCACTTCATGCAAGATTTTTATCTTTTATATGTAATAAAACTCAAAATGAAATATCTTTTAATATACAAGTGCCAACAGATATGAAAAAGTTAATTTCAGATATAAAAAAACATTCTTAAATATCTAAGAAAAACTTGTTTTTTGACCTGTAAAATAATATAAACCCTATTCTTATTGATTTATTGGATAAAAATTGAAATTATCTGGCGCAGACATGCTCATGCGCGCTCTTCATGATGAGGGCGTTGAGCTTATATTTGGCTATCCTGGCGGAGCTGCTTTGCATATCTATGATGCTATATTTAGACAAGATAAAATTGACCATATTCTAGTAAGACATGAACAAGGGGCAACTCATGCCGCAGATGGTTATGCTAGAGCTACTGGAAGGCCAGGTGTTGTATTAGTTACCTCAGGACCTGGAGCAACCAATGCAATAACAGGCATTGCAACAGCATTTATGGACTCAATACCAATGGTTGTAATATCTGGGCAGGTAGCAAGTCACTTAATAGGTACAGACGCATTTCAAGAAACAGATATGATTGGAGTTTCAAGACCTATTGTAAAACATAGCTATACAGTTTTTGATGCAAAAGATATCCCTAAAATTATAAAAGAAGCTTTTCATGTTGCAACCTCAGGCAGACCTGGACCTGTTGTTATTGATGTCCCAAAAGACATGACAGCACCAGAAAACTTATTTGATTATGTCTATCCTGAAAAAGCTAATATTCGTTCCTATAATCCACCAGTAAATCCAGATCAAAATCAAATTAAAAGAGCCGTTGCTGAAATATTATCTGCAAGAAAGCCAGTCATATATGCTGGCGGAGGTGCTATTGCAAGTAATGCTGAAAGAGAACTATTTGAACTAAACGAAATACTTGATGCACCAGTTACAAATACCTTGATGGGGCTAGGAATATACCCTGCAACTAATGATCGTTTTTTAGGAATGTTAGGAATGCATGGTACTTATCAAGCGAATATGGCAATGCATAATGCTGATTTAATAATTGCAATTGGAGCAAGATTTGATGATAGGATTACCAACAATCCTTCAAAGTTTTCACCAGGAGCTAAAGTTATTCATTTAGATGTTGATCACTCTTCTGTTTCTAAAATTATTGAAGCTAATATTGCAGTCTTTGGTCAAGTAAAAAATTCCTTACAGGCAATGATAGAGCTTTTAAAGCAAAATATTGATAAATATAGTAAAGATGATTTAAAAGAGTGGCATTCACAAATAGCTCAATGGAAATCTTTGCATGGGTTAAATTATGAAATGTATAAGGATGAATCTGATACCCATCCAATCCTCCCCCAAGCAGTCGTTCAACATGTATACAATGTTACTAATGGTAATGCTTATGTGACTTCAGATGTTGGTCAGCATCAAATGTTTGCTGCTCAATATTATCATTTTGATAAACCTAGGAGATGGATTAATTCTGGAGGTCTTGGAACCATGGGTTTTGGCCTGCCAGCTGCAATGGGAGTAAAGTTTGCTTTTCCAAATGAAGAGGTCGTTTGCATAACTGGTGAAGGTAGTATTCAAATGTGTATTCAAGAGCTATCCACCTGTCTTCAATACAATTTACCAATAAAGATTATTAATATTAATAATGAAGCACTTGGAATGGTTAAGCAATGGCAGGACATGAATTATGGAGGAAGACATTCTGAAAGTACCTATCAAGATTCCTTGCCTGATTTTGTGAAGCTTGCAGAATCATATGGTCATGTTGGCATTAAAGTCGAAAAGAATTCTGATTTAAAAGAAGCGCTAGAAAAAGCTTTTTCCATGAAAGATAGATTGGTTTTTGTAGATGTGTATGTTGACCCAGCAGAACATGTATACCCAATGCTTGTAGCTAACAATAGTCTTGAAGACATGTGGTTATCAAAGGACAAGAAAACATGATAAAAAGAAAACTTATCTTAATAATGGAAAATAAACCAGGAGCCTTGGTTCGAGTGGTCGGTTTATTTCATCAAAGAGGATACAACATTGAAAGTCTTCACGTTGACCCAGTAGATGATTTTTCATCATATAAATTTATTGAAGAGAGGCTAGAAACTAAGTTTAAAGAAAACGAAATATCAAGGCTGACCATACAAACCTTAGTCTCTGATTCACTTATGAGGCAAATATTAAGGCAATTAAATAAGCTAATTGATGTCATAGCAGTTAGTAATGAAGAAACAACATACTTAAAAGGAGTTTTGTTAGATGAAAATTTATTATGAAGATGATGCAAATATAGAAATTATTCAAAATATGAATGTGGCAATTGTAGGCTATGGTTCGCAAGGTCATGCACATGCAAATAATTTACATGAGTCTGGAGTTGATGTTACTGTTGCGTTAAGGGAAGGATCATCATCCTGGAAGAAAGCAGAAGAAGCAGGCCTAAAAGTTAATACAGTTTCAAATGCTGTAAAGGATTCAGATTTAATAATGATTCTTGCTCCTGATGAATTTCAAAAAGACATATATGAATCAGAAATTCAACCATATTTAAAACCTAAAGCAATTTTAGCTTTTGCTCATGGATTCAATATACATTTTGAAAAAATAACTCCGTCTGAAAACAATAGTGTAATTATGATTGCACCAAAAGGACCTGGACATACCGTTAGAAGCACATACAACCAAGGCGGAGGAGTCCCGTCATTAATTGCTGTTTACAAAGATGCCATTACCAATGAGGATTTTTCCGCAAGAGATGTGGCTTTATCTTATGCAAAAGCGAATGGGGGAACTAGAGCCGGCGTTCTTGAAACAACTTTTAAAGAAGAGACAGAAACAGACTTATTTGGCGAGCAAGCAGTTTTATGCGGCGGTATTACCGCTTTAATTAAAGCTGGCTATGAGACATTAGTAGAAGCTGGTTACAGCCCTGAAATGGCTTATTTTGAATGTCTTCATGAAACTAAACTTATAACTGATTTAATTCAAGAAGGGGGTATAGCAAATATGCATTATTCAATTTCTAACACTGCAGAGTATGGGGATTATCTTAGCGGACCAAAAGTAATTACTGACAAAACTAAAGAAGCAATGAAAGAAATATTAGAAAATATTCAATCAGGAAATTTTGCAAATGAGTTTCTAAATGACTGCAGACAAAGTAATGATGGTTCAGGGGGACCTTTTATGAAAAGTAATAGAGAGGCAACAAAATCTCACCCAATTGAAGAGGTTGGAAACGAGCTTAGATCAAAGATGAAATTCTTAAATTCACAGAAATTAGTCGATAAAGAAATTAATTAAAGAATTAAGTCAAAAAAGGCTATCTTCTTTCCAATATCTTGGGTAGAATACGCGTCCGTCCCCGAGACGGTTGTTCTTTAAAAATATTTGGTTACTCGTGTGGGTGTTCAAAATACGAGAAAAAATAAT
>Ga0213868_10000631_pt1 | contig 33640 bp, 43 predicted proteins | sample PICome_9_FD_160087 | JGI IMG/M metagenome (GOLD analysis project Ga0213868, IMG submission 160087) | Coastal seawater microbial communities near Pivers Island, North Carolina, United States - PICO127 | ecosystem: Environmental > Aquatic > Marine > Coastal | place: USA: North Carolina...
AATGAATAAATTTCAATTTGGATTAATGGAAACTTTAAGCACTGGCCCACTACTAGGATTTGCTTACTATCCATATGATGATGAAAGTCAATTTTCTGAATTAAATGTTTATTTAGTTTTATTTGGTTTACATTTTAGATTTTATAGTTATGAGTGATAAAAAGAAATTCAAAGAAACAACAGTTGGTAAATTATTATTTGGTGCTGCATCAATGATTAATCCAACATTAGGAAAAGTTTTAAATGGTGTTAGCTCCCCACAAGAAGCATTAGCACAAATTGGTAAGGCAAAAATATCTAATGAAGATAAGATTAGATTACAGCAGTTAATTTATGACCAACAAAATAAAGAGATTGAATCTATTACTAGTAGATGGAAAGCTGATTCAATTAGTGATTCATGGCTTTCAAAGAATGTCCGACCACTTGTTTTAGTTTGGTGTATTGTAGTTTTTTCTTTAGCTGGTATATTAGACAGTATTGAAAGTGTGCCATTTCATATAGGTGAAACTTGGAATGATACATTTGAAAAGGTTATGATGGCAGTTGTGTTAGCATACTTTGGTGGTAGAACAACAGAAAAAGCAACAAGTATATTTAAAAAATAATGGCAAAAAATATAGTTCAAATATATAGAGCTAAACAAAAAAAGAAGCGACCAGGCATACACTCAAAAAATGCATCAAAAGGTCAAAAAGGTTACAAAAAAAAGTATCGAGGTCAAGGGAAACAAAGGTAATCGAAATTGCTTAAATTTGTAAAAAACATTTTATGGCAACATCATATACTGGTTTAAGGGTTCAAGATACTTATAATGCAATAATCAAAATTGGAGACAATTCAAACTTAACTGGAACTCCAAAACTTTTAAGTGATGGTTTAGGTAACGATTCACCTTTATATTTATCTGGCACTAGATTAGGTATTGGTATTTCACCAGCTTATCAATTTCATACAAGTGGGAATGCTAAAATTGGTGGTAATTTAATTGTATCTGGTAACCTTACAGTTAATGGTACACTTACATATTTAAATGTACAAGATTTAGCAGTTGAAGATCCAATAATAAAACTAGCAAAAGATAATACAGCTAACACTTTAGATATTGGTTTGTTTGGTAAATATGTAGCAACTGGTACAAAATACAAAGGGTTTTTCAATGATGCTAGTGATGATAAGTTTAAGCTATTTATAGGCACTACTGTTGAGCCAACAACAACTGTTGATACATCAGCTACTGGATATACAGTTGGAACTCTAGTAGCTAATTTAGAGGGCAATGCAGACACCTCAACTGGTGTTTTAATAACTGCTGATAATACTGATACATCTAGAAGAATGGTTTTTACTGAATCTAATAATACTACTGATACAGATGGTAGGTTGTTTAAAGATAGTGCTAGTAATTTTTATTATAATCCAAGCAGTAATAGATTAACTTTAGTAAATTTAACTGGAACTACTGGAACTTTTTCTGGCTTATTAAAAGCAGATACATTAGAATTAACAAGTGGTGCTGACCATTTAACAATTACAGAATCATCTGGAGATTGGACAATTAATAATTCACAACAAAATAATGGTATAAAAATATATGATGGTACTGGTGGTATTGATTTAATTTATAATTCAAATGCTAAATTTACTGTTGACTCAGCTGGTGTAAAAGTAAATAGTAATTATAATTTCGCTGTTGATACAGATACATTATATGTAGATTCTACAAACGAAATTGTTGGTATAAACAGCACTGGGAACACAGATTATAAATTATATGTAAATGGTAAAATAGCCACTAATAATTATGTTATTGCTGGTTTAGGAAATGGTGGTGTGGCATTTACTCACAATGATGGTTATGGGAATGCTAATGTTACATTTAATCATGTTTCTGGTACACCTGAGCAAGATGGTAGTTCTGGTCGTATTGTAGTTACAACTGATGGCACTACTGCTAAAATGACTTTTGAATTAAAAGATGATGTAACAAGTGGGGTTGCAGTTGATACACCACAAATAATGGAACTTTACTCGAGTTCTGTTGTATCAAATGTGCAAACAAAAGTTAGAGCAACAGCTGGTGGTATATTATCATTACAAAGAAATGATACAAGTATTATAGATGGCAATCCTTTAGGCAGATTAGTGTTTTCTGGTGATGACCCAACAGATGGTACTTTCAATAGTGGTGCTGAAATTAGAGGTGAGGCAGCTGGTACATGGAGTACAAATAATTATCCATCAGAATTACAATTTTATACAAAAACAACTGATACAGATGAACTTGCATTAAAACTTGATAGCTCACAAAATGCTGAGTTTAGAGGTGATATATTAATTTCCAAAGATGATCCTAAATTAACATTTTTAGATAGTACAGTAAATACTGACCCTAGTGGACAAATATTATTTTCTGAATTAAGTGGACATAGAAACTTTGATATAAATTATAATGGCACAGATGACAGATTAGAATTTAGAGGAAAAGTCGGTGAAACTGAAGATACTGACTTAATGTATATAAATAGAGATTCAACTGATACTGTTGAGATTCTTGGTGGTTTGACTGGAACTACTGCAACTTTTACTGGTCAAGTAACTATTCCAGAAACACCAACAGCAGATGCTCATGCAGCATCTAAAAAATATGTTGATGATAATAGTGGTGATCCTGACCAAACTTTAGCAGAGGTTTTAGCAACTGGAAACACATCTGGTTCTAATGACTTAAAAATGAGTGATGGTCATATTTATTTCTATGAAGATAAACAAGCAAGATTTTTATCCTCAAATACTGTTACAGATATTGGATTAAGAATACAACATAATGGTAGTAATTCATTTATTGATAGTGAAATTGGCAATTTGTATTTAAGGGCAGAAGAATCTAACAAAAGTATTTCATTACAAGCAGATGATGGTTCTGGTGGCAATGCAGAATATATAGAAATTAATGGTACTGATGAGAGAATTTATGTAAATAGATTAATGAGATTTGCAGATGATGTACAATTACGTTTAGGTGAAAATAATGACATAAGATTATACCATAACTCAACAAGTGGAAACAACAATATAGAAAATCATACTGGTAGTTTATATATAACAAATTATACTGATGATGAAGATATTATATTTAGAAGTGATGATGGAGGTGGTGATGTCGCAGAATATTTTAGAGTTGATGGTAGTGAACAAAGAGTTGTTTATGGAAGGTCAGCACAAATGGCTGATAACGTTACTTTATTTTTTGGCAATGATGATGATACTTTTATAAAATATGATTCTACTGCATTAAAAACATTATTTGTTGGTGATACAGATTTTACTGGTTTATTCACTATGAAAAAAACGAGTACAGCTGCATCACAAACTATTTTAAAAATACATAATACTGGTGATAATGGTTCACAGCAAGACATAATTTTATCTAATACTTTTGACAGAGATGTAGGTATTAAGTTTCAAACATTAGGTGGTTATCATCATTTATGGCAAGATTCTAATGGTGATGATTCTCTTATTATAAGTGCTGCTGGAATTGGTGGTGCAGATATAACAATGGAGTTTTATCAAAACCATAATGTCGAAATTCCAAATGGTAAATTAATCGCTAATAGTAATTTTGAAGCAAATGGTACTGTCGATTTAAATGTAATGTCTGACCACGAATCAGAAGGATCAATACAAATTGGAAGATATGATGCTAATACATCAAGATATCATTTAATTAAAAATTATGTTTCATCTACACAAGCTAGTAATTATATAAAGTTTTCATTACATAATGGAACTGAAAATAGTACAACAGATGTTTTAAGTTTATTTGGAGATGGTGATATTAATGTTCTTGGTGATGTAGATGCTGGTAGTTTAATTAGCAGAAATACCCTAGCTGTTACTGGTATATCTACATTTACATCAAGAGTTGATATGACTGGTACAAGTGGTTGGAGTTCACCTAGTTATTTTTATGCATCATATACTCATACTACTGGTATGAGAATGGTAGGTAATGAATCTCAAATTGATATTGTATCACAAGATTTAGGAGAACACGCAAGTTCTATTTTATTAAGAGGTGCTAATCAAGGTTTTGGGTTAACAAATAGTAATACAAATAACAGATTAGAACTTAAATATTTTGTGGCAGATGATGATGGGTTTACAATACATGGTAGTGGAACAAATGTAAGTACATTAACAAATGTTGTTTTTTTTAATTCTAATGGTACTGTTGATTTTAAAGATGATGTAGATGTAGATGGCAATTTAACCGTAGATGGAAGTACAACAAGTGGCAATATAACAGTAAGTCAAAGTGGGACACCACAAGTTATTTTAAATGATACTGGCAATGCTGGAGGTGGAGGTGCATCTGGTAAAATTATATTTAAAAATACTGCTGGAAATGCTATTGGTTTGGGTTATACTGGAGATAATACAGCTACATCTAATCTTATTATTTCAACAGATGCTGGAAGTACTTATGGTGGTTATTTAGGTTTAGATGCTGCTGCTGCTGCTGACCCATCTAATATAATACTTGATCCTAAAACAAATGTCATTTCTACTAAACCAGTTAGATCATACAATGTATTTATAGCAGATGATATTGATGTAACTAATGCAACTCCAGCTACAGATGAATTAAGAGCTAGTGGTTATGGTATTATTGGAAGCAGAGGTTTATTTTATATAACAAACGCACAATCAGGTGGTTCTGTCCAAATTGGAAATGGTACATCTCATAATGCTGACCCAACTGCTTTATTTAGTGGAAGCACAATTACACATAAAAGAGACACAGTTATTGAGGGTGATTTAACTCTAACTAAAGCACAAATAACAACTAATATAGGTACAACATCTCATTTATATATTTCACCAGATGCTACTACAGATACAACTGGTAAAACATCAATCTTTTTAGGTACATCTACTGTAGATAATTATGGTATATCTTTAAGAGGTGCAAGGTTAGGAACAGATGGCACACCTACTTTTGAATTAGCAGTACACAATAATTCAGCTAATGGTTCAGTTGCTTTAGAAATTGATCAATTTTTAGGCACACACATAAAAGGCGAATTGTTTATAGATGATGTAGATAATATTTCATCAACAGCACAAGCAGATAAATTTCTAGTTATGGATACTGGAGATAGTGAAGTAAGATATGCTACATCTTCGCAGTTAGCTAGTGCAATAAATGCAAATACTGGTGTAGGTGGTGCTGGTTTAATTCCTATATATGAAACATCGAACACCTTTACAACTAATTCAAATTTATATTGGGATATTGCTAATGGTCGATTAGGATTAGGCGATACAACACCATCATATAGATTAGATTTAGTTACTGCAACAACCGATACATCGCAATATTCTATGAGAATTAGTCATAGCAGAAATAATCCTGATAATAATAGTGCTGGTTTGTTTATTGATGCTAATTACTCAGGTACAAAATCAGATGCTACCGATATAATACAAAGAGGTTTGCATGTTGATTTAGATTCTTCAGCTACTGGTACTGCTACAGATGAACATAGAATATATGGCATACACTCAGATACAAGAAATAGTGGTTTTGCTGATGTTGTATATGGAACTTACTCTTTAGCTGAATCTAATTATACTGGTGCTAAAACTGCTACTGTTGGTGGAGTTTATGGTATAGCCACTCACGATGCTAATAGTGCAAATGGTGGTGTATCATATTTGTTTGGTGTAAAAGGTATAGCACAAATACAAGATGATGGAGATGTTGATAATGCTTATGGTGGGCAATTTCAAGTGCTTATAGCAAACAATAGAGATGCTAATGTCGATGTTACAGTAGGAGTTGAAGCAGAAATACAAATAGATGAACAAAGTGCATTAACCTATGGAGATATGCATGGGTTTAGAGCCATTATAGATAATAATGAGGCAGCTGTACCAACCTTTGGAAACCAATTTTTATTCAAAGGAGATTATCAAGGAACAAGAGGAGGTGCTGCTTATGGTATCTATTCTGAGGGTGATAGGCATTATTTTGAAGGAATGGTGTCAATTGGAAATAATAATGTTGGTACTGGATTACCTTTAAATATACATCACGCCACAAATTCACAAGTACGTTTTTCGACAAATGGAAGTGGAACTGGCACATCTGATGGATTCCGAGTTGGTTACAATGGTACTGTTGGTCAATTATTTTTATATGAAAATGCTGATATTCGAATAGCAACAAACAACACTCCATTTGCTTATTTTACAAGCGACCAAAGATTGGGAATTGGAATTGAAAATGCAACACATACTTTACACGCATATCATGCTACAACTAATGTTATTGGTAAATTTCAAAGTGGTGATAATCAAGCTTGGATAAGTGTTAGAGATGATGGTTATACTACTTATGGTGCTTTGTTTGGTTGCGACCACGATAATGGACATGCTATAGTTTTAGCAGATAATGCTGTAAATAAAAGATTAGTTGTAAATAATTCTGGGCAAGTAGGTATTGGGTTTGACACTTTTACATCTAAATTATCTGTTAATGGTAACATATATACATCTGGTCATCTTTTAGTTGATACTAACAATGATCAATATAGAATTGGTGAGGACACTTATACACCTGACCTCACAACTGGTGTTATGGTGCGACCATCAGATGAAGTAAATCCAGCAGCTGGGATGCCAATGTTTACTGTAAGGTCAGGTGGTGGTTCACCTAGATTATTTGTTGAACACGATGGAACAACTGGTACAAGTAATAATGAGTTTACAATTGGTGCTTCAGGTACAAGAGATAATGGAACTATTTTATTAAGAACACTTGCAACATCTTATTTTGGCAATAATTTAAAAGTAGGAGCAACTGGTGATACAAGTGCAAGATTAGAAATACAGAAAGCACAAATTACAACTAATTATGATACTACATCATTTTTAAGATTACATCCTAGTGATACAACAAATAATGGTGGTTATACTAATATGTTTTTTGGTTCTTCGACAGTTGACAATTATGGTATTTCAATGGGTGCTGATAGGTCCGGAACATCTGGTCAGGCAAATTTTGTGATACGAAACCATAATAATAGTGCTACTGGAAATATGGTGTTTAAAGTAGATTTAGCCGGGAATGTCATTGTTTCTGGTCAAACAGTAAATCATATAAAAACAAATACATCAGATGGCTCAGACAACAAAGGTATGGTGATAGATTCTGCTGGTGGTGATGGCTCATCTTCAAGAGGTGCATATATTTCAATGTATGGAAACGAACACGCATCTTTAGCTGGTGATATGTATATAACTGCTGGGAATACATCTGGTGCTGAATTAAGATTAAATGCAGTACATTCAGGGGGTACTGTTACAACTTATGCTGGTGGTAGTTTAAGACATACAGTTAGTTTAACAGAAACATCAATTGCTAATTACTTAGAAGTTACAAATACCATAGCGACTGAAAATACTATGGGAACTGCTGGTGAATGGAATGCTGCTAGAATTAGAGTTGAAGCAACTAATACAGTTGATACGACTGGGTTTACTGGAATTAGGTTTGCTACAAGTACAGCAGACAACTATGGTTGGTCAATGGGTGCTAATAGAGTTGGTAGTGGATTAGGTGATTTTAGAATTTATGAACACAGAGGTGCTTCTACTGGTTTTCATAGAGTTACAATTAAAAATGATACTGGTTATGTTGGTATAAAAGATTCAACACCTAGTTACCATATTGATGTAAATGGTACTATAAGAGCAACTGGTGATGTTATTGCTTACTCAGATAGGAGAGTAAAAGACAATATAGAAACTATTGAAAATGGTTTAGAAAAGGTAACAAAATTAAGAGGTGTAAGTTATACTAGAAACGATATAGAAGATGATAGTACTAAAATTGGTGTAATAGCACAAGAAGTTTTAGAAGTGTTGCCAGAAGTTGTTAAACAAGATGATAAAGGTAAATATTCTGTATCTTATGGCAATATGGCTGGTTTGTTTATTGAAGCAATAAAAGATTTAAAAGCAGAAATAAATGAGTTAAAAGCAGAAATAAAAGAGTTAAAAAGTAAATAATGGCAGTACCTACTTATGATGAATTGCAAGATCCTGGATTATCAATGCTAGGAATAGCTAGAGAAAGATATTACAACAGCTATACATCTACATCTACTCCAACATCACCTATACATTTAAGTGATTTATCAAGATTGACTGGTGGCAATTCAAGTGGCTCTGGAGTGAGTTACCCAGCAGTTAATTTATTAAACACACAATCAGCTAATTTTTTTAGAAATAGGCGACCAGATGGAAATGACCCACAAAAAATGTCTGAGTTTTTTGGCTATAATCAAGATTTACAAAGGCGAGAAGTTAGGTTTGCTTACAGTAATGTAAATGGATCAACAGCTTGTGGTTTTTTAATGTCAAGTACAATTTATTGGCACGATGGCAGTAATACACTACCAGAGGAAGGTGATAAAATATACACATCTGAAACTGGAACAACTGTCGCTGCTGCTGGTTATTATCATTTATTTGATCCATCAAGTGGAATATCTACATTTACTTATGCTGAAGTTATTGGTGGTGGTGGTGGTTTTGCTGGAACTGTTTCTGGAGTTGACTTTTGTTAAAAATTATTATTAAATTTGTAAAAAAAAATTATGGCAAATACTTATCAATGGCAAATTTCACAATTAGATGCTAAAATACATCAATACGAACAAGACAATGTAATTTATAATATACATTGGAGATTAATTGGTAGTGATGATTCTGACCCACCTTATAGAAGTTCACAAATAGGTGTTTGTGGTGTTAAGTATGTAGAGGGTGAGCCATTTATTCCTTATGCAGATTTAACTAAAGAAAATGTTATTGGATGGCTTGAATCTAGTTTAGATGTCGAAAGTTTAAAACAAGAAATTGACAATAAAATAGAATTACAAAAAAATCCAGTTGATGAACATTTATATCCAAACTGGGAATAATAATTAAATAAATATATAATGAGCAAACTAGAAGAAAAAGAGTTACAAGAACTTAAAGAAACTTTAAACAAACCAAATCAAATTCTTATTGAAATAGGTGCAAGAGTGGTTGCATATAATTCAATTGATGATCTTGTTAATTTGCACAAAGAATCAATTAAAGAGCAACAAGAAAAAATGAAAGAGATTGAAGATAAGCATGGCAAAGGTTCTTTAAATATTGATACTGGCGAAATCACTCCTTTAGAAGAAGAATAAGATGGCACTTATTAATGCCACTAGCTTTCTGTTATTAAAAGATACAACAGTTGTAGGGCATTCTAAAAGCACTAGCTTTAACATTAATGTAGATTTACCAGATGCTACAACTAAAGAAAGTTTAGGATGGGCAGAGGTTATACCAGGTGTTAAATCTGGAACAATTAGTTGTGAATGTTTAACTGATTATTCAGATACATTAAATTTTGAGCAGTTAGCCGATATGGTGCTAACTAAAGAAAAGGCAACTTTTGTTTTTAAAGACAATGTAAATCCTAAATTAATAGTTAGAGGCGAGGGGTTTATTAACTCAGTTGATGAGACAGCTGAGTTTGAAACTGCTAATAGTTTTAATCTTGAAATAAACCTTACTGGTGTATTTACAATAACTGATCCTAGTGAGGGAAGAACTTGGGAAAACATCTTTGAAAAGTGGGAAGATATATCAGATAACTGGGAAGATGTATAATTTTTTTATTTGTATATTTGTGTAAGATTAATAATTAAAAAATATATAAATGGCTACAACAGGCGTATTTAATGGAACAGATTTACTACTTAAATTAACAGATGGATCATCAATAGCAACATCTACTACTATTGGACACTCAACATCTTGTACTCTTACACTATCAAATGATTTGCCTGAGGCAACTACAAAAGATAGCAATGGATTTCAAGAAGTTATCGCTGGTGTTAAAAGTGGTGAGATTTCTTTTGAGGGATTAATTGCTTATGATGACAATGCAAATCCAGTTGATTTTGCTGATATTTTAATTGCTAGAACTGCTGTATCATGGGAATTTGGAACTGCTGAAACTGGCGATGCTGTGTACTCTGGATCTGGGTTTTTAAGTTCAGTTGAAATGAGTGCTGAAATGGAATCTCCAGCAACTTATAGTGGTTCAATTACTGTAAATGGTGCAATTACTAAAACAACTAATTAATAGTTAGTAATTCTAATAAAAATAAAAGGGGTATGGATTGAGGAAACTATACCCCTATAAATATATAAATATGGCAAACAAAAAAAGAGGTTACTATACCTTAAAAATAGGTGGGAAAATGCGAACTATGCATTTTTCAATGAATTTCTGGGCAAACTTTACCGAACAACTTGATGTGCCACTTGATAAAATAGGTGATGTTTTTAATGGTGGTATATCTATCAAAGGTATTATTGCACTTATATATTCTGGTTTATTAGCTAATGATCAAGAGCAAGGCAATGAGATTGATTATAATCAATATAAGGTTGGAATGTGGTTAGAAGATTTTGATGCTGAAAAACTAAATGATATTGTTACATCAATGATGGAATCAAGAATATTAGGCAATGATTTAAACATGGGTGTTACAAGAAATATTAAAAAAACTACTAAACCTACAAAAGAGGGAAAGTAAGTTCCCAGCTGACTTGGGATAGTTTATTAGATTTTTATATTGGTCAAGCTGGGATTACACCAGATGTTTTTTGGAAAAATACTTGGAAAGAAAATCATCTAATGGGCGAATCACACATGATAAAAAGCAATGTAGCTTGGGAGCAAACAAGATATTTAGCTGCTATGCTTTACAATGTAAATTGTAATAAAAAAGGTCAAATGATTACACCTGATAAATTATTCCCTTTGCCTCAAGATGTTTATTTAGGTAGGGGAAAACCTAAGTCAACTAAAGAACAATTTTTAAAATTTAAAAACAAAGTAATGAAAAGTAAGCTACCAAAATAGGTGGCTTATTTTTTTTGTATTTTTACATAAAAATAATTCATGGCAAAGTTAAGATTAGATTTACAGCTAACTGGGTTTAAACAAGCACAAGGTAAACTAAAACAATTTGGCAACAACATTAAAAGTGTTGGTGCTAGTATGCAAAGATTTAGTTTGCCATTAGCACTTGCTGGTGGAGCTGCAATAAAGATGGGAGCTGACTTTGACAAGTCAATGACTAAAATAAAATCTTTAGTTGGTTTAACTGGTGATCAAGTTGACAAGATGGGTAAACAAGCCAGAGAAATGGCTAAAAATACTGGCATTAGTAGTCAACAAGCTGGTGATGCCTTATTCTATATAACATCGGCTGGTTTAGAGGGTGCTGAGGCAATGAGTGTTTTAGATGCATCTTTAAAAGCTAGTGCATCTGGTTTAGGTGATGTATCGCAAGTTGCTGATTTAGCAACATCTGCAATGAATGCTTATGGATCGGATACACTTTCAGCATCAGATGCAACCGATGTTTTAACTGCTGCTGTTAGAGAGGGTAAATTAAATAGTGAAGATCTTGCATCTTCAATGGGACAAGTATTGCCAGTAGCATCTAATATGGGTGTTAGCTTTAATGAGGTTGGTGCTGCAATGGCTGCAATGTCAAGAACTGGTACTAATGCTGCTCAAGGTGCAACACAATTAAATAGTATTTTATCTGGTTTATTAAAACCTACTAAACAAGCAGAGGAAGCTCTTGAAAAAATGGGATTGTCTAGTGGTGGTTTAAAACAACAAATAAAAGATGAGGGATTGCTAAGTGTTTTAGACACTTTAAAAACAAACTTTGATAAAAATAGTGATGCTGCTGCTCAAGTGTTTCCAAACATTAGAGCATTAAGAGGGGTTTTAGATTTAACTGGTGCTAGTGCTGCAACAACAAGAGAAATATTTGATGAATTAAATGCATCTCAAGGTGCAACAAAAAAAGCATTTGATGAGACATCACAAAGTGCTAGTTTCAAATTAAAAAAGGCACTAAATGGTGCTAAAGAATCTTTTGCTGAGATGGGATCTGTTTTACTTACAGCATTACTACCAGCAATCCAAAAAATTACTGGTGTTATATCTAATTTATTTAAATCATTTACAAATTTAGATGCATCAACACAAAACATAATACTAGGTGTTGGAGCTTTAGTTATTGCATTGCCAACATTACTTAGTTTATTTGGAACTTTAGTAAGTGTTGTTGGTACTTTAATTTCTCCAATAGGTGCTATTGCTGCTGCTTTAGCTGGTATTGCATATATAATTGCTACTAACTGGGCAGAGGTTGCACCAGTTTTAGTTGGTTTATACAATAGGTTTGTTGACTTATATAATTCAACAACATTACTTAGAGTTGTTATTGGTGGTTTGAAATCTGTATTTAGTAGTGTATTTATCTTTGCCAAATCACAAATAGATTTATTGACAAATGCATTTTCTACTATGTGGAAACTTATTAAGGAGTTTTCTGAAAAGGGAATGGATGGTAGTTTTAAACAAATTTTAAAAGATGGTTTTGCTGAGGGCGAAAGAATAAGTGAAGAAGCTGGAACAGAAATAGCCGATACATTTGCTAAAGATTATAAAGAGGCATTAGATAGTCAGCTTAGTTATGCAACAGTTGATAGTTTAAATACAGCACTTAGTGATGGTGCTACATTTATAAAAGGTAAATTACAAAATGTTTTAAGTGGTATGGGTATCTCAGCACCTGGTGGTGATGGTGGCGATACTAAAGAACCCCCAAAAAAACTAGGTGGTTTAGGTGTTGACATGAGTATGGTTAAAGATCCTGCGACTTTATTAGCAGAGGGTATGGCAGCTAACAAACCAGCTTTAGATGCTGGTTTAAATGCTATTGGAGCAACACTTACAGCAAACTTACTTTTACAACAAGAAAAAATGGCAAAGTTTAAAGAAATTGGATTACAAATGGGTGATTCTATTAAAGGCACTTTTGCTAGTATGGGACAAAGTATAGCACAAGGTTTAGGAGCTGGAGAAAGTGCTTTAGGTACTTTTGCTGGTGTTCTTATAGAAACTGCAATGACTGCAATTGGTGCATCACTTGCCACAACAATGGGTTTTGGTGCTGAATCTGCTGGTGCAACTGCTAAGTCATTCGGACCACTAGCTGCTTTTGTTTTACCAGCTTTACTTGCTGGTGCTGCTGTTGCTGTTAAAGGTGCTTTTGGTAAAATTAAAAAACCTAAAGAATTTGCAAAGGGTGGTATTGTAAGCACACCGACAATGGGTGTCTTCGGAGAATATCCAGGAGCTAGAGCTAACCCTGAGGTAGTAGCTCCTTTAGATAAACTTAAAAGCATGATAGGCGACAGAGGTTCATCGCAAGTACAAGTTGGTGGCTCATTTACTGTTAAAGGACAAGATTTAGTTGTAGCATTACAAAGGGCAAATAAAAACAGAGATAGGATATTATAATGGCATATGGTGTTAAATACAGATTAGAATTTTCTGATGATTTAGAAAATGGTAAAAAAATTGAAATTTGGAAAGATGGATATACTGGAACTGTATATGATTTAGTAGGTGCTGCTGAGCCATGTATTATAACTTGGCAAGGAGATGATAATTTTTATGAGCCAATAAGAGGATCAGAATGTAAAATAAATTTATTTGAAACTGATGACACTAATTATGATGATTTTTATGAATCAGATGAGAGAGAATATCAAGTTAAAGTTTTTTATAAAGATACTAGCAACAATTATCAATTATTTTGGATAGGTTGGTTAGTAACCGATTCATTTAGAGAAGCAGTCACTACTAAACCATTCCCCATTACTTTAACAGCTTTAGATGGCTTAGGAACATTAAGTGGTTTTGATATGCCATTAGATACATCTAGTTCATCTATACAAACTGGTAGATGGTGGATATATAATTGTTTAAACAATATTGGTTTAGAATTAGATATTTATATAAGCCAAGATATTTTTATAAGAAATCCAAGCTCAACATTATATACAATTTATGATATAATGAATATAACACCATATAATTTACAAAAAGAAAAATTAGATATAAATAATGCAAAACATATTTTAGAGCAAATACTTAAAATAACAAATGCAAGGATATTTCAATCATTTGGTAAGTGGTATATAATTAATAATTCAAGTTATAGTGGTCAAGCTGTAAAAGATGCAAGTGCAACAACAGCACAAGGTGGTACTGTGCCAACTGGAATCAGAGCATCAGAAGCATCTAGTTTGGTTACAAATGGAACTGAGCTGCCTAAATTTGTTGTATATAATTATAATGGTGTATATCAATCAACATCAAATATCGATGTATTGTATAAGCTCCCAACTAATTTAACACCTTTAGATAATAGCTTGACTAAAGAATATTTGCGACCATTAAAAAGGTTTAATATAACACATCAAGTATCTCAATATTTAAAAACAAATTTTACTGTTTTACAAAATAGTGGTTTTGAAAATGGTTTAGCTAATTGGTCAACCTATACATCTACAAGCACAACATCACCTGGTGCTTTGTCAAGTGAATTTTCTAAACAAGGAAATAATAGTTTTAAAAATGATCAAACACAAACAAGTACAAACACTAGAAAAACATTATCATATAGTCAAGGTTATGGAGCAACTAATAATCCAAATAGAGGTCATACTTTAAAAATTAATACATATTTTGAAAGCACATCATCATATTCATCAACAACTGAATTTAGTTTTAGGTGGCAAGTTAGAATTGAAGATGAATCACCTATACCCCCAACTGATCCAACATATTATTGGAATAATAGTTCTGAAAGCTGGACAACTACTGCAACTATAAATACTCAAGTTGCTGATCATGCAGATGCTTGGGAAGAATTTAGTTTTGATCTAGGCAGTTTTCCTTATACTGGTACATTATATATTGACTTGTATGAACCAAGAACATCTGTTAGTGGTCATTTAGAAGCTATATATTATGATAATATTACTATGAATATGGATATAAAAGATGGTGATAAAAGAACTCCACTTTTTGCTGAAATTGATGGTTTCCAATATTCAAGAATTAAATCATCAAGTGGTGATACTGGTGTTTTAGAATTGACTGATTTACAATTATCTAGTAATGATTATAGAAATACAAACATATTTCAAGCTATACGACCAAGAGATGATAATGCAAATTTTGTAAAATCACTTGAACAAATTATTAGCCAACAAGTTATAAATGATTATAGAACTAACTCTATAAGATATGAGGGTAAGTTATATAATTTAGAAAATAAACCTATGGGTTTACATAATAAAATATGGATTGATTTTGGTGCTACTGTTTTAAGAGAAGATGTTAGTTGCATATTAGATTCAATGACTTATAATGTAAAACGAAACACATATGAAGTTATAATGCACATACCAAATCAAGATGATGATCAAGCTAGTACATTCAAAGTAAAATTTTAAACTTTTTTCTTTTCCTTGTTTGCTGCGAAACCCCTTTAGTGCCTAACACTTTAGGGGTTTCATTTTGTAAATAAATTAAAATAATTCTTTTTTTTAAAAATATTTTTTTATTTTTGTATAAAAATTTATATATGATATTTGAAATTCATTTTAGGAATGAGCTTAAACGACTAGGTTTAAAGCGATACCAAATCTGTACAATTTTAGGTTGTACAATGCCAACATTGAAAAGCAAGATAGAGAATCCAGGTCGGCTTACTGTTGATGACATTACTAAACTAAAAAATTCTGGATTTGATGTAAATCGTTTAATTTAATACTTTTAATTTATGAAATCAGTAAACATTAAGGGAAAAGAATATATTACAGTCAACGAAAGATTAATATTCTTTAGATCCCAGCCACAATATAAAGGGTGGCGAATATCTGAGGAAGTTGTTTCCTTAGATGACAAAGAGGGGTTATTTAAAGTAACCATAATAAATCCAGATGGATTTGAAATGGCAGTTGCTCATGCTCAAGAATATAGAGATTCAAGCTATATTAATAAAACATCATTTGTTGAAAATGGTTTTACTAGTGCTTTAGGTAGGGCATTAGGTTACTTGGGTATTGGTATTGATACTGCTATTGCATCAGCTGATGAGGTTCAAACAGCTGTAAACAATCAACCAAAAGATGACAGATCCTGGTTGAATGAAACTCAATTAATTGCAACACTTAAAGGCACAAAAGAACAAGCTGAAAAGGTGGTTGCTAATTATAAGATGAAAAAAGAATATAGAACCAAAATAAATAATCAATTTAATTTAAAATAATAATATGGAAGCAAATGAAAAAATTTTTACAGAGGGTTTAATTGTCAAAAGAAATGACAATGCACCTGATTTTGTAATTGGTAACCTTAGTGTAAAGGTTGATGAGTTCAAACCTTTTTTAGACAAACACACTAAAAATGGTTGGGTTAATATAGATTTAAAAAGATCTCAATCTGGTAAATACTATGGTGAGATAAATACTTGGCAACCTAAACAAGAAACAAAAGCTAGTGAACCCAGTCAAGCTAGTAATGATTTGCCATTCTAAATTTAATTATTGTGGCATTTAAAAGTAATACACAACCCATTGAGGGTGAAACATTTGATCATTTTAGAACTAAATCTAAACAGATCAATAGTGCAATACATCTTTTAGTCAAGTACAATTATAAAGTCATTGACTTAGAAAATAATTGGATTGGAAAAGACAATATTGAGAAACTAGATATTCCTTTATAATACTGGCAAACAAAGGGAATTTGAAAGGGCAAGATTAATTTCTTGCCTTTTTTTTTATAATTAATTTGAATTATTAAAAATATTTTTTTAAATTTAAAACTAATTTTAAAATTTATGATATGAAAGTTAATAAAGTTTACAAAGTTTATCGACCAATGAGAGTTTGGTTTAGGGATATGTCAAAATTATTTAATGATATTTTTAATCCAGGTCAATCAACAAATTGGTATATAATAGTACCAGAAAAAGTAGAAACTAAAAAAGAAAAAAAGAAAATTATTGCTAACATTAAAAAAACAGCAGAACAAAGAATAAAAGTTTATGAAAGTAATTAAAGATAGTAACGATCAATACCATTCGCATAGTAGCATAAGTGCAAGTGGTTTAAAAACGATATATAAGAAATCTGTATATCATTTAATCAATCAAAAGTTTAAAGAAACTCCAGCAATGGCATTAGGCACTGCTGTTCATCAAGCATTATTAGAGCCACATGATTTTGATGATATTTATCATGTCATAGAAAAAATTAATAAAAGAACTAAAGCTGGAAAAGAGGAATATGAAAAGCAATTAAAATTAGCTGATGGCAAAATTATTTTAGAATCTGATTCATATGAAATAATTAAATCTATTCTTGGCAATTTTAGACAACATGAGTTAGCTCAGAAATATTGTAAAGGTGAAATTGAATTATCTCACTATACTCAATATGAGGGTATTGATGTTAGGGTGCGACCAGATTGTATAAATAGAATATCTAATTTTATTAGTGATGTTAAAACTTGCCAAGACAATTCACCAGAAGCATTTAAAAGAGATATTTACAAGTGGGCATATCATCTACAAGCTGCATTTTATATGGATATGTGTGGTATTGATACTTTTAAATTTATAGCAGTTACAACAACTCATCCCTATACAGTTGAGGTTTATACTTTAAGTGATGAAATTATTGAGTTTGGCAGAAATGCATATAAACAAGCATTTTCAAAAAGGAAACTTTATTTAGAATCTGGTATTATGCCAGGTTATCATTGGTATAAATACGACAAAGATGGATCATATATATTATAATACTAAAGTGGAAAAATACAAAGAGATAGTTGAAAAACACACTAATTTAAAAATAGATAAACTTACTAGGGAGTTTGATTATGTTTTTGCTAGATCTTGTTATTATTATTTATGTAGAAAATTTGGTGAGATGAGCTTTGCAAAAATTGGCAAATCGGTTAACAAGAATCATGCAACTGTTATGCATAGTTTGAGAGAATTGCCTTATATTATTAAGCATGATATAGTTAGGAATAATTTATATAATAAAATTGTGAAAGAGGCAAAAAAAAATCATATTGAAACAGAGAATGGTAAATCAATTGAAAAGCTAGTAAGTGATCATAATTTTTATTTATTGCAATGTGAACATTTAAAAACTAGATTACAACAACTAGATAGAAAGTATAAAAAAATCTTTCAAGAGAATCAAGAAATGAAACGAGTTATTTACATAATGGCTGATACTGACTAAATATTTTTTAATTTTGTAAAAAAACTTTATGAAAAGGAATCCATTTGCTAAGTATTTAGGTAAGGAAGATGTATTGCAAAATCAAGTTATGAGATATATAGGTTTAAAATATCCAAAAGCTCTTTACACTCATGTAGCAAACGAGGGTAAACGAACACCCTTTGAACAATACAAAATGAAATACTTAGGCACAAAACCTGGCATTCCTGACATAATGATTTTTGATCCAAACAATACAAAGAATGGTTTAGCTATTGAATTAAAAGCTGGTTATAACAAACCTACTGAAAATCAAAGAAAGTGGCTTAAATCGCTTGAAAACAACAATTGGGTGGCTGTTTGGAGTAATAATTTAGATGAATGCATTGAAATTATAGATAAATATTTTAACAACAAATAATGGCTAGATCAAAAAAAATATATTTTGAGGAAGAAAATCAAAAGGTAAGATGGACACAATCTAGCTCAGATGGGTTTAAATATGATTACAAGTTTATAGGGGTTGCAAGTGAAGCTGAGTTCGATCTTTTAATGGAGCTGCTTTGGTTTATGTATGAAGATGGCGATATAACTTACAATCAATTTTTTGACACTTTTAGAGAGCTAAAAACATTTTGTGATGGAATTAAAGGTTTGGTTGACAAACAATAATTTTATTACTTAGCGACTTATTTATGAAATACAATAAGATTTTAAAACCTAAAAAGTTTGACAACTTTACTATTATACCTAGCTACATATTTAGGGATAAAGGCATTTCAGTTGGTGCTACTGGTTTGTATGCTTATCTATTTTCTCACACAGCTGAACAAGAAATAACAATACAATTTATTTGTGGGCATTTTAAAGAGGGCAGAGATGCAATAGCTGCCAAAATAAATGAACTAATTAAACAAGGTTATTTAGAACGAGTAAAGGTAAAAGATAAAGGCAAATTCAAAGGTTACAATTATATATTAAAAGCTAATCGTAAGCGAGTTAATCGAGATCGATTAAAACCGAAGTCGGAAAATCCTAAACAAAGTAATATTATATATAATAATAACATAAAGAGTAATATTACACAAACTGAGAAAATGCAAAAAGCATTCCCTCATTTTGTTGCTTTATTTGATTCTAGGTATCATCCAAAAACTGATGCACAAATAAAAAAATGGAAAGTGTGTTTAGATAGGTGTGTTCGCATTGATAAATATAGTTTAGATGAAATTTATTTAGCTGTTAAAAATGCTAGACAAAGTGAATTTTGGAAAAATAATTTTCTGACATTAACTAAAATTAGAAACCATGATAAAAATGGTATTATGTATATACACAGATTTATTGAAAACAATAAAAAATACAATAAGCCAAAATGTTTCTATAAAATAAAAGGTATACAAGAATATAAATTATATAATGATCCTGATGGCTCTGAAAGATTAGGTGCTATTACTAAATACAATAAACTCAATGAATTTAATTTATCACAATTTCTAAATAAAGATGAGATTGCAGAACTAAAAAACTTTATAAGATGAAATTAGTCAATTGTCTTAGTGGTGGCAAAACATCTAGTTACATAGCAGCTAATTATAAATCAGATCATAATGTTTTTGCTTTAGTTAGAACAAATGATGTTAAATGTATTTTTCCTGACAAAAAAACAAGACAAATAGTTTCTGATAAATTAGGTTTAGAGTTTATAGGTACACTTGAAGATGATATGATTATTTATACAATGCTTGATCTTGAACAATATATAGGTAAAAAAATTGATTGGGTAACTGGTAAAACATTTGAAAAGGTTTTAGATAGTGCTGGAACTTTGCCAGATCCATTAAGAAGATTTTGTACAACACAAATGAAACTTGTTCCAATGTTTAAATGGTGGCAAAGAAATATTAATAAACCAGCTAAATTTAATTTAGGTTTCAGAGCTAATGAAAAAAGGAGAGCTAAAAGAACTTTAGAAAAAACAAATAAAAATGGTTTGTTAGAAATGAAAGCCATTATTGGTAAACGTAAAACACAAAATAAATGGGGTTTAATAGAATGGCAAAAACCAGTATTTCCATTAATAAAAGACAATGTGTTTAAAGATACAATTGTTGAGTTTTGGAAAAATAAACCAGTAAGATTTGCATGGATGAATAATTGTGTTGGTTGTTTTCATAAACACCCATTACTTATAAAAAAAATGCATAATAAACATCCTAATAAAATTGAATGGTTTGCATCTAAAGAAAAAATTAAACATGAAAAGGATGTTTGGTATAAATCAAAAAATTTATCATTTAGTGATATAATAAAATGGGACAATCAAATTGAGTTGTTTGACAATGAATTTAATGAATGTGATTCTGGTTATTGTGGGTTATGAAAATAGGTAAAATATACACTCTTGATAAATATGAACAAGCCATTGTAAAGCTATCAGCTGAGCAAAGGCATAATAACAAAATCAAAACTGGTTGGGATGGCTCTAAAACAGTAAATTCTAAATCAGATCTTGAATTAAATATAGTTGGGTTTGGTGGTGAGTTTATATTTGCAAGGGAAAATAATTTATATCCAGATTTTAAAATACATAATACTAGCAAAGTTTTAAAAACAGATGATTACGATGCAACCTGGTTAGGACATTCTGTTGATGTAAAAGTTAATAGAAAAGATCATCCACTTATGATTCCAGAATATGCAAATACTGATTGTAAAATATTTGCCTTGTTCACTTGTAAATATCCTAACTATACTTTTGAGGGTTTTAGTTTAAACAATATTGTTTTTCAAGATTGTAATAAAAAAATGACTAGGGTTAAATCCTATGTTATTGAAAAAAGTAATCTATTAACAAAAAAAGAACTATTATTTTTATTAAATATTTAAAATTAATTTTTATATTTAAAGAAATTTTTTATTTATGATTCACTATAATGACTTGTTGGCTCTTGGTATTAACCTTAAAAGATCAAGTGGATCTGTAAAAACCAAATGTCCAAAATGCTCACATACAAGAAAAAATAAATCGGATGATTGTTTATCGGTAAATATTGATCAGGGTTTGTATAATTGTCATCATTGTGGATGGGGTGGTAATGTAGGTGTTAAGTTTAAGAAAAAAGTTGAGTATGTTTTACCACCTAAAGTCAATTCCAACATTGCCGAAAGAGTAATTAAATGGTTTGGCAATAGAGGCATAACTGAGCCAACTTTAATTCATTGGAAAATTGGTGAATCATTAGAATTTATGCCACAAGTTCAAGCTAAACGTAGATGTATAAATTTTAATTATTACAGAAATAATGAAATTGTAAATGTAAAATATAGAGATGGGGAAAAGAATTTTAAATTAGTTTCTGGAGCTGAGCTTATATTTTATGGCATAGATAATATTAAAGAACTAGATAGATGCTATATAGTTGAGGGCGAAATGGATGCATTAAGTTTACATGAAGCTGGGTTGTATAGTGTTTGTTCAGTTCCTAATGGTGCTAGTAAAGGTTCACAAAAATTAGAATACTTAGATAATTGCTATCAATATTTTAAAGATAAAAAAGAGATAATACTTTGTACAGATAATGATGATGCTGGATTGCAACTTAGAAATGAACTTGCTAGAAGATTTGGAAAATATAGATGTAAATATGTTGAGTTTGGTGATTATAAAGATGCCAATGAGGTTTTAATTGAAAAGGGAGCTGAGACACTTAGAAATATAATTAAACAAGCTAAAGATTTTCCATTAGAGGGTGTACTTAATTTAGATAATATTTGGCAAGATGTTTTAAATTATAATGAAAATGGGATTACTAATTATTCAATAGGTTTACCAGGATCTGATAATTATTTTAAAATGGCATTTGGTGAGTGGACAGTTGTTAGTGGTATTCCAAATAGTGGTAAATCAGATATATTAGATCAAATACTTTGTAATATATCACTAGAACATGATTTTAGATGTGCAATGTTTTCTCCTGAGAGTTTTCCTTATGAGGGACATATAAAAAGAATAGCTAATAAATTAAATCAAAAGAATTGTAATAGTGAAGATCTAAACAATACTAAAGATTTTATTGAAGATCATTTTTTTTGGATTAAGATTGATTTAGAAAACTTAACATTAAAAGGCATTTTAAATGCATTTAGGGAGCTTGTATTTCAAAAAGGTATAAATGTATGTGTTATTGATCCCTGGAATATGTTAGATCACTCAGCTCAAAGAGATCATAGTTATATTGGAAAAATACTAAGTCAAATAACACAATTTTGTCAACAAACAAATACTCATTTATTTTTAGTGGCACATCCTAGAAAAATTGAAAGTGAGGGTGGTGTATATAAAAAACCTACTCTTTATGATATTTCTGGTAGTGCTGACTTTTTTAATAAAGCATATAATGGTTTAATTGCTTATAGATGCATAGGGCAAAGAACTAAATATAAAAGTGATGTCGTTAGAGTTCATGTGGAAAAGGTAAAAAGAAAAGAGAATGGACAATTAGGTGATTTTGAGATAGCTCCAGATTTTGAAAATGGGGGTATATATAAAGAGATATTTCAAGGCGAAAAGAAAATACAAGTAATAAAAGATAATGTGCCATTTTAAATAATTAATATGAAGATTTTAAATTTATACGCTTGTCTTGGTGGCAACCGATACAAGTGGGGTAATGAACATGAAATTACAGCTGTTGAGTGGGATCCTGAACTTGCTAGATTATATCAAGAGAGATTTCCTAATGACAAAGTTGTTGTAGATGATGCTCACCAATATTTGCTTAAAAATTATAAAGAATTTGATTTTATATGGAGTTCACCACCTTGTCCAACACATTCAAGAGCTAGGGGTTGGAATACTAAATTAGAAACAAAATATCCAGACATGAAATTATATGAAGAAATAATTTTATTGGAAACTGTTTCTAAAGGTGAAAATCCTAGATTCAATGGCAAATATGTAGTAGAAAATGTAATTCCTTATTATCAACCATTAATTCCAGCACATAAAAGAAATAGACATTTGTATTGGACAAATTTTAATTTACCTAATATATTAAGTAAAAGAAAAAATCCAGAGTTAGGTCATGTAAAAAAAGAATTAGATGAATTATGTCTATTTCATGATTATGATTTTAGGAAATATAAAGGCAAACAAAGTATTGTCAAAGTAGCTAGAAATCTTGTAGATTACGAAGCTGGTAAAACAATTTTAGATACTGTAATGGGTATAAGACACAAAAATGATATAACACAAGTTGAATTATTTTAACATAAATTAACATAAAATAACATAAAAATAACATGAATCAAAAAGAATTTATTGAAACTAAAAAATATATACTTGAAAAAGCATTCGATATAATGAATGCTAAACAACCAGAATACACAAACAAAAGTATTGATGTATTACATAACTTTAAATCAACTGCCGAAAGTATTGGAATAACACCTATGGAAGTTTGGGCAGTATTTTTTAATAAGCATATACAAGCTATTTTAAGCCATGCTGGTGATCCACATATGCATCAAGCTGAGCCAATAGATAGTCGCTATGCAGATGCTTTAAATTATCTATTCTTAGGGTTTGCAATGCTAGTTGATGATGCTAATAAAAAAGACATAATATCTGGTACAGAATGAATAAATACTTAAAAGCAAAATCCTGGTGTTTAGAAAACAATATAAAAATCTATATTGTACCTATAAGGTTTAAAAAAGAATGTTATGTTGAGATTGATAATAATGGTCAAATAACAAGATCACCTCATACATATGAGAATCAAAGCATTGCATCTAGCAAAATTTGGGATTTAAACTTATATTTGTATAACAAACACAGTGAAAATGATAGAGAAAATTAGTATAAAAAAATTAAAGCCAAATCCTAATAATCCAAGATATATTAGAGATGGTAAGTTTAAAAAATTAGTAAAATCTATTAAAGAATTTCCAGAAATGTTAGAAAAGCGACCTATTGTTGTTGATGAAAATTTAGTCGTTTTAGGTGGAAATATGAGATTAAAAGCGTGTCAATCAGCTGGTTTATTTGAGGTTTGGATTGATAAAGCAATTGGTTGGACAGAAAAACAAAAGCAAGAGTTCATTATTAAAGACAATGTTGGTTTTGGAGATTGGGATTTTGATTTATTGGCTAATGAATGGAATACAAAATTAGTAGATGAATGGGGTTTAAATTTACCAGAGTTTATTGATCCAGATGACTTAGGAACTGATTTTGATTTACCAGATGGAGACAAAGAGCCATTTCAACAGCAAACGTTTACAGTTGCAGACAATCAAGCTGAATTAATTAAAAATGCAATAACTGATATAAAAAAAACTGAAGAGTTTAAATATGTTGAAACTTTTGGAAATGAAAATAGCAATGGTAATGCATTATATTTATTAGTATCTCAATGGGCAGAGCAAAAGAAATAATTGTTAAAATAATTAAAAGCAACATTGCTAATGAATTTGTCAAAAAAAATCATTATTCTGGCAAAATAGTTTCGATGTCACAAATACATTTTGGATGTTTTTTAGACAAAAAATTGCATGGAGTTATGTCTTTTGGTCCACCAATGGATAAAAGAAATGTTTTAAATCTAGTTGAAACTGTAAATAAATCAATAAATCAAAAGTGGAATGAAATGCTTGAATTGAATAGAATGGCTTTTGATGATTATTTACCTAAAAATTCTGAAAGCAGATGTATTTCAATAGCATTTAAATTAATTAAAAAAAATGCACCTCAAATAAAATGGATTTTATCTTATTCAGACGCAACTCAATGTGGAGATGGTACTATTTATAGAGCAAGTGGTTTTAAATTAACAAACATTAATAAAAATGGTACTATATATAAGTTAGCTAATGGAGAGATTGTTGCAAAGAGAGGTGATTCTAAATATAATTTTGAAGGTGCAAAAAAATTAAAAGGATTTCAGAACAGATATATTTATCTTTTAGATAAATCTTGTAAAATTAAAGTTGATATATTACCTTTTAGTGAAATTGATAAAAAAGGAGCTGGAATGTATAAAGGAGAAAAAATATCTTTAGAAAAAAGAAAAAACATGCGTGATTAGCATATACAGTAATGTGCCTAGCAATCCAGCTAGGAAAAGGGGTGCAATTCCACCATCACGCTCTAATTAACTTAAAAAAAATTTTGTTTTTTAAAATATTCTTTTATATATTTGTAATAAATTTAAAACATTACAATTATGAATTACGTTAATCTTGAAAATCCAGCTTACTTAGAAGCAAAATCATTATCTAAATTATGGGAATCATACTCAGAAAATTGTCCGAGAGAAGATATTTTTGAAGTAGGATTTAATTCAAATTCTGGATATGTTTATATAGCACTAGAAACTAATATAACACTTGTAAGCTCTTTTGGGCAAGATGTTGAATATCTTGTTACTGATTTTGAAACTGGTGAAGAAACTTTTTTTGAAACTATTGAAGAAGCATATTATAAATTAGATAAAATTGAAGAACAATATTAAAACCTAATATAAAAAGCCAGGTGGGAGCTATTGGCATTAGGTAATTAAAAGGGTTATTCGCCTACAGTGATTCACAGTTTAGAATTTCCCTTTTTTTTTATGTAATTTTGTTAAATGGCAAATAGACAAGTTTCGACACATAAAAAAAGATTAATGCTCAAAGCATTGGAAAAAAGTTTATCAGTTGTTACAACAGCTTGTAAGCAAGTAGGCATTGATAGACAAACACATTATAACTGGCTTAAAAAAGATGCTAAGTATGCAGCTGAGGTTAAATCAATTGAGGATATAACATTAGATTTTGCTGAAAGCCAATTACATAAGCAAATACAAGAGGGGAATACAACTGCAACAATATTCCTATTAAAAACAAAAGGGAAAAAAAGAGGTTATGTTGAAAGGCAAGAAATACAACATGATAGCTCTATTGAAAGCAAACTAATTGAATGGACACCAGCCAAAGACAAAAAGTAACTGAGTATTGCAACAAACAATTTTATGAAGCTGTAAATACCAATGCCAGATTAAATATATGGCAAGGAGGTACTAGATCTGGTAAATCCTGGAGCTTGATGCAATACTGTTTGTATTTAATGACTACCGAAAAGAAGCCACTAACAATAAGCATAGTCAGAAAAACACTCCCAGCATTAAAAAGATCTGTTTTAAGAGATTTTTTACATATATCAAAAGAGTTAGGTATATACTGGAATGGCATACATAATAAATCCGAAAACACATTTGAGTTTAATGGGCATACTTTAGAGATGTTTAGTGCTGATGATGCACAAAAGATTAGGGGATCTGCTAGAGATATATTATGGATTAATGAGGGCAATGAATTATTTTTTGAAGATTATCAACAATTAGTAATGCGAACTAGAAAAAAAATATTAATTGATTTTAACCCATCAGATCCAGTACATTATCTTTATGACTTAGCCGAAAGGGATGATGCTAACTTATTTATCTCAACATACAAAGACAATAAGTTTTTGCCCAAAGAATTAATTGATGAGATTGAAAGGATAAGGGAAAGAGATCCAGATTATTGGCGAGTATATGGTGAGGGACAAAGAGCAGTATTTAGTGAAAAGCAAATATTTAAAAACTGGAATTATATTCCATATTCAGATTTTCCACAAATAGATGATGAGGTGCTTGGATGTGATTTTGGATTTAGCCAGGATAATCTAGCTATTGTAAAAGTTGGTAGGCATAATGATAAATTATACATACATGAATTAATGTATAAAAAAGGAATGACAAACAGAGATATTGCAGAATTTATTAAAGAACAAAAGCTAAATGATATGTTAATGTATTGTGATAGTGCTGAGCCAAAAAGTATTGAGGAGCTAAGGCAAATGTCAGTATGGGCAAAACCAGCTGTAAAAGGTCAAGGTAGTATTAATGCTGGTATTTCATTGTTAAAAGAATTTGATATATATGTTAGCGAGGAATCAATGAATATTTTAAAAGAACAACAATCATATATTTATGATGAGCTAAAAGATGGCACAATAATTAACAAACCAAAAGCAAACCAACAAGATCACTTGTTAGATAGCATTCGTTATTGTGTTTATTCAAGGTGGCGAAATCGTAATGACTTTTTTGTTGTATAATAAAAGAATTTATTATTTTGTATTTTTACATAAAATTTTATTTTAATGGCATCATTCTTTGACCGATTCAGAAACCTATTGACCAAAAATGCTCAACAAACAGCACAAGAATATAACAAAGCTATTTATAACTGGCTAGGAGAAAGCATAGTTTGGAATCCAGAAAACGACACAACTTACATTAATGAGGGATACAGAAAAAATGCAACTGTATATTCACTAATCAACATTATAGCAAAAGCAGCATCATCAATACCATTTCAAGTTTATGAAAAGGTAAATGATAATGATTATAAAAGATATAAAGCAATGAATAGTGGCACACTAGATTCTGGTGTTATGCACAAAGCAAATTATCTAAAAAAGAAAGCATTAGTTGAATTAGAAGATACAGAATTACACAAACTCTTAGATCGACCAAACCCAGCTCAATCTTATGCATCTTGGATTACTGAAATTATAGCTTTTGGCAAATTAACTGGTAACAGATACATTTATGGTATTGCTCCAGAAACTGGCAATGGTGCTGGTAAATACAAAGAGTTGTATGTTATGCCTAGCCAATTAATTGAAATTATATCTGGTGGCATTATGCAGCCAGTAAAAGAATATGCTATTGAGTATAATGGGCAATATAAAATACCAGCTGATCAAATATGCCATATAAAAGATTTTAATCCTTACTTTGATGGATCTGGTTCACACCTTTATGGTCAATCACCTCTTAGAGCTGGTTTAAGATCAATGACAACAAATAATGAAGCTGTACAAACTGGGGTTAAATATTTACAAAACCAAACAGCTAGGGGTGTGTTAATGAGTGATGAGGGTGATTTAAATGAGGTTCAAGCACAACAATTAAAAGACAAGTTTAGAAAAAACTTTCAAGGTGCTGAAAATGCTGGTGATATAATTATAACTCCAAAAAAATTATCTTGGGTAAACTTTGGATTAAATGCAAGTGATGTTAGTTTAATTGAACAATACAATGCATCTATAAAAGATTTATGCAATATATATTCTGTACCAGCTGTACTTTTAAATAATACAGAAAGCTCAACGTATAATAACGTAAAAGAAGCTAAAAAAGCATTATACCAAAATTGTGTTATTCCTGAGTTAAATAAAATTGCTGATGAATTAAATAGATGGTTAGCACCTAAATATGGTGAGAAATTATGTATTGAATTTGATTATAGTTCAATACCAGAATTACAAGAGGAAACTGAAAAGGTAGTTGATCAAATGGCTAAGGCATGGTGGTTAACTCCAAACGAAAAAAGAGCTGCAATGAGTTTTGGAGCTGATGAGGAAAACCCAATATTAGATGACTATTATATCCCAGCTAATTTAATTCCAGCATCTGGCAATGATATTGACATTGAAGATCCTCAACCAGCTTTACAAGAACAAGAGGAAAAAAAAACTAAAGTTGGGAATATAGAAATTAAAGCAACTTACAATGACTATCCACAATCAGCATCTAACAATGCTAAAAGAATGATTGAATGGAGAGAAAAGCATGGCAGAGATGAAGTTAGAGGTGGAACTGAGGTTGGTTGGAAAAGAGCAAGTCAATTAGCTAATAGAGAAAAATTATCTGAATCAACAATAGCTAGAATGGCACAATTTAATAGACACAGAGAAAATGCAACAATAGATCCACAATACAAAGACACCCCCTGGAAAGATAGAGGATATGTAGCATGGAACTTATGGGGTGGCACATCTGGTGTAAATTGGGCAATAAAGAAAATCAAACAAATTAGAGATGAGTAATGGAAAATGGAGAGATGCTTTTGAAAAACAAAGGAGAATAACAGAAAAAAGAAATATCTCAAGATTTACAAGATACTATCAAACTGAATACAATAAAGGTGTTGACAATGTTTTAAATACTGGCAACACTAACTATCAATATTTATTTACTGTTGATTTTTTTGATAAACTATATAATGAGCTGTATCAAGATACATCAATGCATTTTGCTAAATGGTATGCTAGAACTTTTGACAAATACATAAAAAAAGGTGTTAGTAGTAAAGAGTATGTAACTCAATGGCAATCTGCATTTGGATTATATGCTAAACAAGTAGCAGCAACAAATGTTGTTTTAGTAAGTGGAACTGCAAAAAAAACATTAATTAAAATAACACAAAGATTGTTTGCTGATCCTGAGTTTATGGGTTTAGGTTATGATCAAAAAGCTAGAATACTTAAAAAACAATTTAAAAAATATTCAAGGTATCAAGCACAAAGATTAGTTAGAACAGAAACTACTAGAGCTGCTAATTATGGAGTTGAGCAAAGTGCCTTAACTGTTTTTCCTGGTGAAAACTTAATTAAAGAATGGTCAACATCATTAGATGGTAGGGAGAGAGATTGGCATGGTATTGCCAATGGACAAAAGGTAAAACACAAAGATTCTTTTATTGTTGGTGGTGAAGCTATGATGCGACCAGGTGAGGGTTCAGCTAGGAATGTTGTAAATTGTAGATGCTCAGCTATTTATTATCCAGATCAAACAAACCAACCTAGCTCATCAAGTAATCTACTATTTAATATTGGTGCTGGTTTAGCAATCAACGAGCTAACAAAGGATTAAAAATTATTTTAGTAATTTTACAAAAAATATATGTATATGGAATTTATTTATAAAGCAGCTCCTCTAGGCGACATTATTTCTGATTTTGATGAAAAGAATGGTATCGTAAAAGGTTATGGTTCTTATTTTGATAATAAAGATAGCGACCAAGACATTATTAGAAAAGGAGCATATCAAAAGACAATACAAGAAAATGGTTCAAGAGTTAAGTATTTATATCAACATGATATGATGCAACCAATAGGTAAAATGAAAGAGTTATATGAAGATGACAAAGGTTTAGTATTTGTTGCCGAAGTACCTAAAACACAACTTGGAACTGATGTTATTGAGCTTATGAAAGCTGGTGTGATTACTGAAAACTCTGTTGGTATTATGCCAATAGTTAAAGAACAAAAAGGTGATTACAGAGAAATAAAGGAAGTTAAACTATATGAAATTAGTGCTGTTACTTTAGCAGCAAATGATCAAGCTAAGATATTAGATGTTAAAGGCACAACTAATATTGATCAGATTTACAAAAGATATGATAATATCTGTAAATTAATTAGAAAAGGCAATATTTCAGATGATATGGGATATGCTTTAGAATCCGAAATTATCAAACTCAAAACATATTTCATTAATGCTACTCAGCCAGTTGAGGAAACTACTGAGCCAGTTGAAGTCAAGCATGAGATTGATGTTTATAAATACTTGTTAAATAATCTTAAATAATTCTTACTAAAATGGAAGAAAATGTAAAAAAACAGCTTGACCAGATTGGGGATCTTATAGATGCTAAATTGGAAAAAGCTCATGGACAAGCACTAGAAAGTGCTACTGGTAAGGCAGATGAAATGCTTAAAAGCGAAATTTCTAACCTTGCTAACAAATTTAATGAGAGATTAGATCAAATGGAAGTTGCTAACAAGAAAAATCTTGAAGCAAAAGCTAATGAAAATCTAACTTTCAAAGGTGGCTTAATTAAGTCAATAAATGATGGTGCTATTGAAAACCTTGTAAAAGGGAACTCAAGATCTGCATCTTTTGAAGTTAAAGCTGACATGACTGTTGGTGCTGACTTTACTGGGGAAGTTATCCCAGCTGATAGAGTTGCTGGATACAAATATGATCCAACTCGACCAGTTCACATTAGACAATTAATCCCACAAGGATCAACTAGCTCTGATGTTATTAGATTCGTAAAAGAATCAGGATATTCAAATGGTGCTGCAACTGCTGCTGAGGGAGCTACATTAGCACAATCTGATTTTGATATGACTGCATCTGACAGCAATGTTAGAAAAATTGGAACATACTTTAGAATTTCAGAAGAAATGTTAGCAGACACTCCACAGCTTACTAGCTATATTTCAGCTAGAGCACCAGAAAAATTATTAAATGTTGAGGATACTCAAGTTTTATCTGGAAATGGATCTGCACCAAATTTATCTGGTATTATTACAGATGCTGCTGATTTTGATGTATCATCTGGTGGTGCATTTTATCAGTCAGTAGATGCTGCTAATGAGTTTGATGTACTTGTTGCATCTTTAAACCAATTAGCTTTATCTAACTACCAAGCTAGTTACATACTATTACACCCAACAGATTTCCACAAAATCTTATTATTAAAAGATACTCAAAACAATTATCTTAAAGATCAAGTGTATTCTGGGTTACAACCTAACTTTATGGGAGTGCCAGTTATAATCAATAATGCGATTTCAGCTGGATCATTCTTATGTGGAAACTTTAACGTAGGTACACAACTTTGGATAAGAGACAACGTAAATGTTGAGTTCTTTAGAGAAGATGGAACAAACGTAAGAGATGGTTTCGTAACTGTAAGAGTAAGCGAAAGAATAGCATTGACAAACTACTTGCCAAATGCATTCGTAAATGGTTCATTCTCAACTGCAAAAGCAGCTTTAGAAACACCATAATAATTGCTTTTATTATAATAAAAGGGGTATTTATTACCCCTTTTTTTATGGGATAAACTCGAATAAATTAAAAATAAATGCAAAAAATTCTTTTAAAATCAAAAAAAATTATATATTTGTCCTAACAAAACTTATTACAATGAAAAAATTTATTAAAGAAATTGAAAGAGAAAACAAAGAATGGAATGAATCTGTATTCATCCAATTTAGAACAAACAGAGATGATGTAGGTCATATTGCTAAACAATTCCCTAGCTGGAATAATCAAGGCGAATGGGTTATAGAGTTTAATTGTAGATGTGTACATATATCTAAAACATTAGATTCAGCTGTTAGAAAATTAGAACAACTTGGTGTAACACAACAAAACTTATTTTTTTAATTATGTTCGATATGTATAAAAAATTCTTAAAACAAGATCCAGATAACTGGAAGTGGTTAATAGTAATCCATGTGGTGCTATATGGTTTATGTTTAATTCTAATGATTGATTTATAATTATGAGTGCAAAAGCAAGATTTAATCACACAATAAAAAAAGCAAAAGAGCAAGGCAGATTTGAAAGATCTGAAAGGCAAAAGCTCAACAACTTATTTGGTATAATGGCAAATGTCCAAAAAGATTTATTTAAAAATGAATAGAAACTATTTAAAGCACTTTTTAGCAATCCTTTTGTTCTTTTTAATGTTCAGGGCAATAGAAATGTCAAACGACTTGTTAACAGCTATTATATTGGGTATTTTAGGTATATCAGTATTAACAAACAATAATCATGAACAAGGGAGATAATAAATTAGTCATTTTAGACACCGACACAATAATAGCTAGTTCTATTGAAAGGAAAGCATGGGATAATTTACCAGCTATAAAAAAATTAATGGTATTCAAACATATGGATGCTATAAGACAAATAATACAATCACACCCATTGTAATTATATAGTTTTTGTTTTGTTTTAAATCGTGATTGTGAAAAAGCCAGTTGTTAATTCAGCTGGTTTTTTTTTATTTTTAGTAAATGACACATAACCAAAAAGGGTGCTTTGCTGAATATCACTTTGCAGCAACTGCCATTTCTTTAGGTTACAATGTTTCTACTCCATTAGCAAACTCAAGCTATTACGACTGCATACTTGAAAAGGATGGCAAAATGTTTAAAATCCAGGTTAAGTATTTAGGAAAAGATAGGTTAAGGCGAGGCAATAGTATGCAAATAACTCTTAGGCGAACTGGTTTACCATCTTATGAAAAAAAGTATGTTGACTATTTTGCTTTATGGGATGAGCATAATAATGGCTTTTTTATAATACCAAACTTAGGGCAAACTAGCTTAAAGATTAACATTAATGGTAAGTATAAAAATAATTTCAATAACTTTGCATTGATTTCATAAATAAGTTAAGGTGCTGCTACTTAAAAACTAGTGGCACTTTTTTTTTATCTTTACATAAAAATATTAATTATGAAAATTAAATTATTAACTCAAATCAAAAAAGGTGGTCAAATTTATAAGGATGGTGATATTTTAGATATTGAAGATCACAAAATTGACAAATGGATCAAAATGGGTTGGGGTGAATTAATCGACAAAAAGGAAAAGAAAATAAAAAAAGAAACTAAGGAACTAAAGATTGATTCTAAACAAACTAAAGATGAGACAAATAAAGATTAATTCCACTACTGGATCTGAGATTGTATTAACTGCTACTGCAAA
>Ga0213868_10000634_pt1 | contig 33525 bp, 22 predicted proteins | sample PICome_9_FD_160087 | JGI IMG/M metagenome (GOLD analysis project Ga0213868, IMG submission 160087) | Coastal seawater microbial communities near Pivers Island, North Carolina, United States - PICO127 | ecosystem: Environmental > Aquatic > Marine > Coastal | place: USA: North Carolina...
TCGGTACACGCGAACAAAAAACCGAGAAGCGAGAAGCGGCGTGTGCCTCCCATACGCCACCTCGCTAAATTAGCTTATAAATGAAATTCAATCAGCTAAATTTACTGAAAGCTGCTTTCGTCACCTTTTGAGGTGGCGAGAAAAAAGAAAAAAGAGAAAAACATCCAATGAGAGGAAGAGCGATAGCGCAACCACAATACACTACGTTTTCCCCAGTAAATAGTTATTCAACATTGTGCAATGAAGATTATCACTTCAGCTTTCCTTATTTCTACCGCATCAGCATTTCATACATCTAGTCTTCCCACTCAGAGAGTATCTGGAGTTTCTGTCTTTGGATATATCCCTGATGGCTTTACGAAAGAATCCTATGCGAAATTCAAGGCTGAGGAGGCAAAAAAGAAGGCTGCCAAGAATCTTGGAAGAGTAGGTCCAAAGGGATTCCAATCTAGATCATTCCAAAGCTTTCAAGAAGCATTAGAGAGAGGAGAAACGTCTCATCTTTTGCCCGTTCTCAATGCTAAAGAAAGGTACGATATTTTTTCTTTTGTTGTGAGTAAAAGTCATAATTTGACTTGGCCCTCCTCTTACCTCTTTTGCTTTTCAAAATGAAAATCAGATTAAAGAAGGGCGAGCTCAAGTTGGAGGATATTCCTTACATGCAAAGAGGTGGAAATTGGGATAACTCTGACGTCAAAGGGGCAAAAAAGGTCCAATGGCTTAAGAGCGACAAAGAATATGCATCTGGAGGATTCAAAAAAGAACAGAGCATTAGCATTTTCGGTAAAGGTGAAGGTTTAGATTGGACTGGAAATCGCTCTCGATCTGGACCAGTTGCATCGTCAAACCCCAAGCCAGGAACTTTTGCAAAGAATTACAAAGCACCTAATGTGAACGATCTCAAGAAAGGACAACAACAAGATGCACCAAAGAAGAAGGGACTTTTCGGACTTTGGTAGAAAAACCTTTCAATTTTTGTATCACCATAGATTAGTATTGATACAATTAGAATCTTAGACAATAATGACATGAAGACATAGTACAACTTATATTTTACACTCTTATAGATTTTCGTTTGGTTGGAAAACAGTTCATAACAAATTTCAACATGAACAGTGATGCATCACTGATTCCAATGACATCTTTTCCCAATAAGACTAAACAATCGCTCGTTATATGGATACATGAAGTCCATGTACCTTTTCCTAAGATCAACAGATATTGGAATGTCACTCAAGTCAACATTGTCTGTTTCATTCCATTTTGTTACTGTATCGTAACCTACATGTCCTCCCACGTTGAACATTCCTTGTTCAACTACTTTCGAAAAATCAAAAGGTGGAAGACCAAGGAAATCACTAAGATCAGAAAGAGACTCAGCTGGTTTCCCACGCAAATCTTCGCTGCAAACTACATACAAAAGATCATTGGGATAAATTGCATACCAAAACTCCAAAGGCAAGACATAGATGCTTCTTCCAACGAGAGATTGTACAAGATGCATATTGGGCACATTTTTGAGTATTTTCTCTGGATATTTCTCAATTAGTTCTTGAAACTGCTTTCGAGGCTCTTCGTCCCCATAACAAACATCGTCAATGGCAATAAGCGGAGGAAGATTTCCCATATCTCTTCTCAAGAATTCATTATGGTATTCGTTGATAGAGCCAAACTCTGATTTCGTGTTTATCTCCCCCCTTCCTGAGGACTTTAGGCAGTCTTCTAGATTTTTAAGTTCCGCTTCGATTAGTTGTTCGAACGAAAACAAAAATTGATGATAGTACTGTTCAGGGTGAATAAGGTGCCTTGCTTTATCTTTCGACATTAGCTTTTGGATTGTCGGGGTCACGTAGTTGTATTTATAGCTACTCCACGATCGTTCTAAGGGATTGCGTACAATTGTTATGAGTTTGGGAAGGCTGGTTGGGACATCTGGTCCATTGCCCGCTCGTACTGTCATCCATTTCAATAATCTTTTAGCAACAGCAGGTTCTGGAAGATAACCAGGACTAGCTTCTCCTGTTATTAGTGTCCCACTCGAAAGAAATGATTCCGATGATGGAAAATGTTTTAAATACCACCTCATTGGATATCGAGTGTAATATTTGAAGTAATGTATTTGCTTTTCTCTAGCTGGAAGCACTCTCGGATGTCCAGTCAAGTAATGGTAAAGCGACGATGTTCCACATTTACCTGCACCAATAATAATGAACCCTGGACGACATAATCCAGATAGATCATCGTCATTTCTGTCATATCTTTTATTTTTCTGTTGGGTACTTGTAGTCCTCTTAAAATCGTCCACATACTCAATATCTTCGGTAGATTCAATACGTTTGTTCCTTTCCATTATTTCTTCCCAGTTTTCAATGTTCTTTGGTAAGTAACATGGTCCAATATGAGGTATGGTTTTCGATGAACTGCTTGTATATATGTCCTCCCAATATGGTATAGTATGACCAACTGCATTTCGAAAGTCATTCCTATCATAAACTCCTGACTGGTTGTCCTCCGTAGTTTCAAAAAGGGTGTACGGAAAGAAATCATAGCGTTTCATTCTTTGATTTTGATGTATATGCAAACCCATCCATATTGTGAAAAGTAACGTAGTAGTCGACACAAAAATCAATGTTTTAAAATTGGCCCAATCAAGTTTCGTTCCAGACGATGAAGTATTGCTGTTGCAATCTTTTCCTAGCGGATTTTCCTTCAAAAGGAAACTCCCCTCCTCGTCCATTTTAATCATTTCGACTTCATCTTCAATGATATCTTTCATTTGGATTCAATGAGAAGAAAGAGGCGAGGTTCAAGACTCAAGAGTAAATACAAAAATACTATGAAATGTACTATCTATACACTAACGAAGCCAAAAACAAAAGAGAAAAAACGATTCAGTTCGTACTAACATGCACCTTTATTTCACTTTGATGATTGGTGTTGCGATTTGTTTGCACTGTACTTTACTACTTTTTTAGTTGCAGTGGTCGGTTTTATGCAATGAGTGGCTTAGAAGACGGTTGGGACGATGAAGAATTGAATATTGATGATATTGGTGACGATATCGGTAATGATATCGGTGGTGATAATGTTAAAAATGAATCAGGCTGGGACTGGGATGACGATGAAGATCATGATGAGTTGTCCGAGCTTAATGCATGGAACGAACAATTTGATGAGACTGAACCCTCTCCTGATCTAGGAATATTCGAGTCTTCAAAGAATTCAAAATTTGAGCGTGTTGAGCAAGGCTTGTTAAAATATATTCAAAGCTTAGAAGGTGGTACCCTTATGGAGTCCGTAAATAGAGTACTGGATGATGAAAAGAACAATGGAGAAACAGCCCTACAACTTTGCCATTATTATCATGCACGGCCTCAATTACGAGAATATACCATTGACACAGAGGTTCCTAGAATGGACTATCAAATTATAATTTCGGATGAAATGATATTGACCAACCCAGTTGAAATTCAAGAGTACTTCATTGAACATCCAGTCGATAATTTAGTGGACGATATGCTGTTAAGGTCAGCCAATCAGAGCTTACTAGCAGACATTTTACCACTAATAACAGGTCCAGATAATATTGTCCGAATGCAGTATATGGCTAGTGCTCATGCGAAGAAAGTGCGTTTTGTTTTAGATCTTAGAGATATGAGGTCGCTACATGTTGACTGCACGATGATAATATCAATCCCCAGTGGACTGAAGGAGCCACCAAAACTTGATCTTGCATCTCTCAGACTCATGATTGAATTTTCTCCAGAGCCATCTGCACCATATGTAAAATATCAGTTGCTTTCCCTCACCCCACTCATCGACGTCAAGGTGGACAGCAGCAAGATACATGTCGCAGCTTCTAACTTTGACCCTATGGAAGTAGAAGCGATTGAGAAGGCAGATGATCTGTCAGGACCAAACTTTGATGCGCTTCGTGATAACTTTCTTCGATCTGCATTATCAGCTCAATCAGGGTTTGAGTCAGCTATGCGTGATCTTGACGGTGTTGTGAATATAAGTAGTAAATTGAACAAAATCAGGACAGTATTACCTGTATTACCCAGTATTGATGATATCGTTATGGCCGAAGAAGCTCATAACCAAAGCTTGACAGGTTCTACTCGAGAAACAGCTGGTGCGAACTTGAAATCTCAAGCGTCATACCAACAACAGCAACAGCAGCCTATTATCGGAGGTTTCCTTTTATCTGGTATTTCTCGTCTTGCCAAAGCCGCAGCAATTCCTGTAGAAACTGATAAATTCGAATCTCACAGCAACTCTGATGAAAACAATACCCAGTTATATGCACGAGATGACAATATCATAGACGAAAAGAAAGATACCCCAAAGACGAAAATTACACAAAGTACAAATGCGTATATACAGAATGATGTAGAGAGTGACAATATTGATGAAAGTGGATGGTCAGATGACTACCTTGATGATGAGCTAGACGATATGGTGGGAGTAGATTCCAAATCGCATGACGCTCGGAATGATGATACGGACGAAAAGTTGTCGGATAAGATTCCTCATGAAGTGATTAATCGGCAAACTTCACATCTCAACCAAGACGAGTTGGAAGTAGAATTAGAACAAGAGCGCCAGTATTTACTTTCAAAATTAGCGATTCTCAAAGCCATGAAAAACAGTTTAGAAGAGACAGTTCCTGATGACTTCATCTTTGACGAAGACACCAGAATTTTGCCTACACGAAAGCGATTTGTTCCAAAAAGTGAACAGCTCTTCCAGACTCGAGCGTAACTTCGTAACTTTACTATGATACATTAATCGCATAGCTTATCTTCTTCTCTTTTTAAGGAGTATCTTCTTTTTCAAAGGTTTGACTTTCTTCTCATCTTCCGACAAAATGATTGGATTCGCACCTGTGGCCATACCAGGCATCAAACACTTCAATAATAAATCTTTTTTATAAACCTCTTCAGAGCTGTTTCTATCCAAATTCAGGAGATGATTAGTATATTTCTTTTCAGCATGCAATGCTAAATGTCCTGGAAATCTTCCTATATCACCATCATATTCAGAAATTATCTTGGTGACATCATTTGGAGAATCAATGACCAGATTACCTAACGGATAAATGACTGACTTTGATGGAAAAATTAATGGTATGGTGTACGTCTTGACAGCTAGTACATCATCAATCCCATTTTTCTTAACTAAAGCTATTTCACTAATGAGTGATTTTGGATAAAGCATAGATCCGAGTGACATGAAGATCGAAAGTCCGAGTCCAAGATATCCTACGGTATTATCAGCTTGTGCTGCAGTGATCCCTGTCGTAGCTTGAATGCTGGGAGCAAAATCAACAACATACCATGTCCAATACGCAGAATTTAAAGCAGAAAATGCTAGTATACCTCTAGGAAAATTAGCCCGAGATGAATTCCCTTTATAAAGGATAGTCGAAGTCTCCTTGGAGCTTTCTTGCCCGCTATGGTCATGAGTGGAAAAATGAAAGCATGAGAAATGCTGATAAAGTCTACTATTTCTGCAACAGAATGCTGGTCCCAAAGATCTAACAATCATCATAGTTTTATTTAGTATAATTGAAAGTTTCGAAACGAAGATATGGTAACACTATGGACTATGGTTGTTGTTGCTTGTGGCTTGCGGGTTGTGCTGAGCGCTGGTTGCAGTTTGTTAGGATATTTTGAAAACCATAATCTTCCAACAGTTTTGGGAGCAATGATGCAACGTTGTCGAATGAATGAACAGTTTTGTCTGTAAAGATGGAATCGAATTGCTGTCTCGATGATATAGAGAAACCTAAAAGAACTATTTTACTAAAACCATATCCAAACGATATTTAGGCATGGCATTATCCAACGTAGATACCAACTCTCTCGTCATCAAAATCTTCCATGATGCCGGCATTGTGAATGGCATCGAAGGCTTCCGTTCCATCTGTACCACCTAGTCGATGAATAGACTCAGCTCCTGCAGGATGCTCCTCGGCAAATTCTGTCAAATCATATACAAACCCGTGTATGGCGATCCAACAATCTTCTTTTGTGTTATGTAAGGCTAATTCATCAGGATTGATTTCACGAAGTTGTTTTCGCTCTGTCGGTTTTGTTTGAGAAACTATTGAGGATACTGTTTTGCGTTCTTTGATAGGAACCTTTTGTCCAACTATTGTTCCGAATACAGTGCATTCCAAAAGAGAGTTTCCGCCCAATCTATTATCTCCATGAACACCTCCTGTAACCTCACCTGCTGCATGAAGACCAGGAATGGGTTTTCTATCGTGATCCAGAACATTACCATACTTATCTATAGTGAGTCCTCCCATGCAATAATGGAGCACCGGAGTTACTGTTCCTGCGAAGAAAATTTCCTTCTCTAAATCGACATCAGGAAGACCTTGGAATGATGTTTTTCCCCATTGGTCTGTGCCGTTCGCGGCGTCTGCTCTATATTGAAGCAATGTTTTTCGAATTGTCTCAGGACTTTGTCCCATCCAAGCAGCTAAGGCATCAACACCTTGTATCTTTGTCAGTAATCCTTTGTGTACATAGTGATCGACGTGTTTCTTCCCGTCGGCAGCAGCCGAAGATGATAGCACGAGAGAAAACGTAGGAATTTCACTCTCTTTGTTCCATTCTTTGTGCTCGGCGTAGTAAGGATCATGGCGTAGCATCATATCCGTTACGTATGCTCGGGTTCCCAATTCATTGCAAAACCGCTTTCCATCGCTATTTATTAAAACTCCTCCTACGCCGCGCATTAGCTCTGCAGCAAGAATCTTATTTGGGTTTGTAGGATCTTTGGGATCCACCCATCCAGTTGGATGAATCTGAACTTTTTCCATGTCAATCAGATCAGCCCCCACTTGTGTCGCAAGCGATATTCCATCGCCAGTTGAAAATGGACCTGCTGTAGCTGGCATTTTCAGTAATTCAGGGCGGTATTTGGACAGTAAAGAATTATTAGTTCTGTCAGCAGCAAATCCGCCTGTTGCCAAAATGACACTGGTGGCCTTCAGTCTGGTAGGTTGATTTCCATTTGGATTGGTCAAATATTCAACATCTACACCGATCACTTTACCAGACTCGTCGCGGACCAAATGATTTACCTTAGTATCAGTAAGAATTTTTACCTGTCCACTCTTTTCAAACTTTTTTACCTCTCTCTGCATACCATAAATTACTTCAGCTCCAACCATTCCATTCTTAGGCCTATGGGTGCGTTTGTGAGCATGGCCACCAAGCTGAGCGAGAAGAGACAAATCAACTCCAACGCGCGTCTGCAACCAAGTTATTGCATTTGCACTATTGTCAACAAGGGTATGAATTAGTTCTGGCTGGGCCGACTTTCCAGCAGATTTAGTTGCATCAGCATAGAAACTATCAGTGTCGTCATCAGTGACAGAACTATTGCTTGGACAGCATGCATTTATTCCAGAAGATGCCTTGTTTGAGTTTCCGCCGAGGCTGTGTTCCTTCTCGACGAGAATAACCTTTCCACCCCTATCAAGTATATTTAGAGCTGCAGATAGACCTGCCAAGCCAGTACCTACAATAATAGCATCAGGTTCGTCAGAAGGACCCAGATTAGTAGTAATTTGATTAGTGAAAAGAAGCAACTTGTTCAAATCATCTCCGTAATATTTGGCAAGGGTCAGAAAATCATCATTTTTCTGAATCGCTAATTCAATAAGCTCCATCTCTCGTTCTGCAGAAATTAAGCCAGCTTTTGCCCAAGCTGCAGTAGCACTGACAGCTATATCAAAGGGATTATCCTTTAGTATCGTTCGAGAAGGAATGGAAGTAGATGGCGTGGGCAATAGCTCACTTTCACCATTCTTTGATGTCCAATACAGGTGCGTCAACTCTCGAACATCTTTCATAGATTCTGACATCTTCGCAATGGTGTTTATAAACGCAACAATTTCATTTCGACTTAGAGATGACGCAATCAACTCTTCATTTGTCATGAATAAAATCTTCAACGCTGTTCCGTAACCTAACATAGCCATCTTTCCATGCAATTTACACTGCTGACATTGGACACAATCTAAAATACTGCTAACATTGTGAAACACGTCTTTGAAATTTTGTTGCAAAGTGATAACCTCTTTGGGTTTTGTATCAAATGAAATATTTTGCACATCTGTCTGTTGGAACATCAGAGATTCATCAAAAGCTTCAAACACATTGCCACATGAACGTAAAATTGATGAATCCAATAGTCGTCGTAGTAAAATCATGGCAGTCTCGTCGTCTACAATATTTCCAGTACGAATTTCGTATCTACTGAGAAAAGGTTGAGCCTTCTTCAATGCTCTAAGAAGAACTGTATACGAGAAATGAAGGTTGCGAATGTATTCTGGGTTTTCCGCAAATTTCTCATAAAAGTAACGTGGGTTCGGTGTCCATGAATCACGTCCGCGTTTCTTACTTGGGGGATAGTAGTTCTTGGCAATACTTAATGTTGTAGATGTATGTAAACCTGAAAGAAGTCTATACAATACGCGTTCTTCGTAGCACATTGGTTGGATGAGATTTCCGTCTAAATCAAGACAATTTTCTTCGTATATTGCTCTCCAAATGTGTGTTCCATTGTATCCTGTATTCCTTTCAGGGTTCAGAACCAAATCAACCATTTTCATTCCTTCCCCTTCTGAAACGTGGACACACATGTCCAACCAAAACGAATCCGGTAATTTTCCTTCCACTGCTTCATCGCAATTTTCAACACCAGGATGACTTAGAACAACAGGATCTGTTTTGGTCATCCAAGTAAATGTCTTCTTTTCGGAAGCAGAATCCCACCCTAGCTTTCTATTAATGTCATTGAGTGCATTGGAGAGCAAATCACGAATTGGTGTCTTTGTATATTGATTATCAAACTCGAATTCGAGTGCTTCAGCTTCGGTTAAATGACAAAGTGGCGGGGCATCTTCGTCAACTTCATCGGCGATAGATCCACCATCACACTCTTCTATTTTACTATTGCTTTCGTTGTCAATGGGTGAATGGGATGTTGAATCAGTAGTCGATTCTTGACTTGAAGATGATTCTATCAATTTCTTCAATGAACTTTCAAAATGAGTATTCATTCCAGTAGAAGTTTGCCATGGGGGTAACATACTATTTCCTAAATCTACATGACATGCCGGTTCAGCAAACTCTTCTGCATCTGGAAGACCTTCACTTGCACATTGAGCCTCAGTTTCTTCTTCTTCTTCTTCTTCTTGTCGGTCACTCTTTGCATATTCTCCTAAACCTTCATTCTTGGATTGAGTTTGTTTACTCTTACTTTCCCAGCTAAGCGGACACGTGTGATCAAGATCCACAGAAAAATTTCGGAAAAAGGAGGTTTGTTTCAAATCATGCAAAATTGTAAAAAGCTGTGAATCATTCGCTTCCTCCAATTGTTCGACATCACATTTAGTATCCTCGATTAGTCCAGTTGGAAATGTAGGATGATGAGGAAGTACATCGATCGCATGGACAGCTGTAAGCAAGGTATTTTGTGATTGATTTAGAAAATGAAACCATGAAAGAAGCAAGATTCCTCTTGCTGCATTGCTGAACCTTGCCATTTAATTTGAAAGTTCTGTAATCGAATACGATTAATTTAGGGATATAGTTGTACTATAAGTAAGTAAGGAAATCAAAAATGATCCCTATGAATGGCATCGAAACACGACGATTTGTGTGTGTTTTTTGATTTTTTCGGAGGAACAAAGAAGAGTGAAGAGTTTCTCCAATAGGACTAACATGACCTCTCAAACTCCAAAATCAAAAACTTAACATTTTTACTTGATTACGCAAACTACAGGAACCTTTCACCCGTAACCCGTAAAAAACTACGAAGGGCAAAGGCAAAAAAACAAAACACAAAAACACCACTCAGCACTTAGTTTCCTACATATCAGAGAGTGTATGAAATCATGCTGGAATCATGTTCTGATTACTGTGGATACGTTGCTGCAATTATTGGTGCTTTGGCATTTGGAAGTTTTGGTGTTCCAATAAAATATGTATCAAACTTAAACGTAGACCCACTCGTGATGCAAACGTACAAGTCGGTGGTATGTTTCTTAACGTGTTGGTTAGTTGTATTTCTAGGTGAACCAATCAAATTTACATATTGGGGTATTATAAGTGGTTTGTTTTGGGTCCCTGGTGCGACAGCTGGTATTGTCGGAATACGACAAGCTGGATTGGCCATTAGTGTTGGAATGTGGAGTAGTTTGAACGTTATCTCTTCATTTTGTTGGGGGTTGGGAGTCTTTCATGAAAGAGTGAAAAGCGTCCATGGATCTCTGCGTGCGGCTTTTATTCTGATTCTTGGGTTGATGGGGATGGCTTATTATTCGTCGCCTGTGAAAGAAAGTCATCAGGTGGACAAACATGACGATGAAGAACTGAAGAAGCCTTTAGTGTCGAATTCTTTATCCCTACCAGATGAATCTATGAGTGGATCAGAAGATTTTGAGCAAGTAATAAATTCAAACATAGTTTCTTCAAACGTAACAGAACAGTCGAGTGATATTGAATTAACATCCCTTGACAAAGTTACCACCTCAATCTCAGCGATTGCACCTGAAGCAAAAGCTCCCGTAAAAATAATCAGACGCAAAAAAACTGATGGAATGGAAGGTTTAGAAGTGCAAACCATTGATGATAAACAAGTTGTCAAAGACTATGAATCTGTCGTCTTCGGTTCGAAATTCAAAATGACGAAAAGACAGGTAGGCTTAGTTGGAGCAGCAATCAATGGAATATGGGGCAGTAATAGTTTAATACCATTACATTATGCTAGGTACGTGGTGCTTGGAGCAAATGATCAATGTTATGGATTCATTCTTTCTAATATACTAATCACACAGGAAACAGGGATTTCATGGAGCTGGATATTTAATAAGCTACTCTGTCGGTTCCATGATAGTAACAATTTTATTATGGTCATTAAGGTACTTATACCATTATTTTGTTTCTGGTCGTGATGTAATGAAAGCATGGAACGCAATTCCATCATTTTATATACGGGAAATGTGGTTACAAGGTCTTCTGTCCGGTCTTTTATACAGTCTTGGAAATGTATGTAGTATACTCGCGATTTCGTCATTAGGTCAAGGCGTTGGATTTTCTTTCATTCAGTCGAGTATGCTGATTAGCGGTTTGTGGGGCGTTTGTTTCTTCAGAGAAATCAGAGGATTGGACAGGATTATGAAGTGGCTCCTCTCTTCAATAGCTACAATCATTGGTATTTTATTGTTGTCCCATCAACACATAGGAAATTTAGCACATAGATAGCACTTAGCACTACTACCTAAAGTACCTGTCTCGTGCCGTAATTAATATTTTATGACACCATACTTTTCGTTTTCATATACATTGGCTGATGGTTGCAAACTTCGTAGTATCTACAGTAGGTGAGTGCAGTGTGCAGTCAACAGTCAACAGTCAAGAAGAAAAGGAAAAAATGCCGCAGCCCCAGCTGGCCCGAACCGAAAAGGACAAATACTTAAGCCCCTGACACCAGCAAATCAAGCATTTTTCAGAACACTGAAATTCTGAAGATACCGACCAACAGTTATAAAAAGAACATATCTCTCTCAAGAGTCAACCTTTGTTCATATATAATCGCACTTCATTTTTCATTCATCTAAGAAAGTATGAAATACATAGGAAGAACCGCCTCCGCTGCCCTTTTGTCGCTTGACACAGCATTTGCTTTTGCTCCCAACCTTTTTCTAACAACAACTGATCATCCAAGCTCTTTGTTCATGAGCAAAAACAACCACCGAGCTAGACTTGAGAAAAATCTAGAGGAGTTAATGGATCGTGACTGGAGAGAGTTTAGAGCTAAACTTGTAGCACAGGAAGCTGTTGAACAAAAAGAATACGATGACCGCTCTCGAGCCAATCCAGAAATGTATGAGAAGCAATCGAGGCAAGAAAAGTTTGGAAACATATTTGCTGCTATCTTCAGCAACAAAAACAATAATTCCGGTTCTATATTTGATGGTAATTCTATTGGAGGAGCTACATCCGAGTCCATATTGCCTGAATGTGAAGATCCCTTTGTGTCACATGCAGAGATTCCGGTTCTCATGCAGTCCAAGGTAATCATTGACAAACACCGATGGGCTCATCCAATCACTCACATTGAACCTGGATGTGTTTTGGTTGCAAATGAAAAGTTAGGAGGAGTCTTTCATCAGACTGTAATTTTGATTATCGAGCATAATGATGCTGTAGGTTCAAAAGGTATTGTCATTAATAGGTACGTGAGTGTGTATAAGCGTTGTTTTGAAGTTCAATTATACTTATGAATGTATTTACTCACAGACCCTTCCAACACAGACCCTTTTCTAATAATTTGAATCATATAGCAAGTGCAACGAAGTCAAATGTAGATTTATCTTTGAAACTGGCATTTAACTCGTCACCTGTAACTTACGGTGGTCCTGTCATGCAGGAGGAATATTCTATTCTTCATGGATATGGCGAAGTTGAGGGTTCCAAAAAGGTCGCTCCAGGTGTGTTTGTTGGTGGCTCAGAGGAGCTTATGAAAGAAGTTCGTAAGAGTAACTTTGATGCCAAACAAGTGCTGTTCGTGAAAGGTCATGCCGCGTGGGTTGCTGGTCAGCTCGCTAGAGAAATTTCAAAGGGGGTTTGGTATCCTGCAAGCGTTTCGAAAGATTTTATGCTCCGTTATGCTGGTGCTCCTCTAAGTCCACAAGATAATTCCTTAGACTTGTGGGCCGATATCTTGACTTGTTTGGGAGGCAAATATGCTGAGATATCAGCGAAGCATAGTGGTAAGGGTGATATGCGTATGATGCCATAAAACACGAGAGGTGTTTATCAGTATTATTAGAGGCAGTTGATGTTCTTTTAAAGAAAGCGGTTCAATATTAGGTTAAAGTGTAACATATCAAATGATTTGTAAAAGGATATCATTTAAAAGTTTACATGTTTCATACTACTACAATACCATCATTTTCATGATTCGATGCTAAGAGGTTGCTGACTACTACCAATCATTTTCTCATTTGCATCAGCATCTACGTGGTCACCGACAGAAATGGGTTTGGCGTCAACTTTTGCGCCTCCCTGTGGCCAAAAACATGCATATCCAAGCTGAGAAATGCCCGCCGGTCGAGGGGTATGACCGTGCAGTGAATGAACAAAGTTTGTTCTTTGAGGTAGCCGCGTAGATCTATATATTTGAACTTGCTCATTAATGCGATGGAACAACTTAAATGGTTCGATTGGGGCAACCGCGCTGAAAAGTTAAAAGTAGATATGAAGATGAAGTTAGAAAGAGTATGTACTGTAAAAAATTGAATATTCTTTGAAACATACCTCACTGCACTTTTTTGAGCCCATTGCGGAATGTTTCCTCCAGGATCAGCATGTGCCAGGATCGCAATTCTAGTTTTATGCTCAGGATCTGATGGGTCTCTACCGATAACTTTGTTGAAAGAAAAAGATAGTAAGAAAAAATGTGATTGCAAACGAATACTTTCAAGATTATGGAACAACTTACAATTCGCTCCACGTAAAGAGAATGCACGACAAGCGTGATTGTCACTCTCTTCAGTATTCCCTGGTGAATCTGGATGGTCACAAGCCTGAGAGACTATAATTTGAGTACCATCCCTTCTCCACCTATGATGACAAAATGTTACAAAGTCTCTTGGTTTGATGAATAGAATAGGCGGACATTGACTCCAGCAAATTTTGCTATGTGGGGTAATATTCTCCAGGTCTTTATGAGCAATGACGAGGTCGTTATAGTCTGTCATATGCTCCTCCTGCGACAGATAATCACAAACGTCTTCTAATGGTGCGTTTATCGATGCGAAGACTTTTATACACGGAAACTCTTGGTCATTGTTCGGGTTTGAATGCTTGCCTCTAGAATCCTTCATCCACTTCATATAGCAAGTAGTAGTTCCCATAGGATTAAATTTGTGCTTCACCATTTTATTGCATTTGACCTCTTTCCATCCATATTCTTCTCCGTGTTCTTCAAACAACATTTTATGTGCCCATTTCTCAACGTCTCTACCGATATCTTCAAATTCTTTTTGTCTTCGCATTCTTTCTACGAGGTTAAGCGGGTGATCTTCGTGTGAAGGGTAGTCTATGTCTTCTTCATCGATTGTTCTTGATTCTTCACGCATATCTAATCGCATATGTTCCTGGCGTTTCATTTCTTCTTTCATGTACTGCATTTCTTCTCTAAGCGCCATGATATCTTCTCGCATTTCACGTAATTCAAGAAGTGTCTCACCCATTATATCAGCTAAAGCTCTTGAAGAAAGTTCGTCGCCCTTCATATTTTGTTTGACTTTAGTTCCTTGAGATGTGTTTGTTCGTGCATTAGACTTTGGTGATTCGTTTTTCTCCTTAATATTGTCAAGATCCTCGTCATCTTTTTGAGGAAAGAAAATATCATCTCGAATACCGTAGTAAAACCCTGAATTATTCTGCCGCCGCCTTTTCTTCTTAGTTGTGGTTGATCCTCCACGACCTTCAAATGGCAGATGAACGTGGCTTGACAAGGTGGACTGTTCAATGCAATCAAAAGAAGCTTTACAAACTTTTTCCATTGAAGATTTGCAACTCTTTATAGAGTTCAATTGACAATTCTTCCGCATTGATGTGATATCAGATCTTGTTTTATCCCACAATCCAGTCAAGGAATTTAAAGGGGGGAAATTAGCCGAAACTATCGTTGTAACAGACCATAAACATATAAGAAGCCGCATTTTCATATCCTATTTTTGAACGACTTGAAACCTATTCGTGAGATGAGAACCTAATTATCTGAAACAGAATCGACTCCGTGATTAATCTCATACAAATGAGTGTAATTATTAAATCAGATTGTGAACACTATTTGAAAGGAGAGCTCGGGATTGACTTGAGAATGAACTAAGTATAATTACAAAATAAAGCGCAGAGCGCAGCTCGCAGCTGTCAACTCGAAAAAAATGTGTTGAAGTTCAATTTCCAGATTTCTCGCGCAAAAATACCATGTGAGAGTGGATGTAATAACGCCTGTAACCTGTAAAAAATGAATCCATTTGTGAACGTTTGTTTCTCTAGTTTACTTGTCTTGTTCCAAAACAGAATTCAATTTATCTGCGATGGCCAGTTGTGTCCTTGTGATATTGCTCAAATAGCTCACCATTAACAAATCCTGTAAGGATTCGCTGAACATTTTGTCGAAAACCTCCGGTCTGATCCTTGGAATACTTGATAAGGTGTCTGCAATTTTACTTCCAATTGCATCATCAGGTTCCATTTGTCCATCAACAACCTTTCCGACATAATCAGACGCAGTTTCTAACATTCCGAGCAACTTTTCCATAGAAACTTGCAATGGTGCAACATCAGTTTCCTCTTTTTTCTCATCTTTTGTTCCTCCCATCGATCGGATCATTTCATCAATCACTATCCTTTCACTTTCACTACTCTTCAAAACGAGTCGAACTTCATGGAACATATTTGCAAGATGCTCACCACTGAGATTCACTGCGGAGCTCACATATCCCTTCAATCCAATTGTATCCTGAACAAGGCTTGTGTCCACCACTAGATGGACAGGCGAGTCCATTAGAGCATCGTCACACTCAGCTGCATAAAATTCATGAATGAGAGATGAAGTATCTGCAAGACATCTGTTACTTTCTCCACTGTTGGGGAATGCAGTTGCGTACCATCCTACTACAGTTTCATTGCGATTTGCCCGGAGGTGAAGTGCGAGCATTTGATGGTTGAAATCTTTGCCGATGGCCACTTCATCACCTCTCTCTGCGTGAGGCACTGCAAAACAGTTGGTGACTTCAACCTGAGTAAGAACATTGAGAGTGTTTGATTGGAAAGGATTAGATTTTAATTATTTTATGGGGAAAAAGGCATGCCCACAGCTTCAGGCTGGAAATAAAATAATATGATTACATTCATATCACTAATTACTATAACGCACCTTATTTCCATCTCTACGTCCAAGTAATGTACCGATGACACGTCCCTCAGAGTCCTTGCGTCTGGTGTGGTGATCTAAAACACTTAACAAAACTAGGGGGTGAACCACAAGAGTGTTGACTGCTTGAGAGTCAGTCAATCCCGTATTCGTAGTATCATTATGAAGAAGCAACGCTGGTGAAGACATTTTTCCAACAATTGAACAGCTATTTGCACTTCTGGTGTTTCAACTTTGATATTGAAACGTGTACGATGATGCGTAGATTGCCCTTGCCTCTTGCCTGTGTCCCTCTGTGTGCTGTGTAGCTGTGTGGTGGGAACTGGACAGCTCAGAACCTTTTTCTAATTATAATCCCTATCGGTCTCGAGAGATGTTTTGTTCGTCATTGTTTTTCCTCAGGAGTCAGATATCTACTTACTTAGATACAAATAAGAGACCAATACAACAAATGGACATGTCCAGTTATGCAAATCACTATTACCGCAGTATTTAATCCGTTAAAGTAGGTTTTCGTTTCGGTTTTCTCTTGGCAATCGTGCTGGGACTTGTAATACTAGGTGGATTTCCAGCATATTCTCCCTCATGACCAGAACCAACAGATCGCAAACTCTCCAATGCAGTTGGATCGTACGCACTTTGGAGCGCCCTGTTACTTTTACTAATGAGTGATTCGGTCTCACTTACAAAAATTGTAGTTCCCTCAATCGCAGAAGCCTTATTGTCACCTCTACCGCGTTCGATATCTCTCTCAACAGTTCCAAACACAAATTCAGGATCGTAACCTTCTTCATCGTGAGGATTACTATCGTCGATTCTAGGTCCAAACCTAAGTAATAGTAAAACGACTGCTATAGTGAAGCATGCTGCAAAGTACAGTTCACCACTGCAAGCTATGCCGACAGCCGCAGATAACCATAAAGAAGCTGCCGTTGTCAATCCATGTACGACATGTCCCTCTCCATCTGTATTCGTGTGCTTCCATATGACACCTGCTCCTAGGAATCCTACCCCTGAGGGGACCGATGCAGCAACTCGACTTCCATCCCAATTCATTGGACCATCGAGAAAAGCAAATGCACTCGTGATCGAAAAGAGGCATGCTCCTAGTGAAACTAGACTCATGGTGCGAATACCTGCTGGCCTATCAGCACTTCTTCTTTCCCACCCAATCAAGCCACCCAAAATTGCTGCAATAATGATTCTCCTTGCGAATGAGCATTCTTCAGGGCTTAAAAACAAAAGATACTTGGTTCGAGCGTGATAACAATCACGTTGATCGTATCCAGGATTCTGAAATCCGTGGTCTTCATTTTCAGGTGCGTGTTTGCATGCATTAAAGATGAATGGTTGAAGGAGAGAAAGAATACTGTAGATAGAGACGTACATTATAGCAAAAAGATAGAGTAGGCCTTTGAAGCATGTAAATTCCGTGAAAAATCGCTGACGCATGATGAGAGTATTTTTCAATTTAGCTTTCAATTATGAGATTTAAGACATTCCATTCAGCTCAAAGCGCGACGTAATGAGGAAACGACGTTCGTAGATAGGTTAATGAATGAACAGGTCAGGCCGATGGTTGATAAAAATTTGTCGGAACTTTCTTTCCCTCGTCCACTTCATTTTCAAAGTATCTATTTATTTTTTATCGAACAACGAACAACGGACTCTTAACTCTCAAAACATCTCAAATGAATGACTCAATGGTTCCTCTGTTGAACGATCAATCGCAGGATCAGGATTATAAATCACAGGTTGCATTTGATGTTCATGAATCGACGGCTTATCTCACATTTTCTCATCATGGCATACTGAAACTTTTTAATCCAGAAACGAAGCATGTTTACGATCGCATCAAAGCGGAAGACATTATTGGGGTAGAACTAGAGATATCTCTAGATGGAGAGATTCCAAATAAAGCTGTGAAGGGGAGAGAGAAGATGGAACGTATTCAGAATCAGATTCACAAGGAAAGGTTAAATGGTGAGCACGACGAACTACCGAATGACGAATGTCTGATAACATCCAAGGCAACTTTAAACATTTATGCATATCCGAAAGCAATATCCAATGGATTTATCAGTAAAATTAAAAGTTGTCTCCAAACCGATGAGTCGAGTGGTCATCCAGAAGATCATGATGAGGAGGGTTCTGAACGATGGTATGGAAATCGGTATGAAAAGCATAGGCGATATTTGTTAAAACCAACTGAGAATTTATCTGCTGCAAGGTCTCTTGTATCATCTATTCGCAATATCGCCAAACTTGAACAGAGAGACACAAATTTCAGGTATTTGGTTATGGTGAATCCTTTTAGTGGGACAAAAAGAGGGTTAGAGACGTATCATAATGTCGTCAAGAAAATGTTGAATGAGAGAGGTGTTGACCATGATGTCTTAGTGACGACAAAAGCTGGACATGCTATTGAACGAGTCATGGATGATTATGAGTTGAAAGAAGGCGAAAAAGACTTGGGGGAGTATGATGGAATTGTTGTCATGGGAGGAGACGGTATTCTTTCGGAGGTTTTACAGGGTTTGAGAACAAGAAAGGATTATGATGAGATTATGAAACGATTAAAATTTGGAATAGTAGGATGCGGTGAGTTGAATCTAGTTGCTTTGTTCTGCATTCTGAACAACGATTGATTTAATTCAACACGTATGATGTTTGTATAGGGACATCGAATGGTCTCGCCGCTAGTATCTTACATGCTGCAAAGGTATGCTTATGTTGCGTGTCTACCATAAATCTTTATTCAATGTTTCGCCCTATATTGAAAATTCAAACTCTAACATTCTTTCAAATCTGTTAGGAAAAGTATGGAATCATAGACTCAACCTTTCTCATTTGCAAAGGGCGCTCAACCAAGCTGGATTTGTCACAGTACCAAACGGAAACAAAATCTTACACATCATTTTTAACATTCTCATGGGCAATGATTGCGGATATTGATATTGAAAGTGAAGCTATTCGGTTCCTTGGTATCCTACGAAACGATGTTTGGGCAGCGTGGAGAGTGATTCGACTTCGGTCGTATAGAGCAAAGTTTTCATATCTTCCTTTTGACAAAAGTGGTGCACAGTTATCTCTACCACAATTTCAAGACGAAGTGCCACCACATTGGGTTTCAATTGAGGCTGACTTTATCCTATTCTGGGCATCCCATGTGACACATGCTGCATCAAACACTCTGCAATCCCCGGAGTCGTCTTTAGATGATGGGAAATTCACCATTTTGTTCGTTAGGTAAGAAGCTGTTCTCTGAATATTTCTTGTTAGTGCAACATTCCGAACGTTAACGTATTCTGACTTCGTTCATCCGTATGATGACAAAGAAAACCATGTTCCAGGATTGATATTCTGAAGATTCTACTGTCGCTAGAAAGTGGAGGACATGCTCATCATGATAAAGCTGAGTTTGTAGAGTGTGCTGCTTACAGACTTCATCCTCTCACAGACGGAAGCTTCAATGATCTAGATGGGGAAGTCGTGGAATCTGGGCGAATCCAAGCGCACGTGGTTCCTAGAAAAATTTCAATGTTTTCATAAAAAATTATAAAGCTAATATTTATGTTAACGAATACATTACTTCTCAAGAGTAGCAAGGTTAAGCTTACTGGCTCCCTTGGGCAAAAGAGCAGCATCCTTGTCCTTCTCACCCTCGGTGGGGTTATCAAATGCTCCATACTGGCGGTCATCAGTGTCCGCTCCCTTAAACTTCAAGTAGCTGCGCAACAACTTTTCAGCCTCCATGACAATGAAAACGATAATCATGAAGAAGATGGTAATTCCCCACGACCTTCCATCCATTGGCAACATTTGGAATACCACACTGTTCAATCCAGGAACGTGTGTGAGAATGATCTGTAGTACAACAACGATCGCAACAGAGTACCATGCATAGATATTACCCCTGAAAATACGGGGGTGAATAGAGCTGAGGTACGTGAAACGGGCAGAAAGAGTGATGGAGATAGCGCCAAAGTCAAGGACATTGAAAGCAACAGCTCTAATATGTTCGAGGTAGTACTTGAGCTCCATTCGATCGCATTCATAAAGATTATTCAATTCATCCAAACTGGCACCTTTTCCAGAAATATCCTCCAAATGGTTCACAGAAAAATTTGTGGTGATATTTCCATACTTATCAAAGAACCCATCATTGCAAGTACTAGGGACAAAAATAGATTGAGGATCACGACTATCTTCCTTGCTGAAAAGATGACCATCCACATTGAAACTTTTGAGCCAAAAGGCAGAAGCAACCACAAGACACGTTAAAGTAAATGTAGCCATAAGGATACGAAGTAACAAATAGCGACCAATGAGCCTCTTTCCAATTCGACGAGGTGGCAAGTCCATGATTCCGTCTTCAGGAGGTTCGATAGCTGCAACAAAACCAAGAGTAATGGCACAAATAAGGTTGGAGTAAAGAACTTGAATAGGAGAAAGGGGGGATTGGGCTAATCCGAACGCTAGTCCGAAAAGAACGGACATTCCCTGAGCATTGTTGATAGGTGTGTTGATGAAAAGAACCTTACGGAGGTTATCCCATACAGCACGACCTTCTTTAACCGCAACAACAATAGTGGCAAAGTTATCATCGGCTAGAATCATCTCAGAAGCTTCACGAGCAACATCAGTACCTTCTTTACCCATGGCAACACCCATATCGGCAGCCTTAAGTGCAGGGGCATCATTCACACCATCTCCAGTCATACTGCAAATCTGCTTCTGAGCCTGGAGTGCCGTAACGATACGAATCTTGTTCTGAGGTGATGCACGAGCGAAAACATTGTATGTCATGACTGCCTGCTTCATTTCCTCATCGTCCATCTCATCAAGTTCGGGACCAGTGATCGCAGAAGGGAAGTTCTCGTCAACGATTCCAAGCATGTGCCCAATTGCAGTGGCGGTATCCTTGTGATCTCCTGTAATCATTGCAACACGAATTCCTGCGCCTTTGGCCTCTTCAATTGCAGTGACACATTCAGGACGAGGAGGGTCCATGATTGCACAAAGTCCTACAATTGACAACCACTTTCCTTCAGGTCTTCCATTCACAAATTCAGCTCCAAGGTTATCACCATTTGAAACTGAACTTCTGGGAATGGTGGCACGACAAAGAGCGAGAACACGAAGTCCATGGGAGGATAGGATCGCAATCTTTTCAATCCAATAGTTGGTATCACAAGGCTCGAGATCGTCAATGACCCCACCCTTGGCCTGAGTGGAACATAGTTTAACCATACGATCGGGAGCTCCCTTCACAAATACGGTATAGTTATCCTTATCTCCTTCATCATGTACTGTGGCCATGAACTTGTATTCAGAGGAGAAAGGAACCTCAGCAACAATAGGCTTTGTTTTCTTCAATTCCTCGATATCACAACCAGAGAAGTAGGCAGCACGAAGAATGGAAATTTCGGTAGGATTTCCCATTTCTCCTTCTCTTCCACCATTAGTTCCGAGTACGCACTTAGAGCATAGTACACCTGGGGTTAGAGCCTTCTCTACCCAAGCAAGATCGGGGGAAGCTCCATTTGCGAAAGGAGTTTCGTCAGAACTAGTTTTCTTGGGCTTTTCTTCTCCTTCGATCTCAACGGGGTGAAGAGAGGTGTCGATAGAATAGTGATTGCTAGACTCAATGTGACCCTTTCTGGGAGCGCCAGAGTTTGCTCCATCTTTGATAACTTGGGAAACAGACTTTGACATTTGATGCTTGGCACGCTCTGCTAAGTAATCATCCTCACGTACAAAGTTTGTTGCAACGCGATCAGTGGCATTAACATCAAACTTGTAGTGGGCATTGGAAGTAACAAATGCAGTAAGGGACATGATATTCTGTGTAAGAGTACCAGTCTTATCAGAGCAAATGACGGTGACACTTCCGAGAGTCTCCACAGCAGGCAAGGCACGGACAATAGCGTTACTCTTGGCCATGTTCGTGGTAGCCCAGGCATACACAAGAGTCACAATAGCCTCAAGACCCTCAGGGATCATGGCAACGCAGCAAACAAGAGCAGTGGAAACGGAGTCAAAGGCAGTCTGCTTGGCAGCAAACATAGCAATGAAGAAGGTAATAAGAGTTGCAATACCAATCAACACAGCCAACAACTTGGATACTTGATCAATCTGTTCAAGAACATTGGTCTTCTTGGTTTCAACCTGAGAAACAAGCTTGTTGATGGTACCAATCTGGGTGTAATCTCCGGTAGCGATGGCAATACCAACTCCAGCTCCCTGAGCAACAAGGGTGGCTGAGAAAGTCATGTTCTTACGGTCTCCAAGAGCAATATTCTCAGCATTCACTCCTTCGGGAATAGGGATGGCAGAGGTAGTCTTATCAATTGGCACAGACTCTCCAGTAAGAGCAGCCTCTCCACAGGCAAGATTGGTAGACTGGATGATACGCATATCAGCTGGGCAACGGTCTCCAAGACTGAGAATGATAACATCTCCGGGAACAACTTGATCGGCACTGATCATGGTTTCCTTGCCGTTACGAATCACACGGGCATCGGCAGAAAGCATGTTCTTAAGGGCCTCGGCAGCCTTCTCAGCATTTCCTTCCTGAAGAATTCCGATGTAGGTGTTGACGGTAATGACGGTAACAATCAGACCAACCTGTACCCACGAGGTCAGAATGGTGGTGGAGTTAGGGTTTTCACGAACCTGTTCCACAATACCACGGGCAGCGGATACAACAGCAACGACAACAAGAATGCAAACCAAGACGTTGGCAACCTGCTTCCAGATCTTCTGCCAGATCGTCTCTTTCTCGGCTTCAGTCATCCTGTTCGGGCCGTACTCCTCAAGGCGCTGGGCAGCCTCGGCGTCCGTTAGACCCTCAGAAACGAGGGTCTCTTTGCAACGGAGCCTCTGGACGGTTTCCTCGACGGTGAGGGCGTGCCACGAAATAATATCCGCTTTGGGCGCGTCCTCCGTGTTTTCGATATCTTTCGGGGCCATAGCAACAGTTAACTTCTTTGAGGAAACGAAGATTTCTCAAAAGATTCTAACTTATGAGGTACGGAGAATTTCATTTGTGGTCGTTATTGTTCCCTCACGCGAGAAATCCTTGCCAGATCGCTGAACAAGTTGATGACGTATGCATTACGTCATCAAAATGAAGCTTCTTCCGTTTCTTTCAACGGAACTTGTGACGATGTTTTCGCGGATTTTTTCTAAAAAAATCTTTTTGAATCTATACCATCACAAAACAGAGGAAAACTTTCTTTATTACTTGTTCTTCCTTCTTCCCTCTTTTCTGTTTGCTTCCGTCAGCGGGGTCCGAAGTTACACCTTCGAACATAGTACATGTGCGCGTTCCTATTATTTCCTACAATGTCATTTCTTCAGAAAAATACATCTTTGTTTTCGTTCCAGGATGGAACAATATCCTACGCGACCATAAGACCCCATCACATACTCATTTTGTACTCAGCCTTTTCCTACCTTAAAACGACAAAACTATGCAAATCTGCCGCCAAGGGATTACTCAACATTGCATCCAAAGCAAGTGATTATGCTATTCCACTTGTCTACGCTGGTTTAGTTCCTGACTGTCTTATTCGATGGGGAATCCGTCTTCGTCTCCGTGATCATTTGCAACTCTTGAATCAAGAGGGGGCAGAAGCTGACCATGCGTCCAAAATGGCAATCGTTGAGGAACTGAGGAAAGCACCGATCGCCATCAATACCGATGAGGCGAATGATCAGCATTATGAAGTACCTGCTGCATTCTATGACTTATCTCTGGGGCCAAGAAAGAAGTATTCTTCAGGATTGTGGCCTTATAAGAATACTACCTTTGAAGAGAGTGAAATTGCCATGCTTGAGTTGTATGCTGAACGAGCTCAACTAAAGGATGGAATGAGTATTGTTGATTTGGGATGTGGATGGGGATCTTTGAGTTTGTTTTTGCTTGAAAAGTATCCGAATGCAAAGATTACTGGAATTAGCAACAGTCATTCTCAGCGTGAATATATTTTGAAAACGGCAAAGGAGCGTGGATTGAATTATGAGAATCTTCAAATCGTGACTTGTAACGTAAGCGATGACAAAGGAGCATTGGATGTTGTGAAAGATAATGACAGAGTCATGTCTATTGAAATGTTTGAACACATGAAAAACTATTCATCTCTTCTTACCAAGGTTAGCGGGTTTCTGAAGCCTGAAGGAAAATTGTTTGTTCATATTTTTACACACAAAGACTATGCGTATCATTTTGAAGATGGTTGGATGGCTGAAAATTTCTTCACGGGTGGTACAATGCCATCAGATGATTTACTTCTCTATTTTGGAGAACATTTTTCTTGTGAAAATCATTGGGTAAGTTCGTTTTTTTTTCTATTTGTCTTGAAATGCGTTCCATCTGTTCAGACTTCTTACGAATGTGTTCTGTCAACTCAAGCGTGTCAATGGAACCAACTATGAAAAGACTAGTAACGGATGGCTTGATTACACTGACAAGAACTGGAAAAATGGAAAGCTAAAGCCTGTTCTAGCTGAAGCATATGGTGAAGGCAAAGAATACGAATGGTATGTCAATTGGCGCTTATTCTTTCTGTCTTGTGCCGAGCTTTGGGGTTATGACCATGGAGAGGAGTGGATTGTTAGTCATTACCTTTTCCAAAAGCGAGCATAGGCTTGTAGACCCGGCAAAGGGGTACGTAGATAAAGTAAAATACAATCAATCGATTTTTTAACTTTCAGGTTATTATGATATTTGCATTTTTCAAAAAATATTGAGCTGTCCGATCACGTGCGACGCAATAGTAAAACGAACGGAAACAATAAACACACTTCATTTCTCCACCTACCGCCTATTCTAATTGTTTCTGTAATGGTAGCAGGACTCAAGTTTCTTTCAAAAAAATCGTTTAATCCACAGAACCTCTCAAATCAAGAGAGGGTTTATGTGAGGCAGCAAGAATCCAAGCTTGAAGAAGAAAGATTGAAGAGGCGTGAACGACAGCTCACGATTGAACGAGATGCTGAGGAACTAGCCAGAGCGCGTGACGGAGATTCCGGTGGGAAGAAGGCAGCACTTCGCTTTATGTATGATGCTCCCCCGGGTTTAGATGACGATAAGCGACATAATGATAACGCGCACAGCAATAATGCCGATGAAAAGAAAATTGGAAGTAACAGGTTCAGTTACGAAAAAATGGCCGGTGACGATGATGCTGCCGCAGCATTTCGAAGAATCCTTGCGGGTGACACTGGAGATCTCGATACTGATGATGTCGGAAATGATCAAAGTGAAGTAAATTGTGGAGTCGATTTGACTAATAAAGCTAGTTCTTTGATCCTTTCTGGCAGTAATGCCGAGGTTAACTCAACTGATGTCAAATCGGAATTAAGTCAACTCGAGAAGGCTGTAGGAAAGCGAAATAGCAACGCGGCGTTAACATACGAAGAACAAATTGCAAGATTTCCTCAGCTCAAGAACGCCCCTGTGGCAATAAAGAAGAAAGGTCCAGGGGGTGAAGCTGGGACTACTTCGAACTTCAATTTTAAGCCACTGGGTGCGCAAATTCGAAATGTGCGTTGTATGGTTTGCAAAGTATGGGGACATTCTAAGGGAGATAGAGAATGTTCAATGAGTGGTTGGAACCCCTTTTCTGCGCCTTCTACTGCTAGTTTAGGCCATGTTAGTGCGCTGCAAGCTGGATCAGACTTAAGGAATAAAAATGAGCACAGTGAAGATAATCACAAGCTAAATGAATCCGATGATAGTTTAGAATACGAAAGAAGAAAGAGGAGAAAGAAAGAGAAGAGAAAGAAGGAAGCGAAACATGAAAGGAAAGATAGGAAGAGGAAAAAAGACAGGTATCCGAATTCTGATGACTCGCATCGACGAAGGAGGAGAAGTAGAAGTAGAAGCAGAAGCAGAAAAGAGGAGAACTGAATCAAAGAAATAGAAGTCGGAGCGAAAGCTACGATTCAGATTATTCCTTCATTCTCTTCAAGATCCCCCATGATCTTTATGCTAATAATTTGCAGATACTGAGGAAATGCTTCACAATGACTATTGTGCTGCCTCATTCTCTTTCAAATTCTATAAATTAAATCGTATTTAGTTAGAATAATGACGTCTTTTGTTTGTGAGCCTCATTCATTCGAATGATTGATGATTCCCTGTATGAATGGTTTGTACTATCAAGGCTTTATTTACTCAAAACTAAAATTGTGCAAACGACGTTTTACGACGAACGCGTATCTACTGTAATTACTCTCAATAACACACAAATACTATCTATCTATTATATATTTTAATCGCGCGACTTATTTTGTGATGAAATATCGAAACATTCGATTTTTAGTCTTCTTGGTGCAAAGTTTGACGTTTTCAACTGGATTGAAATCGGATTCGATTGTTGCATTTGCTGGAGGATTTGGTGCTTCATCGTCAAAACCTTCAAGAACAAAAAAGACAAAGAGAGGAAAAGGTGGGCTTCAAGATCTAACGCCAATTACGTCGAGTAGCTCTGCAGAGCCACCAAAGGAGCAGCAGCTAGATCGTTTTGGACTGCCAGTGAGAACGGCGGATAATTTCTTTCCTCCCCTACCAAATGATACCATCATTATAGGAGCAGATAACAGAGATCAAACAACAAAAAATGTGGTCATATCATGCATGAAAAATCACATTCAGTTGAACTGGGATATATTTGACGAGAATTGTGTGGAAAGAAAATGCGATGATTCGACTCGCCAACCATGGAAATTGACTCTGCTTCATAACTCTCCTCCTGTGCTCGAAATTGAAAACTTCATGACTTCGAAGGAGTGCGATCAATACATAGATTTGACTAAACAAGGTGATGAAACAAGTGTGAAAGTCAATTCTGCAACATTCAGCAGTATGTCGCAATCAAAACGAACATCAACAACATGGTTTTGTTATTTTGCTCAAGTACCAACATTGTTAGCAAAAGCAAAAAGGCTGTTGAACAAGCTACCCATTGAACAATTTGAGGAAACTCAAATAGTTAGATATAGAACTGGCGAAGAATTTTCATGGCACTACGATGAAATACCTTCATCTCAAAAACATAATGGAGGTCAGCGAGTTGCCACTCTTCTCGTTTACCTGAACACCATTCAAAAAGGAGGAGGAACCATTTTTCGAGATTTGAAGGATGCAAATGGTAATATGCTAACTATGAGACCAAAGAAAGGATCTGCGTTGCTGTTTTTCCCGGCACTTGCAGATGGCACACCTGACGATCGAACCTTACACAAGGGTGAAGTCGCAGTGGAAGAAAAAATGATTGCACAAATATGGGTTCATGAACGACCATACAAACCGGTGATTCCTCATGGGAATACCCATGAGGCAGCAAAGGATGCTGTTCATGAGAAGGAAATTGAACTAGAATACTTCTAGATAAGAACAGCTTATGAAAGATAGGTTTAACTTCAGTACTGTTTGTCGAAGTACTCTTAATCATCGGCCTCTATTATGGTCATTTTCTATTCTTTCCCAACATTTTCTATCCGCCTCATTGAATTTTTGCTTAATTTGTTCAACACAATCTCTTCCGGTCACAAGCATTCTTGCTATTATCAATGGGTCGGTTTCTTCCTTACTTTGTTCAAACTCCTTTCTTGCTTCTGCCCGAAGTCTTTTATTCCAAGGCTCCCCCTTTTCATCGCACCAATGAAATGCTTTAGAAACTCGAAGAACTGTGCGATTTGTGCAAAAAAGATGAGATACAATTCCTGTGGAAGTAACGGTGTGTGGCAAAGAAACATACCTTCCCTGTACAAATGCAATGCTTCTGTCCGCGAAACTGATGATTTAAAAAACTTCGCTGTGCGCATAGATGAAGGAGTTATTATGGTTGGAGCCATTTTAATATAAAGTTCGGAGAAGTAAACGATTAGCTTGTGTTATTAGACCAGATTTGTTGGAGTGAGTAGTGAGAGTCGAGTGAGTAGTGAGAGTCGAGTGAGTCTATCTGTCGTCTGTTGTGTTTTGTTTTCAAGAAAAACGACGAAGACCTACTTAGAAACCTGAAAACAAAGTAAAAGAATTTCAAAAATGAGGGATACTTCTAATTATTTGATCAGATGAGAGTTGAGAGTTGAGAGTCCTCCTTGCTCCTTGCACCTTAATTAAGAAGTGCCTGATGATCACTGATCACACATCGGCCCATCGGAGATTAGTTTGATTTCCATAAATATTCAGTATTTTCATTGCAATGGTTGATTTACATATGGCAGACGATGAGATGAACACTTCGCCTTTAGATCTTCTCAAAACAAACCCTCCTCCGGATCCTCTCCCAGACGGTTGGATCGTGCACCGATCCAAGTCGCAGCCTGGATACGCCTACTATTACAATCAATTTTCAGGAGAAAGTAGATGGGAACTCCCGTTTGTGGACGCAGGAAACTTGGAAGGCCTGAAAGAAACAATTGAGAGCTTAACAAAAAGTGCAGATATAGACGACAAGAGTAAAAAACAAAAGGGGGGCGGGTCGGACAGCGGTAAGAGAGCAAGGTTGGAACATGAGAATGAAAAGGCAGAAAAGAAATCGAGGTCATCAGCACCAGAACAAGTACGCGTATTACATATCCTCAAGAAGCATAAGGGAAGCCGTAGACCAGCATCTTGGCGAAATCCGAAAATTACAATTTCTGAGGAAGAAGCCAAAGCGGAGCTCGAAGAACTCATTGCCATTCTTGATGAAGTGAAGGGAGACCCCAAAGAGCTAAGAGCTACATTTGAAGAATTGGCTAAAACTGAAAGTGATTGCAGTTCAGCCAAAAGAGGCGGCGACCTGGGATTTTTTGGGAGGAAAAAGATGCAACCACCTTTTGAAAATGCAAGTTTCGGTCTTGCGATAGGTGAAATGAGTGGTATTGTAGTTACTAGCTCAGGTGTTCATGTGATTCTAAGATTGGGTTGACGATGCAATTTTGTTTTAAACTAAAAAGGAATTCCTTCTCGTCTAATACTAATCTCGGACGATATCCAAAATGATTCATTCTATTGGTTACTGCGAAATTGGTTCAAAAATAAATTTTACATTACAGTTATAGTAATCATAATGATAGTCTACGATTAACTTTCGATACACAATTCGGGGAAACATTGGAGTCGTTTTCTGTGGCTTTTTCCCTATAGTGTTTGACATTATTGTGAAAAGTTTTCGTGACTGAAGTTTCGTAGCAAGTGTTCCAATCTTCTTCTGTGCTATAACTGCATTTTTGCATCGACTGAAGGATAAGAGATAAGAAGTCAGAGAAGATGTCATCTTTTCTGGGTAGTTTAGCGCTGATTCTGCTGATCATCATAGAGGCAACTTGTGAAGGCGTTGAAGAAAGAGTTATACTCTCATCGAGCATGGTTTCTAAGAGTTCTTCATGGGCTAAGTTTAGTACCTTTGCCTTAGTTTCAGAGTCTTTAGTACCCTGGAATATCAAGTCTAAGTAAAGGTCCACGAAGGATATAGGTAGTGGTCCATACAAATTCCAGTTTAAGATGCTGAGCACCTTTAATTCCATGTCTTGGAACTCTTCTCGTGTAAAATTACTCATGGCAACGAGAAAGTCTAAACCGATAACTTTTGTCTCGTGAATCTTGACTGCAATGTAAAAACAGGTCATAGTAAGTAGTTGATACAGCCTTCTAGATTCAATTGTTTCCTGCACGAAATCATGCTGTTGGGAGAGAAATCGGTCCAAATAATCAGCACTGTAGAATATTGCATAACTGGAGAAGTCGAGATGATCAGAGACTTTCTTCATCCAGATGAGCATTTCAGATCGACATTTCTGGTCGATGGATGTCTTGGAACGAAATAGTGGTATGTCTTGGAAGTAGTTTCGCTTCACATACGTTTGTTTCGTCTGCTGAGAGTGCATGAACTTGATTCTGTGCATCAAGTCATTTGTGTTGGATGTGATTTGAGTTGCTGTATTATTCATCGTATTTTCGAACGATCGGACGATTTCTTATTAGTTTATGTCTCGATGTGGATTTCAATCGTTTCAAAAATATGTGAGTGGTGGTGGCAGAGATTGTTGACCGGACATAGAGTGAGTCATTTACTCTTTGCAGTCGTGATGACTGTGACCGTTGAATCCCAACAGAAACCGGCTAAAGTATCACGCTTGTTCTTCGATGTTCGATGGAAACTTCTTCATCTCTGGTTAGGGGTGTCAAGCTTCATGCATCATAATACAACATGCGCAATGTGTTGTAATATGAAATACGCATTATCGTAAAACAAACCGTGTGGAGTTTTACGCATTCTAGTATCTACAGCGGTTGGAATATAGATTTGATTAACTAAAGCATCGAAACGAATACTTCAACGTCTCTTTAGCGAAAGACAAATCTTATGTGCGGTCACTGTAATCAGAAGTTGTATATAGAGATGTTTGTAGATATAAATGCATTCGATATTTATTTTATGCAAAGTCTCTCGATGCAAATTTAGATTCAGAAAAATATGTTGCTCCAACTTTTCTATTGTCAAACGTTCTCCCAGCTAATCCAGCAATTGCTCTTGTTGCATCATCCGCAGACATGTATTCTAAGAATATTCGGGTGGCTCCTGGACCACTTCTAGGAATGACAACTGATTTGAGGATACCAAACTGACTGCATTCATCCTTAGTGTCCTCCATAATCTCGTTGTAATCTTGATCAGAATTCAGATCTTCAAATGTCAGCATATTTTGTAATTCCACAATTCTTGTAGTAGCACCACTTGACGGTTGATTTTGTGCAGCAATGGATGATGATGATGCCATGGTTGCGCTTTGCTGGTTAGGAAGAACTAATTCACCAGACATGTATTTCGCAAGAATATCCTCCCAATTTCCAGAATTCGTTACAGGCCCAGTATACTTACTTGGGCGTCCAACTCTAAGCGTTGCCCCCATAAATGGAATATTATTTAGATTCAAAGCATTCTCTGCTTCCTTCACTGTTCTAAGCTCAATAAACGCAAATTTACCGTTCACTCTGCAAGTGTTGATGGGATTTCCAGGCATGATGGCAAGTCCCACTTGCTCCATAGCCTTCCCAAGGAAATCCATCAACATTTCACCCGTCATCTCAGGAGTAGTATTACCGATGAATAATTCGCGTGAAAGTTTCTCCTCGGCTGGGTCAACTACTCCAGATGGAAGAGCTTGTCCTGTTATTTCTTGCCACGTTTTAGATAGGACATGTGGTCCTGTGTATTTCGATGGGCGAGATATCTTGAGAGATGCCCCCATAAAGGGGATACCACTCATATTCAAGACTTTATTCGCTTCTTCCACAGATGCGCACTCAACAAATGCAAACTTTGGGTTCACTCTGCACTGAACTATTGGTGAGTCGTTTGGGCCGCAGAGATTAACGCGTCGCATTGCCGCGTTAAGAAACTGTAGAAGGAGCATTTGACTCGTGCCTGGTGGAGTATTCCCAACGAACAATTCACGATTAATTTTGTCTTGTGCCGCATAAAGCGTGTTAACTCCACTTGTCGCAAGATCCATCATTACTCGATAAAATATTGGAATTTCAAATTGGTTATGTTGTGTCGTATGTAAGTCAGAAGTTAGTAGTCAAGTCGTCGGTCGAAGAAAAAATAAGAGGACGGCGAACGGCGAGCGAGAGGCGAGAGACCGAGAGACCGAGACAAAACACGAAATGCGCCAAAAAATCATTTTTCTATTTCTATCGCTCTAGCTACGGTTTCTCACTCTAAACAGAATATTCTTGTTTCATAATACGTTCAGATGTAGCACAAAGGCCATATCTCCCAGTGTGTAGTTATCGACTAGAAAAATGTGAAAAAATCAGACAAGATTATTTTTATAGAAAAAATCATTGTACGATCCAATCGAAAGCGATCGGTTGACTTTGGCATTAGCAAATGTTTCGATTTAAAAAATTTAAAGAGCAGGTAAATCTGTCCGACATACAGGGCACTCCATTTTGACTTCCATCCACTGCCTCAAACACTCCTGTTGTGATGTGGATAATGAAAACTTTTAGGCAATTGTAAAAAGGCACTTCCATAAGAAAGTAATTCAATACGACGTACCTTATGAAAAATATGATCACAAGGAGCAAGCATGTATCCATCTCTATCTCCAATATCTATGTCATTGTAGCATATGACACAGTCGAGAGTAGGTCGGTCACAGGTCGAATTATGAATAGTGTGAACAGTCGTTTTCCCAATGTCACTCCTAACCTTACGATTTCTAGGACCTTCTCCAGGTTTTCCTGAAAGAACAGTATCATTTTCGAGAAGCGAACTAGTCTCTGTCTCTCCTGTAGATGATTTCAGGTGATCTATTGGTGAAGGCAGTAAACTGCTGGGAATAGGTCTGTGGTAGTCAAACTTTGGAGGAAGAAATCTAGACGGTATCATAAATCTTGCCCCGTATTTGCTTTGTCCCCATAGAACAGCGGCTTGAATCCCGAGCCAAATTACTAATAATTGGCAGGAAAGAAAATCTTCTTGAAATTCAGGTTCCAACTCTTTGAAAAAATTATGTGGCATTCCATATGTATATAGTGGTGCAATCAGCCTTGTTATACTCATCCCTTGAATATAATTCTCATGCAAAGGTTTCCTTGCCTCAGTCACTACATTCAAGATAATCTGAGGTAACCAAAAAGAGTAACTTACAAGAATGCTACTTGTGAGATGACGTTCTCCATAATTGTAGAGAAGAAATGTTACCGATACCAACACTGCGTAAAATTTGATGTACAAACTAAACAGACCATTTTGTGTCAGTAATGCAACACACACCAAAGGAATATAAAGAAAGGATGTACAGCTTACCGTGAGGTTTTCTTTCTTATCTCATCTTGTGTCACATTTGTTCCTCTTGCTTGCATTCTAGCCTTCATTATCATAACACAGTATTTGATTTCAATGGCCATGAAAATCATAGCCTTCAAAAATGCTACCATGGCTATTACAAAAGCAACAACATATGTGAGGAATCGTGTAAATATAACCAGCGTAAGTACGTAAAATAAGGACAACGACTGACTCACCAAATGCCGTAGCAACCGGTTGTATATAAAAGCACAACCATAGGTGTTCAAGACTTAAAAGAGCATCAAGTACGGTTTGCCATCCAATACACATTATAGAAACCCGTACAGCTGATGATTGTGGTTGCGAATAAATCATTTGGCGCAATAGAAATACTGCCTGTGCAAGACATGCTATAAACATAAAGAAGCAGTAGTTGATGGCTTTCGCCGTGACTTGCTCAATATCAGTGCGATGTGATGTTACGTTCAACGTCGAAAAAAAATCACACTGTTCGGAATGAATCGTCCCGTACATATGTGTCACCATGACTTCATCTTTGATCTGCCTACTATCACCTGTATATGCTCCATAGGATCTTTCGTTGTTTGAATTGCTGGAAGAGACGCGTTTCACCCTTTTCTTTTTGTCTGTCGTTTCAACATTTTGATCAGAAGTCGGAACATTTTTGCGGAGGTCCATCACGATTTCTTTCATCATGGACCGCCATTCAGCAATAGTCCAC
>Ga0213868_10000636_pt1 | contig 33508 bp, 28 predicted proteins | sample PICome_9_FD_160087 | JGI IMG/M metagenome (GOLD analysis project Ga0213868, IMG submission 160087) | Coastal seawater microbial communities near Pivers Island, North Carolina, United States - PICO127 | ecosystem: Environmental > Aquatic > Marine > Coastal | place: USA: North Carolina...
CCGACCCGACAGATCACCGAGGTGGGTTTCAAGATCCTCGAGGCGTGGAATGTCAGTCATGAAACGCTGTGTTCAGCGCTCGACCTTGGCGCCGGCGAACATCGTCATATCAACGAGCCGATTCGAATAGCCCCACTCGTTGTCATACCAGCCGTTTACTTTCACCATTTTACCCTGTACTTGGGTCATGCCTGCGTCGAAAGTGCAGCTCGACGGATCGGTCACGATGTCGCTCGACACAATCGGTGCTTCGGTGTAGGTGAGGACGTCCTTGAGCGGACCGGACGTAGCTGCCGTGGCGAAGGCAGCGTTGATCTCTTCGACGGTTGCTTCGTTTTTCAGGTTGGCCGTGAAATCTGTCAGCGAACCGGTCGGCACGGGCACACGCAGGGCGCCGCCGTCGAGTTTGCCCTTCATCGATTCCATCACCAATGCCGTGGCACGCGCTGCACCGGTCGACGTCGGGATGATGTTGATCGCCGCTGCCCGAGCCCGGCGAAGATCTTTGTGCGGACCGTCGACCAACGCTTGGTCACCGGTGTACGCATGAATCGTCGTCATGAGGCCTTCGACGACACCGAAAGCATCGTCGAGAACCTTGACGAGCGGCACAATGCAGTTGGTAGTGCAGCTTGCGTTCGAAATCACCTTGTGTTGGCTGATCCGGAAATCCTCGTGGTTGACGCCGTACACGAATGTGGCGTCGGCTTCGCTGCAAGGTGCCGACACGATGACTAGCGGGGCCCCAGCATCAAGGTGCGCCGCAGCAGCATCGCGGGAATTGAAAAAACCGGTCGACTCGATGACTACGTCGACGCCAAGTTCGCCCCACGGCAAATCGGCTGGGTTGCGTTCGCTGAGCACCTTCAATAAGTCGTTGCCAATTTTAATACCGCCTTCGACGACCTTGACCGTGTCGGGAAAGCGATTTAACACCGAGTCATACTGCAGCAGATGAGCCATCTGATCGAGTGAGCCCAGATCATTGACAGCGACAAACTCAATGTCGGCGCCCTGCGCTCTCGCCGCACGGAAGAAGTTGCGGCCGATCCGTCCGAAGCCGTTGATGCCAACGCGAACTGTCATGTGGAGATCCTTTTTGGGTCGGTGTCGAAGGTTTTTGAGCAGCAAACAGCATGCCGCCGGCCGGTTCGGCCTCCTCTCGACTGTAGCGGCTTGCACCAGCACTGCTCGGTGACACAGCGCTACGTTTCGGTGGTGGTACCAGCTTGCGAGGCCGGTCTGTGTTAGGTCGCCAAGTTGAGATGCTTTGCACGCACTGCAACGCCTCGAGCACGGAGCCGAGCGGCCAGTTCCTCAGTCACTGCCACCGATCGGTGTCGTCCGCCAGTGCACCCAATGGCAACCGTTAAATAGCTCCGGCCCTCGGCTTCGTACTGCGGGAGCAGCGAGGCGAGAAGCTCATCGATGCGGCTGACGAAGTCTCCCCCAGCCAACGTCTCAAGGACGTAGTCACTGACTTTTGGATCGTGACCGGTGAGTGGCCGCAGTGCCTCGTCCCAGTGCGGATTGGGCAAAAAGCGAACATCGAGCACCATGTCAGCATCAAGGGGCAAACCGTGTTTGAAGCCAAAGCTCTCCACGGCGACCTGCAACCGCGACTCGGTACCTGTGTCGAACGCGTGCAGAATTCGATCTTTCAATTGGTGCACATTGAGGTCGGTCGTATCGATTACGAGGTCCGCTGCGCCGCGCACCACATCAAGTTCAGATCGTTCCAGTGCAATCGCCTCGACTAGACCGGCCGCTTCGTCGGCAAGCGGGTGGCGACGCCGGGTGGCGTCGTACCGTTTGACGAGCTGCTTGGTGCTTGAATCAAGGAAAAGCAACCTCACCCGGTGCCCATCCGAGCGTAACTTGGCAACCTTTGGCAACACATTTTCGTGATCTCGTCCACCAACAAGCGCGAGCTGCGAGATCTCATTGCCCGGTTGGGCGGCGAGTTCGACGATCGTGTCGACGAGCGCCGTCGGCAGGTTGTCGACCACGTACCAGCCGAGATCCTCAAGCACATCTGCCGCGCCCGAACGTCCCGCTCCCGACAGCCCGGTAATGATTACGACTTCAGCCACTGTTCAGAACATTACCGACCGTCATGCGACATCCGCGTACGGTCGCGCTCTAGTCAAGACTTGATGACCCCAGGCACCGAATCGTCAGCGACGACCACCGTCGACCAGGAACTGCTGAGCAGAGCATGCAGCGCCGTCGTCGGAGGCTAGAAACAACACCATCTGAGCGAACTCTGCCGGGTAGATCCGCCGCTTGAGTGCCTGATCGCGCAATGTTTCTGTCTCGCCTTCTTCGCTCCACCATTTGGTCAACTGCTTTTCGGTCGCAACCCACCCTGGTAGCACCGTGTTGACCCGCACATTGTCCGGCCCAAACGTACGAGCAAGCGTCCGCGTGATCCCTTCTACTCCCGACTTAGCAATCGCGTAGCCCGGAAAAAAGTCTTCTTGCATCATGTAGCTGCTTGACCCGATGTTGATGATCGATCCGTTCTGTCTTTCGATCATTTCAGGCGCTGCGGCTTGAATCGTGAAGAAGTAGTGCCGCAGGTTCGTGTTCATGCGGTCGTCCCAGTCGTCTGCCGACAATCCCTCCCAGGTATGACGTTCATCGTTCGCTGCGTTGTTGACGAGCACCGTGAGTCCTCCGAGGTCGGCCTGCGCCTGGCGCACCACTGACTGCGTTGCGCTGATGTCGACGAGGTCCACCTCATAAAAATGCGGGGTGTGGCGCGGGTTCGAGGCCGCGCATCGCTCGATCGTCTCGACACCTTTGTCCGCGTTTATGTCCGCAAAGCCAACCTTGCTTCCTTGCCGGACGAATTCTTCAACGATCGCAGCCCCGATTCCCTCAGCTCCACCTGTGACAAAGACGGTTCGGTCGACGAGCGAGGGATATGTGGCGTAGGTGGCAGTGTTCGGGACGTTCATCAGTTACTCCAAGTAGGTATGTCATCGAAAAGAGATGGTTACGGCGATCAATAAGGATTGCACCTCGTGCGTGAACCTCCGACACCAATTTTTCGGCTCGCGTCGCAGACATCTGCTACGAAGATTTCTTTGGCTTGCCGGGATACTGCCAGTTCGACGCCGACGACAAGCGAGCCGAGCATCTGATCAAGAACGCGGCAGTTTTGGGCAGACTCAGTTACCTGCCCGGACGGCGACTCACCCAAGTGGCCAACCTACCCGTCCCCGGCCCAACCAATCATTACCCACGAGCGCCCCGAAACGAGAAATACCAACGTCGACCGACGGCCTGAAGTGGTCTACGACTCCTCCGTCGAAAGGTCGTGGCCGGATAGGTTCAGCGCGGCCCTCTCGATTGTCAAAAGACCGAAGTCAGTTCAGGTGCAGTACGCCTTGGCATCCTGCAGGTCACAAACACCTCCACACCGACCAAGGCTTCCCCGCTGGTGCCATCGGGTCACTCCGTCCCCGGCTATCGCATCTTACAAAGGCGCATATACAGCAGCCGAGGAAACGCTGCAGCGGCTGCGTAGGACTCGGACCGAGCCAAAAAGCCCGACGGTGGCGAGGGCTCAACCATCCGCTCAATTACAAGACCATGCTCGGCCAAGGCGTTCACGTAGCGCGACATCGGCCGATGGATAAACCGGACGAACACATCTTTTTCGACCTGTTCCACCGTCGAGGCCTCCACCAGATACGGACCAAGACGCCAGTACTGCTCCGGGGGGTCGACCATGTGATCGTCAATCCAGCCGGAATCGGGCGTTTGCAGGATCGGGTGATTGAGAAAGAAGCAGAATCGACCGCCGAGTTCGAGCACTCGCGACACCTCGGCGATGGCATCGTCGACATCGTTAATGTGCTCAAACACTAAGCACGCAACGACCGCATCGAAGCACTCGTCGGCAAATGGCAACGAAGCCGCCCCCGCTCGAGCGAACGCTGAGCCACCTCCGCGCTCTGCGGCAACTCGCACACAGTTCCATGTCGGGTCGATGCTGACGACGGTGCTCCCTTGCGCGCTAGCGAGACGCGAGATTTGACCGTCGCCACAGCCAATGTCGAGGACATGTCGAGCTCCCTCTAATTCCGCTCCCGCCATCGGCAGGATCTGCTCTTCGTATTCGGGATCCGCCCCATCGGTAAATCCTTCGATCCACCACCCGGCATGATCCTCCCAAAGATTCTCGTATTGCTCGTCCACCCGCGCAGGCTACGCACGACTCATCTACCGTGGAGGGATGTTGTTTTCTGTGTGGCCTCATCCCAGCCGGCAAATGAATGAAGTGCTTGACCTTGCGACAATGGCCGACGACGACGGCTGGTACTGCTTCTGGTATGCGGATCACTACATGGAGAACACCGATGACAAGTCATTCAAGCCAGGTCCGGTTCATGAGTGCTGGACCGTACTGCCAGCTATCGCAGCGGTCACCGAGCGCGTTCGGCTCGGGCCGCTTGTGTCTCCAACATCGGTCCACCACCCGGCGCTTCTCGCAAACCGTGCCGGAACCCTCGACCAGCTCTCCAACGGACGGTTCGTACTCGGCCTCGGCGCCGGCTGGCAGATCAATGAGCATGCCGCATACGGCATCGAATTAGAAGCGTCTGGGACACGCGTCAGCCGGTTTGAAGAATCCATTCAAATCATTGATTCATTGCTCACCAAAGATCACACAACCTTCAAGGGCAAGTTCTACGAGTTCGCCGACGCACCATGCGAGCCCAAACCGGTCCAGTCCCCTCTGCCGATCGCCGTAGGGACGGGTAGCCCCCGCATGCTGAAAATCACCGCCCGCCATGCCAGCGACTGGAACACCTGGGGAGCTCCTGAACTCGCTGCCGAACGGCACGCCGACTTCACCAGGGCATGCGAGTCGGTTGGCTCCGACACCTCCACCAAACACACGTCGGTGCAGGCAATGTTCTTCCTCGATGGCAACGCCGCCCAACTATCCGGAAGCCCGATGGCAAGTCGCTCCATCGCCGGTTCGAACGAACAGATCATTGATGCCCTCGGTCAGTACGCCGCAACCGGGTTCAACGAAATCATCATCCCTGACTTCACCCTCGGCACCAACACAAAAGAACGCCGCGAGGCCTACGCGCGCTTCCGCGATGACATTATTCCCAAGGTTGGCTGATTCACTCGCTATGAAACTTGGCGCGGATAGCTTCGGCGACTGAATTTGGCAAAAAGCTGTGTGCCTGCAGTTCTTCCAAAGATGCTTGCTTGACCTTGGTGATTCCGCCCATCGCCTTCAGCAGCTTCTTCTTTCGAATCTCGCCCATGCCGGCGATATCATCGAGTGCACTTCCCACCATTGATTTGCTCCTTCGTTCTCGATGAAAAGTGTTGGCGAAACGGTGCGCCTCATCGCGAATACGCTGCAGCATGAAGAGCGCTTCGCTCCCCCGACGAAGTTCGACTGGTTCCGACCGACCCGGCACGTAGATCTCCTCGAATCGCTTCGCCAAGCCAGCCACAGGAATCTCGTCGGCGAGACCGAGTTCTTGCACGACCTGGTACGTTGCGCTGACCTGGCCCTTGCCACCGTCGACAAGCAAAAGTTGCGGCGGATAGGCAAACTTGCCGGGCTTGCGTTCTTTACCCTCCACACCCTCACCGTCGAGACCCGTGCGTTCGCTGACCGGACGGTCACGCTCGTCAAGGTAAGCCTGCAGCCGGCGACGGACGACTTCAGCCATCGCCGCGTAGTCGTCGCTCTGCCCACCGACGACCGAGCCAACTTCGTTGACTTTGAACCGACGGTATTCGCGCTTGGCAGGAAGTCCATCTTCCATAACAACCATCGAGCCGACATAATTCGTACCCTGAATGTGGGCCATGTCGTAGCACTCGATCCGCAACGGGGCTTCGGGTAGCTCTAGCGCGTCCTGCAGTTCAGTGAGCGCCCGACTGCGCGTGTTGTGATCACTGGCCCGCTTCATCCGGTGCCGCGTGAACTCCTCCTTCGCATTACGCGTGACCGTCTCAAGCAGCGTGACCCGATCACCGCGCTGCGGCACACGGATCTGCACCCTCGAGCCTCGAGCGAGTTCGAGCCACTCTTCGTACACCTCTCGGTCGTCAGCCTCATACGGTACCAACACGTGTTTAGGGACGCCGAGAATCGGTTTCTCCCCATAAAGGTTCTCGAGGATTCGATTAATTAATCCACCTGGTGTGAGATCTTCGACCTTGTCGAGAATAAACCCCTTGCGACCAACGACTCGGCCCTTGCGGATGTAAAACATCTGCACTGATGCCTCGAGCTCGTTTTCGGCGATCCCAATCACGTCGAGATCTTCATTCTTGTCGGCCACCATTTGCTGCTTCGAGATAGCTTTATTTACCGCCTCGAGTCGGTCGCGAAGCCGAGCGGCTTGTTCGAACTCGAGGTTTGTCGCAGCCCGCTTCATATCGGCGTTAAGCCGACTGACGATCTCGTCGGTGTCGCCGTCAAGGAACTGGCACAGCTCGGTGACAAGTTGCCGGTAGGGCATTTCCTCAATCTCACCAACACACGGTCCTGAGCACTTCTCGATATGGAAGAGCAGGCACGGCCGGCCTAGTCGCTCGTGCTCGTTGAACTTGCTTTGCGTGCATGTTCGGACAGGAAAACTCCGCAGCAACAAGTCGAGTGTGTCGCGGATCGCGTAAGCATGGGCGTAAGGTCCGAAGTAGCGGGTGTCTTTTCGTTTCCGTCCACGCATCACCTGAGCGCGCGGCCACTTCTCACTTGATGTCACGGCAAGGAACGGATAGCTCTTGTCGTCGCGGAGCCGAACGTTGAAGCGAGGGTCGTGCTGCTTGATAAGGCTGTACTCCAGCATCAACGCTTCGACTTCGTTCGCAACGATGGTCCACTCAACAGACTCCGCCGTCTGCACCATTTGCGCTGTACGGGCGTGCATGTTGCGTGGATTTTGAAAGTAGTTCGACAGGCGTTGACGTAGGTTCGATGCTTTGCCGACGTAAATGATGCGCCCGTTGCGGTCCTTGAACTGGTATGAACCCGGCGCTTCCGGGATCGTGCCGGCTGCTGGACGTTTGATCACAACTACATTGTGCCCCACCCGCCGACTCGACGTGCAGGCCATCGGCTATGGCATTAAGGCTGCAGTCCCGAGAAGATAGGTCTGACTCAACCTCGCCAGGTACCGTGGGAGTTGATGTCCGACACCTTTCAAGCGATGTTTCGCCGCCGCCCGAACGACGGATGGTTCCGTCTCGGCAAGTACGACATGACCACGACAGACGTCATTTGTGGATTGTCGATCGCCACGATGTTCTTATGGGGTCTTAGCCCAGCGGCGTTCAACAAGCTGGTCTTCTTCGCTCCAGAGGTTCGCAGCGGCGAGATCTGGCGCATTGTCACCTGGCCGATCGCTGAACCGCCTAACTTCTTTGCGCTCCTCGGCATCGTATTTTTCTGGATGTTCGGCCAACAAATTGAAGCGCTGTTCGGCCGAAACCGATTTCTTATTTGGATCCTTGCCACCACGATCATTCCGGCCGTGTCGCTGACCTTGCTCGGCGCTGTCAACAACGAGTTCGATTTCGCAAGCGCGAACCTTGGGCTCAGCACGTTGTTTCTCGGCGGTATCTGGGTATACGCAGCTACCTACCCCGGCGTGAAGTGGTTTGAAGTCGTTCCGCTCTGGGCAATCGCAGGCGTATTCACGATGCTGCGCCTGCTCCAATTTACGGGCGTGCGCGCCGGCGGAGCAGTGCTCTTTCTTCTAATCTCCGTCGCTGCGGCGCTTGTTGCTGGCCGCTCTCTTGGCCTTGCGACCGGTTGGCCGATTCCACACATTGATTTGTCCAGCGTCGGCAACAGCTCGTCCAAGAGGCGAAAAACTCCGAAGCGGAAACGCTCGCGGAGGTCGGGGGGCGCAAGCGTGGTTGATGGCCCCTGGCAGAATGCTCCTGCGCCGACCGCGCCCCCGGTTGGACCGTCCGCTTCTGATCAGGCAGAACTTGACGGCTTGCTCGACAAAATCGGCGCCAACGGTATGGATGCGTTGAGTGGCGCCGAAAAAAAGCGCCTCAACGAACTCAGCAAACGCCTGCGCAATTCCTAACCCAGCGCGCTAGCGCTTTTCCTATTCGCAAGAGGCACCGTCTCGGTAACTGGCCGTCGTCCCATACGGTGATGAGCTCAACGGCGCATCGAAGTGGTGGTTCACATATCGCCTGTAGCTCAGCGGAGTTGCACGCCGAATTTTTGCTAGGTGATGCGCTAGCCAGCCGAAGTGTCTCGACCACACCGGCTGTTGTTCGGACGAGAACAAGCATCACCTTGCGGCCCAATCAGTCATTCTCCAAATCGCACGACTCAGCCACGAGGCATACAAACTAAGATTCGCTGCGTCGATAGTCGAACGGTCCCAGGCACACCGTTCACAGCGCCACCGCACCGCACTTGATGAAGTACTTCTGCGCTCAGGGACGAGCGTCAACTGTCTCAAACGAGCGTTGAAGGTGCTTGCGAACGGGCCGCAGTAAGCCAGGCGAAGACAAGCAAGCCCGCAGCAAGGGCCGCCCCAGCATTGGCGAGCAAATGGAACCCAAACGACTGCTTCACGAAGCCAGAACTGAAAGCAGCGAGTGCTCCAGAGAGACTCATCATCAAATCCGATGTGCCCTGTACCTCAACCTTCGACTCGACGGGCACCGACGTCGTGAGGAGCGTAGACCCGCTGATCAAGCCGATGTTGAAACCCAATCCGAGCAAAAACAGACCGACGAACATCAGCGCAGGAACATACCCGGCGAAGACCGTTGCCAACGTCCCACAGCCGAGTACAACGGCTCCAATTTGAATCGAACGGACTCGACCGATGCGTTCGACAGCGCGGCCCACAAACGGTGCCAGTCCGTACATGCCGACAATGTGCACGGCAATAACGAACGCCGACAAATCCGCATGATCGTGATCCTTCATATGCGGCGGAGTCATCGTCATCACCCCGACCATCACCGCTTGCGAAATCGCCATCGCAATGAAGCCCAGCTTCGCATTGGGCGACCGGGCGATCACACCGGCAGATGCGCGCACCTGCTTGATCGGACGTGTTCTAGTCGCTTCCGGATCAATCCCGCCGATCACGGCGAGCGGATCGGGTCGAAGCCGCGTCCAAACCACCGCAGCTGCGACCAAGAAAAAGAGAGACGCAAAGACGAACGGGCCAATGAGTTCGTCGAGTCCCATTCTCTCAGCGGCTGCCCTTTCAAAGGGCGTTAGCAATGGACCGAAGATCGCTCCGAGCGCGCCAATCCAGACGATCGCAGCGATTGCTGTTGCCTGGTTGCCCGACTCAGCGAGATCTGCTGCAACGTACCGACCCTGCAAAGTTGAGGCTTGACCAGCTCCGAACAACACCATTCCGACGACAAATATTGGAAAGAACCTGAGCTGTCCACCGCTGGCCGCAATAGCCGATCCAGCGGCACCAATCAGCAGCGCTACAGCCATGCCCGGTCGCCGGCCGTGCCGCCGCATAAAAGCTGCCAGCGGCACCATCGAAAGCGCAGCGCCAAGCGTGAACGATGCCGTCCCAATCCCCGCTAAACGATCTGAGCCAAGAAGATCGCTCGCCAACAGAGTGACAACTGCAACCATGCCGGCAGTCGCAGCCTGGCCCGGCACCTGCGCCAACCGCAAAGACCTCAACGTTCGTCGCTGCAACTCCGCCCGGTCAACGCCAGCCTGCTCAAGCGTCTCCATCATCGCTGAAGCCTTTCACAAACACGCTCACTCGCCCGGTCCCGTGCGATAATGGGCAGCCCGCCAGGAGGGTACGACCTCTTCGTGGCCAACCGCCGTGCCCGAACACTGAAATTACTCCCCCAACAGCCCAGCAGAGTGTCATTGCGAGTCAGGTCAGGCCAGCAAAGCTTTGAGGTACTGCCCGGTGAAGGATGCATTCACCTTGGCGACGTCTTCAGGTGTTCCCTCAGCCACAATCTGGCCGCCGCCGATCCCACCATTAGGGCCAAGGTCGATTATCCAGTCGGCGGTCTTGATGACGTCCAGATTGTGCTCAATGACCAGCACGGTATTGCCTTGGTCGACGAGGCGCTGCAACACCGTCAACAAACGGCCGACGTCCTCGAAGTGAAGGCCAGTGGTCGGTTCGTCGAGCAGGTAGATCGTGTGACCGGTTGATCGCTTGGCCAACTCAGTTGCAAGCTTGACGCGCTGTGCCTCACCACCTGAAAGCGTTGGGGCAGACTGGCCGAGGCGGACATAACCAAGACCCACATCCATGAGAGTCTCCATGTAGCGGGCGATGCCGGGTTGGTTGGCAAAAAAGTCGACCGCCTCGGCAACCGGCATGTCGAGAACATCAGCAATGTTCTTGCCCTTGAACTCAATGTCGAGTGTGTCACGGTTAAACCGAGCACCGTGGCAGACCTCGCACGGCACATACACGTCGGGCAGAAAGTTCATCTCGATCTTGATCGTGCCGTCACCCGAGCAGGCCTCGCAGCGCCCGCCCTTGACGTTGAAACTGAATCGCCCAGGTTGGTAGCCGCGTACCTTGGACTCGTTGGTCTGGGCAAACAGCTTACGAATCTTGTCGAACACACCGGTGTAAGTTGCAGCGTTCGATCGCGGCGTTCGCCCAATCGGCGACTGATCCATGTCGATGACCTTGTCGAGGTGCTCAATGCCCGTGATCTTCTTGTGCTTGCCCGACGGCGTCTTCGACTTGTAAATGTTCTGCATCAGGACAGGCAGAAGAATGTCGCGAACCAGCGACGACTTGCCCGAACCAGATACACCCGTGACAGCGACGAAGTTACCGAGCGGAATCTTGACATCTATGTTCGCCAGGTTGTGCTCGCGGGCACCGAGGATTGACACCTCGGTTTTGCCGAGCGGACGGCGTGACTGCGGCACCGGGATCTTCTTCTTGCCGCTTAGGTACTGACCTGTTATCGAGTTTTTTACTTTACCGATCCCTTTGACAGGCCCAGCGTAGACAACCTCGCCGCCGTGCTCGCCGGCGCCCGGACCAATGTCGATGATCCAATCGGCTTCGTTAATCGTGTCTTCGTCGTGCTCGACGACGATCACCGTGTTTCCGAGGTCACGAAGCCGCAGCAACGTATCGATGAGCCGACGATTGTCGCGCTGGTGCAACCCAATCGACGGCTCGTCGAGAACGTACAACGTGCCCACGAGCCCCGACCCGATCTGCGATGCCAACCGGATGCGTTGCGCCTCACCACCAGCCAAGGTCCCAGCAGGACGAGACAGCGTGAGGTAGTCGAGACCAACATCCAACAGAAACCCGAGGCGTTCGTTGATCTGCTTCATAACCCGCTCAGCAATCAATTGATCACGGTCGCTCAACTCCAACGCTCCCAAGAACTTCGCAGAGTCTTCAATCGACATATCGCTGACTTCAGAGATGTTCTTGTCATTGATGGTGACTGCCAGCGAAGCTGGCTTAAGGCGGGCACCCCCGCACTTTGAGCAAGCAACCAGACGCATGTACCCCTCGTACTGCTCCCTTGCCCACTCGCTGTCACTGCCCTCGTGCCGACGACGAATCCAGGGAATGACGCCCTCGTACTCAGTCGAATACGACCTTGAACGGCCGTACCGGTTTTTGTACTTGACAGTCATCTTGCCCTTAGCGCCGTGCAGAATCAGCTTCTGATGTTTGGTGCTGAGGGTGTGCCATGGCGCGCCGAGATCAATTTCGTTGACGTTGGCAACCGACTCAAGCATCCGCTTGAAGTACTGCGTGTGTGCGCTGCGCCACGGCGCGATCGCACCCTCGGAGATCGAGGCATCGACGTCAGGGATCACCAGTTCTGAGTCGACCTCGTAGGTCGTTCCCAACCCATCGCAGGTCGCACAGGCACCGTACGGAGAATTGAACGAGAAGTTCCGGTCGGCCGGCTCGTCATACGACGTGCCACAGACATCGCATGCTAGGTGCTGGCTGAACGTGATCATCTCGGGCTCAGCGTCACGATGCACGATCTCGATCTCGGCGACGCCTTCGGCAAGGTTCAGTGCCTGCTCAAGCGAGTCGGTGAGACGACGATCGATACCTTCCTTCAGCACGAGTCGATCAACCACAATCTCGATCTTGTGGTTCTCATACTTGGCGAGACGCTTATCGCGCTTGAGGAACTCGTCGATGTCGACGGTCTCGCCGTCGATACGCGCCCGGACATAGCCCTGGCCAGACAGATCTTCGAGCAACGTGTCGTACTCACCCTTGCGGCCGCGAACGACTGGTGCCAGCACCTGAAACCGCAAGCCGTTGTCCATCGCTACGATACGATCGACAATCTGTTGCGGAGTCTGACGCTGCAGCCGAGTTCCGTCGTTCGGACAGTGTTGGATGCCAATCCGGGCGTAGAGAAGACGAAGCGCGTTGTAGACCTCGGTAATAGTGCCGACGGTGGAACGAGGATTGCGCGAACCTGACTTTTGATCGATTGAGATCGCTGGCGACAGCCCCTCGATCATGTCGACATCGGGCGGATCCATCTGCCCCAGGAATTGACGGGCATACGCACTCAGCGACTCGACGTAGCGGCGCTGCCCTTCGGCGTAGATCGTGTCGAAAGCGAGTGACGATTTGCCAGAACCCGAAAGCCCGGTGAAAACAACGAGCTTGTCGCGAGGCATCTCGACGTTGACATTTTTGAGATTGTGCTCGCGTGCTCCGCGGACGATAATTTTCGGGGCTTCAGCGACTTTACGGGCCGCACGCTTTTTTGGCGATTGCGATTTCGTCGTAGCTGGAGTCTTCGCTGATTTTTGTGTTGCGGGGGCGTCAGAACGGGCGGCCATGCTCGCCTGACTCTACCCGGACGATTGCACAGGCGAACACACGTTCAGCATCGTTCGTTACCAAGCAACGCAACCAGGTGCAGGAAGATTTAGTGCCCAGCACCATGTTGTTTCAGCCGGCGTCGCTGAGCTCGCGGGACAGCTCGCGGATCTCATCGCGGAGCTTGGCGGCGTACTCAAACTTCAGCTCTACCGATGCTTCTTGCATCTCCGCTTCAAGCGTCTGGATGAGCCGTTGCAGTTCTTTCTGCGGCAAGTTCTTGAGCTCTTGCTGTACTTTGTCGCGCTCACGCTGGCGACGTTTATCTTTGCCCGGAACGGGCGTCTGCGATTCAGGTCGAAGCATCGACAAGATGTCGCCGACGGCTTTGCGAATCGTCTGAGGATCAATACCATGTTTTTCGTTATGAGCGAGCTGGACTTTACGGCGCCGCTGTGTTTCCTCGATTGCCCTCGTCATCGAGTCCGTCACTCGGTCGGCGTACATCACGACTTCACCTGACACGTTGCGGGCTGCTCGGCCCATCATCTGTATCAATGATGTCTCGGACCGAAGGAACCCTTCCTTGTCCGCATCGAGGATGCAAATCAATGACACCTCTGGCAGGTCAAGGCCCTCACGCAAGAGGTTGATGCCAATGAGGACATCAAACTCGCCAAGCCGCAACGCTCTAATGATCTCGATGCGCTGAATCGTGTCGATGTTGCTGTGCAGGTACCGAACCTTCATACCCTGTTCGAGTAAGTAGTCCGTAAGATCCTCGGCCATTTTCTTGGTCAGAGTGGTGACGAGTACACGTTCGTCGTTGGCGACGCGCCCTTCCACCATTTCCATCAGATCGTCGATCTGCCCTTTGGTCGGCCTAATCACAACTTCCGGGTCAACGAGGCCGGTCGGTCGAATGATCTGCTCAACGACCTTGCTGGACACGCGCAGTTCGTACTGACTCGGTGTAGCCGACAGGAAGATGCATTGGTTAACGCGCCCGAGCACTTCTTCGAACGTGAGCGGACGGTTGTCGCGCGCCGAGGGTAGGCGAAAACCATGCTCAACGAGCATGTCTTTGCGGCTGCGGTCACCGGCAAATTGTCCATGGAGTTGGGGTACAGCGACGTGGCTTTCGTCAACCACAAGGAGATAGTCGTCGGGAAAATAGTCAAGCAACGTGAATGGAGGCTCGCCGTATTCACGGCCATCAATGTGCATCGAGTAATTCTCGATGCCGTTGCAGTAGCCGAGCTCGCTCATCATCTCAAGGTCGTACGACGTTCGCATCCGGAGCCGCTGTGCCTCGAGCAGTTTGTCAGACTCCTCAAATTCCTTAAGTCGGACCTGAAGCTCATGTTCGATCTTGCCCATCGCCCGCGTCATGCGCTCGTTGCCAGTGACATAGTGGGTTGCCGGAAACACGTGAGCGCGTTCCAACTCACGCAGATTCTCTCCTGTCAGAGGGTCGATCATGGTCATGCGGTCGACAGTGTCGCCGAACATCTCGATCCGCAGCACGTTTTCCTCGTACGCTGGGTGGACCTCAATCGTGTCGCCACGCACCCGAAAGTTGCCACGGCCGAGTGTCATGTCGTTGCGGTCATACTGCATGTCGACCAGGCGGCGCAGAATGTTGCGCATGTCGTAGTCGACAGCGACATTCAGGTCGAGCAGGTTGCCTTTGTACTCCTCAGGGTTGCCCATGCCGTAAATGCACGAGACCGAGGCAACGACAATGACGTCCTTGCGGGTGAGGAGCGCCGCAGTGGTCGAGTGGCGCAGCCGCTCGATGTCATCGTTGACTGAGCTGTCTTTCTCGATGAACGTGTCGCTGCTCGGAATGTACGCCTCGGGCTGGTAATAGTCGTAATAGGAGACGAAGTATTCGACACGATTGTGCGGGAAGAACTCGCGCATCTCTTGCGCCAACTGTGCGGCAAGCGACTTGTTCGGCGCGAGGATCAGCGTGGGGCGCTGTGACTGCTCAATGGTCCAGGCAATGGTTGCTGACTTACCCGACCCGGTGATCCCGAGCAAGGTCTGGAACCGCTCACCTGCATCGAGGCCAGCGGACAATGCCTTGATCGCCTCCGGCTGTGCTCCTGCCGGAGCCCAATCTGACACCACCTGGAAACGCTTCTCATTGCCGGTGTCGTAGTTGGTGAAGGAACTTGCCGCTGCAATCAGTTCTTGCTCCGGCGACTGATCACGCACGCTGGCATCCGGCGTGATGACGCAAGCATCCGTGTCGATCGTTTCAGTCACCGGAGCAGTCTAGCCTTCCCCTAACGAACACTCGTTCGTCCTCGTTTTCGTTGTTCAACCGTTGAGCGTGACGCGCAGCGTGGCGATGGCATAACCATCCATCTCGATGACAGTGAAGTCGCCGAGGGCGGTGCGGACGCTGTCGCCTGCCGCTGGGATCTCGTCAAGCGCATCAATGACATATCCGGCGACGGTCTGCCAATCTCCCTCGGGCATCGCAACACCAGTGCTGTCCTCAAACTGGTCAGGCCGCAGGGTGCCATTGACTCGCCAGCTACCGTCCGCGTTCTGGGCGCAGTCATTGAGTCGGTCGTCGGACTCATCATCGAAGTCGCCGATCAGTTCCTCGAAAACATCTTCCAATGTGACAAGACCGACGACCACGCCGTGCTCATCAACTGCGACCGAAATGTGCTTGCGCTCGGAGCGCATCTCGACGAGCAGGTCCTCGAGCCGATGATGCTCTGGAGTGACCATGAGCGGACGGATCATCGATCGCGCCGAGGTGGTCTCCCACACACCGTTCTCAAGGCGCAAGAGATCCTTGGCGTGAATGAACCCGAGGCAGTGATCGAGATCGTTTTCATGAATCACAATGCGGGTTCTACCCGTGCGATGCGCCTCAGCGGCAACCTCGGCAGCAGTTGCTTCCGCTGGCATCGACACTATGTCGCGCCGCACCGTCATCGCGTCTGCGGCAGTCAGACCGGACAGTTCAAGCGACCGCGTCAGCAGTTGATGATCCTCCGCCTTGATATCGCCGTGACCTGCCGACTCGTCGAGAAGGAGGATGAGGTCCGTCGGCGAGTGTGCCATCGCCCGTTCGTCTTGCGGTTCAACACCGACCAATCGAACGACAACGTTTGCAACAGAGTTCAGGAACCAGATAATCGGCTGGAAGACACGGACGAATGTCCTAAACGGCCGAGCTAGAAGAAGAGATGAGCGTTCTGGATCAGAAATTGCCCACGACTTCGGAGCCATCTCGCCAACGACCATATGCAGGAAGACAACCAACGACAGGCCGAGCGTGAACCCGATCACATGTAACGCAGTCTCTGATAAGGAGATCAACTCTCCGAGCAGCGCTTCGACAATGTGCGCAATAGCGGGTTCGGCCACAGCTCCCAAACCAAGCGAGCACATCGTGATTCCAAGTTGCGCACCGGCGAGCATCAGTGTGAGCTCGCGGATACCGGCCAACGCAGACACCGCACGCCTATCACCTTCTGCGGCAAGCTGCTCGATGCGTGAGCGGCGTGCTGCCAACAGTGCGAACTCAGCAGCAACGAAGAAACCATTGAGCGTCAGCAGCACAGCAGCCAAACCGAGAGCACCCCACTGCACACTGAAGGCCGACTCCGCAACTTCCGCGGCAATCATCGATCGTCCTTCGGCGAGGTGTTGTCATAAAGATTAGAGATGCCGTCACCGCGGTCGCCGTTGTGCACAACGCCCGCATTAGGGTCGCGCCGAAGCAACATTTTCGTGATAGCAAACTCCTCTACTTCGAGAACCTCAAGGCGAATTCCATCGACAACGACGGCGTCGCCGACCTCACCGATTCGCTCAAGTCTCTCGAGTATGAGGCCCGCCACAGTGTCGTATTCGCCGTCCGGCAGTGAAAATCCGGTGTAGCGCTCGATCTCATCAGGACGCGACGTCGCAGCGATCGACCAGACCGCTGGTTCAACTTCGACGTACTCCCTCAGCACGGCTGGGTCGTACTCATCTTCGATTTCGCCGACGAGTTCTTCAACGAGATCTTCGAGCGTCACAACACCGGCGGGCGCACCGTACTCATCGATGACCACAGCCATCTCCGTCGAGTGCGACTGCAGATCCCGTAGCACGACGTTCAATCCGGCAGCCTCAGGGACGACCAGGACGTCGTGCAACAGTTCTCCGATCGGAGTTTCGTCATATGAATCTCGCGCTACCCCGAGGAGATCCTTTGCGTGCACGAGGCCCGAGACCTTGCCGTCGTCATCAACGACCGGGAACCGGGAGTGATGCGATGCCATCCGGTCGCGGAGGTCAGCTGCGGTTGCATCTGCATCAATTGTCACGACTCGGTTCCATGGGACCATCGCATCCGATGCTTCGAGATCCCCAAAGTCGATGGCGCGCTCGAGCAGCGACGCTTGCGACCCGGTGAGCTGACCACTTTCAGCGGATGAGTCGACAATAAAGTCCAGCTCATCAGTTGACACGGACCCGTGGAGCTCCTCGACCGGTTGGATTCCGAGCATTCGGAGCAAACGGTTAGCCGAACCATCGAATAATTTGATCAGTGGGCTGGTAACCCGCATGAAGACAAGCGTTGATCCGGCCAGGCTCCGAGCGACAGGCTCGGGCTTAGCGATAGCGAGGTTCTTGGGTGCCAGTTCGCCGAAGACCATCTGCGCGACCGTTGCGAAGACGAAGGCCAACACTAGGGCGATGCCAACGCGTGCCGATTCACCGACCCCGATCGCTTCGAGGACCGGACGAAGGGCACCTGCAATTGCCGGTTCCGCTATGAAACCCAAAACCAACGACGTCACCGTGATGCCCAGCTGTGCGCCCGACAGCATGAAGCTCAGGCGTTTGTGTACCTGAAGTGCTCGCTTGGACTTGCGGTCACCGCGATCAGCAGCTTCGACGAACTTGGTGCGCCGAGAAGCAACATACGCGAACTCAGCAGCAACGAAGTATCCGTTGGCGGCAATCAACAAGACGGCGCCCACCAGCCCAAGAGCGATGGTCATCAGTGCAGTGAACCCGGACTGGGAGGGTGCTGAGCAGCAGTCGAGCAGCTACCCAGGCTGGGTTGGTCTTCGTCGGACATGAGTAACAGGATGATATCCAATGTGAGAGCACGCTCCGTCGTTCAATGCACCGACATCGATTTCAGACAACTCGGGCACAGACGCCACGCAACCCTAAAAGACGGGCTATGTTGCCCGATATGTCCACATTTTATGACCTCGAAATGACGTCGATTATTGGCGAGCAGGTGACCTTCGACCGGTACAAGAACACCTTCGCACTGATCGTCAACGTCGCAAGCGCTTGAGGCTTGACGCCTCAGTACGCAGGTCTGCGTACGCTTCATAACGACAACGACGATGTCGTCGTCCTCGGCTTCCCGTGCAACCAGTTCGGGAACCAAGAGCCCGGCACCGACGCCGAAATTCTTGAATTCGCAACGTCACAGTTCGACGTGAACTTCCCCATGTTCTCCAAGATCGAGGTGAACGGCGCCGATACTGCCCCCTTGTACCAGCTGTTGAAAGAGGCGCAGCCAGGTGATGGCGACAGCGCTGACATCACCTGGAACTTTGAGAAGTTCCTCGTCGACAATGCTGGCAACGTGATTAAGCGGTACGCACCGCAAACCACACCTGAAGAGATTGCTACCGACTTAGATCAGTTCCGCTGACTCACCAGATCATCTGACACCTGAAGGGGTGGCGGTCGCCAACCTGGTGATCGCCACCCCTTCGTCATTCACAGCAATGAGTCAAACGCCTCCAAACGCAGGCGACGGGATTCTCCCAGGTTGAGATGCCGCAAAGTTCTCCAGCAACGACCGCCGTAGGCAAACTACAAATGCTTCCAGAGCACCGATGAAATCATCACCAGGCCACGTTTCATCGATTCGCAAACCGTGACGGAGTACCCGGCTGCGTCCCGACTTCGACACCATCCAATTTCGGAAATGCCACTTGCCCTACATTCTGACTGAGGCCACGGCATTCGTGTTGCTGACACTAACCCTGCGGACTCAAACAGACGCCGTCAGCGGACGACAGCGCTACGATGAAGACGTGGTTCGTCGATCTGCCAACGAGTTGCATTCCGACTGCTTTGGCAGGACATGACGTGCCTTTCGCAGGTTTGGTCAGATGGCGCGCCGGACACGGCGGAAGGCCCATCTCCATGCCTCGCTTCATACATGCAGACCCTGAAGGCACTGGCCGAACATCCAACAACTGAGTCCATGCGGGAACACCTTGAACTGAAGGCGACACAGCAGCGGATCCTCTCTACTGAAGCCGGCGTCGTCCGCGAGCTCCGGCTTGACGACCCAGTTGGGAACACTCAACCCATCGTGGCCGCTAGTGCTGTAATCGAAGAGTTTGGCGGCGACGCCGTCGCCCCGAGACAGCAGAGCTGGTCTGGTAAAGATCCTGCCGGGTTCACATTAGAGATCCTCGGGTCCCACGTTCGGCACGATGTGTGCGGCACAGACCCCGGTCGACCAATGCCCGATCTTCACATCGCTCATTTCGATGTCCGTGAGCGAGCGGTTGATCTCGGCGGGCGTCTCCCCGTCGCCACGACCAAGGGATGCTTCGAGGGCGGCAAGGCTCCATGAGCCGTACATGGCTGTTCGGATACGGCTCGCTCGTGTCGCCCATTTCGCTGGCTTCCACGATTGGACGTGATCCGGGCAACGGCGTGCATATCGCCCACGTCGCAGGATTTGGACGACGTTGGAACTACGGATCAAAAGTGTTGCGCGGCGACTGGGTTCACGAAGGTCGCAAAGTAGTCGGCGGCCTCGTCGTCTCGCTCGGGATTGCCGCAGCCAAGGACGAAGCGTGCAACGGCGTTGTCTTCGATGTCAACGACGACGAACTGGCAGCGCTGGATTGGCGCGAAAGGGATTACGAGAGAATCGACGTTACCGCTTCCACTACCGTTGATGTCGATCGATTCGATGGTCAGGTTCAGGTCTACGTTCCTCGGCCAAGTGCGATCGAACGGTACGAACGGGCCCGTGACGAGGGCTGCGCTGCGATTCGTCAGTCGTACTGGACACTTGTCGAAGATGCCTTCGCCTCGCTCGGTGGCCACCATTCAGAGTGGTATGCCCGAACGCCAGCTCCAGACATCCCGATTACGGACATTCGGCTGCATCCACTCGATTGAAACTGGCCACTACTCGCCGGGCTCACCCGATGCGACATGAGGGAGTTTGACGACTGCAAACCAGAGCTCGTCCACTTGCCTTGCAAGGCTGTCAAAGGTGCCAGAGTTGTCGACGACATAGGTCGCCTGCGCAAGACGTTCTTTGCGGCTGATCTGACTATTGATGCGATTTCGCGCATCACTTTCATCCATCCCGCGGTACTCCACAACGCGTTCGACGGCGAGCTCGTAGGGGATATCCACAACGATCGTGCCGGCGAGTCCCTTGCGCGGGTTTTCGCCGAGCAGTGGGAAGTCGAGCACAACTACTCGGTCGGAGCCTGCGTTGAGGTCAATCTGTCGCTGAATCTCAGCTTGCATCGCAGGGTGCACTATCGCATTGAGATCGTCAAGGGCTGACTTGTCGCTGAAGACAATCGCAGCAACAGCGGCACGGTCCAACGAGCTGTCCTCATTGATAATCTGCGCACCGAACCGCTCGGCCATTTGTTCAAGCACAGGGCTATCGGGCGATTGCAAGTCTCGGGCGATCTGATCGGCATCAACAATTGCCGCTCCTCGTTCCGCCAATAATTTCGACACGGTCGACTTGCCTGCTCCGATGCCCCCGGTGAGGCCCACAACGATCATGAAAACAAATACTGCCCGACTCCGAGGAGCCGGGCAGTATTCAGTTCATCAGAGCAGCGCCACTGCGCCTGATCTCACTCTGCTTCAGTTGCCTCCTCAGCGGCGACTTCATCCGGCACCTCTTCAGCCACCGGCACCTCTTCAGCGGCTGCGACGGCCGCCTCGTCTGTAACGACTGCTTCAGAAGGCACTGCCCCGGCTGAGGCTTCAGAGCCCTCGCCGTAGTACTCACTCCATGCCGCTTCGGCCTCGGCCGATGCTTCACCCTGGACGTAATTGCCCTCGGTGTCGACATCGAAGTGTTCGCGGTACTCTGCAGCGAGTTCGCCGCCCTCGGCAGCCTGCTTGATCGACAGGCTGATGCGACGACGTGCGAGGTCAAGATCAATGATCTTGACCCAGAGCTCTTCGCCCGGTGTGACGACTTGCTCGGGACTGTCGACGTGGTGCGCCGACATTTCCGAGATGTGCACGAGGCCTTCGATGCCGTCGCCGACTTGAACGAAAGCGCCGAATTGCACGAGCTTGGTGACGCGGCCGTAGACGAGTTGACCGACCTGGTGGCCTTCAGCGAATTCTTGCCATGGGTCCTGCTGAGTTGCCTTCAGCGAGAGGCTAATGCGCTCTCGGCTGAAGTCGACATCAAGCACCTGGACCTTAACCGGGTCGCCAACGGTGACGACGGAACCGGGATGGTCGACGTGCTTCCAAGAAAGCTCGGACACGTGGATGAGCCCGTCCATGCCGCCGAGATCGACAAACGCTCCGAACGAAACGACCGAGGACACAGTGCCCTCGCGGACTTCGCCAACTTTGAGGTTCGTGAGAAATTGGTCGCGAGTCTCTTTTTGGTTCTCTTCGAGGTAGGCCCGACGAGAGAGGACGACATTGTTACGGTTCTTATCCAGCTCGATGATCTTCGCGTGAACCTGTGTGCCGATATAAGGCGCAAGGTCCCGAACGCGACGGAGCTCAACGAGCGATGCTGGCAGGAAGCCACGCAAACCGATGTCAACAATGAGGCCACCCTTAACTACTTCAATGACTGGACCGGAGACGACCTCGTCAGCCTCTTTCTTGGCCTCGATATCACCCCAAGCGCGCTCGTACTGAGCACGCTTCTTCGAGAGAAGGAGCCGACCCTCTTTGTCTTCCATCGTGAGCACGAGGGCTTCAACGATCTCGCCCATCGAGACCACTTCGCTGGGGTCGACGTCGTTACGGATGCTGAGCTCACGGCTCGGGATTACACCCTCGCTCTTGTATCCGATGTCCAGCAGGACTTCGTCCTTGTCGACCTTGACGACGGTTCCGTTGACCATCATGCCGTCTTTGATCTCGACCATGGTGCCATCGATCGCATCGGCAAAAGACATACCGAGATCGTCGGAGGTGATCTCGCGGGGGGTGTAATTTCCCTCGTCGTCGAAGGTGCCGAAGCCGGTGCCAGCTTCAACGGCCGGTGTGGCTTCAGGATTCTCTTCGATTGCCAGTTCGTTGGCAGGAGTGACGGGATTAGTAGCTGTGTCGGACAAGGATTGCTCGTTTCGGATACGGATCTTGAGGTGAATGTGTGGGTTGCGACAACAAGGGCAGAGCCCCGAGAGCGCGATGGACTACGATATCAGCCCATACTCCGTTCGCTCCCTGAACAGCGGCCCGTCTTTAAGGATCGGCAAACGACGTTCCGCTACTCATAGAGCCGGCGGGTGCTCGGGTGCCGATGCACGTTCGACCCGGGCAACGACCAGGTACTCCGGGGACTCGACCGAGGCCGGGTCGCAGCCGTAGGCACCAGGTTCGACACTACTGATCGAATCGACCGCAAAGCCGTGAGCGGCGAGCAGTAGTCGGAGCTCGCGTGGCGTGTAGCACCCGGTCCAGAGGTCGACGCTTTTCTGCTCGCCCGACTCAGATCGGATTTCGGTGCGCTCGTGGCTAACACCAGTTGCGGCGTCGAATTCAGCTCCTCCGTGATACTTCACTGCGAAGTAGGCGTTGAATGCGCTCAGTGCCAACCGTCCACCCGAGCGAAGCGCTGACGACATGCCAGCGACTACAGCGGCATCCTCACCATCGGCGGTCATCATCCCGAACGCTCCCTGGCAAAGGCAGATCGCGACGTCGAACTCTTCGTGAAAGTCGAGCGTGCGGGCATCGCGTCGCTCGAACGTTGCGCCGTGCGGAGCGTTCAAGCGCGCTATTTCGACGAACCTCTGGCTGATATCGATGCCGTGTACTCCGATACCGCGCCTTGCCAGTTCGTGGGCGTGCCGTCCGGTGCCGCACCCCACGTCAAGCACCTGATCACCCGACTGAATTCCGAGTACATCAATGACATGATCGACCTCTTGCACCGTTCCCTTCGTGTGAGCGTAGCGGTCGTATGCGGACCCCATGTGCTCCGCCAGAGACTCGAACCAATGCTCGGTCATCGTGAAACCTGGCTCTGCGAGCTAGAGCTGCCCACAACCCCGACGCAACTCAGCCTTTCGCTGCAGCCCACGTGTTACCCCAACTGACGTTGACTTCAAGTGGGACATTGAGTTCGGCTGAATCGCGCATAATGCCAATGAGTAACGGACCCACGGTCTTCTTTTCTTCAGGAGGGACCTCAACGAGAACCTCATCGTGCACCTGCAGAATCAGTTCGCTGCGGTGCCCTTTCGACACCAATTCCTCGTCGATCCGCAAAATGGCCACTTTAAAGATGTCGGCGGCGAGACCTTGGATGCCAGCGTTCATCGCCTGACGCTCCCCTGCCTGACGTACACGGAAGTTCGAGTTCATCAATTCAGGGATCGGGCGCCGACGACCGAACAGGGTCTCGGTGTACCCGCGTTCGCGTGCTTCGACGACCGTGCTGTCCATGTACGCCTTCACGTTTGGAAAGGCCACGAAATAGGCATCGAGAATTGACGCTGCCTCGTCGACGGGGATGTTGAGGCGCTGCGCAAGGCCGTACGCCTCCATCCCATACGCAAGGCCGTATGACACCATCTTTGACTTGGACCGCTGATCTACCGTCACCTCAGCTGGGTCGACGCCAAAAATTCGCGAGGCGGTGGCGTCGTGGATGTCCTGCCCCGTCGTGAATGCCTCGATCAAACCCGGGTCGGCAGCAAGGTGGGCAATGCAGCGCAACTCGATCTGGTTGTAGTCCGCCACGAGGAGCTCAGTGCCAGGTGACGGCACAAACACCCTGCGGAACCGTCGCCCCTGCTCGCTCCGGACTGGGATGTTATGCAGGTTCGGTTGATCAGACGAGAGGCGGCCAGTTCGCGCAACGGTCTGATTAAACGTGGCGTGAATGCGGCCGTCGCCGGCGACTTCGTGCAGTAGACCTTCGCCGTAGGTGCCCCGCAGCTTGTCTACCTCGCGATGCCGCATGAGCGGACCAAGAAATTCTGGCCATTCCGGCATCAGCTTTTCAAGTGTCGAAGCATCCGTCGACGGACCTGTCTTGTTCTTCTTGATCGGCGTCAGGCCCTTCTCATCGTAGAGCAGTTCGCGCAGCTGCTTCGGCGAGTTGAGGTTTAGATCATCTTTACCTGACACAGCGCGCAACTCGACGACCAGCGACTCAACCTCGGCTTTCAGCTCGTCGTTCAACGCACGAAGTTCGTCAATATCGACGCCGACGCCGACGTGTTCCATCTTGGCGAGCACGAGCACCAGCGGGTTCTCGATCGTGTCATACAGCTCGGCCATGCCCTGAGCTTCGAGGCTGTCGTGGATTGGTCCTGCGAGATGATGGATGGCGAGTGCTGCGCGCCCAGCCACCTCAGCATCGCTCAGCAACGGTCCGTCGAGATCAAGCTGGCCCGAGCTCGCAGCATCAGACGGGCGAGCGAACTGGGTGTACTTCTCAGTCAGGTCGGGTAGGGCGTAGCGAGCCTCTGCCGGGTCGATCAGGTACGCGGCAATCGCCGTGTCGAGCTTCAGACCCCGCATCTCGATGTCGAGCCCAAGCAGTGAACGCATCAGCTCCTTAACGTTGTGGCTTCGTACGCTCTGATGCGCTCCGAGCGCTTCGCCGAGCGCTTCATCGCCGAGCAGATCGGCCGGAATCCAAGCAACCTCGGACGCTGATCCATCAGAGACAACCGCGACACCAGTCAGAAATGAGCGCCCCGGTTCGCCGGTCCACGCAGCGTAAATATCAAGGTGCTCCGCTGATGCAACGAGACTCGCTGCATCAGTAGGAGACTCCAGCACGGTGATCTCCGCAACGATCTCTTGTCGCTCCTCCCCTGGGCCCAGGTCCACGTCACCACCGAGCGATGCAAGCGCGTCGGTGATGCGACCGCCGAGCGCACGGAACTCCAAGAACTCGAACAGTCTCTTCATCTCTTCGGGATTGGGTGATACACCCAGGCCAGTCGGCCTTTTCCGGTCGTCGAAATCGACATCAACCTGCTCGCCGGCAATTTCAGCTCGGAGGGGTGCATCAAAATGCAACGACATCAGATCAAGGTTCTTGCGTGCTCGCTCTTCGTTCTCGATCAGATTTGACTTCAGTTTGGGTGTTTGATCGTCAACGTTGGCAAAAATACCGTCGAGCCCCCCGTACTTATTGATCAACTTTGCTGCAGTCTTCTCCCCCACTCCGGGAACCCCAGGTAAATTGTCGGAATTGTCACCACGTAACGCCGCGTACTGGACGTACAAGTCGGGGGTGACGCCGGTCCGTTCCTCAATGCCAGCCTCGTCATACATCGCATAGTCGCTAACGCCCCGCTTGTTGTACATAACCTTGACGTGCGGGTCGCTAACGAGTTGGTAGCTGTCGCGGTCGCCGGTCACGATGATTACGTTTTCACCGCGATCGACCAGAGCTTTGGTCGCAGTGGCGATCAAGTCGTCGGCTTCCCAGCCCGCCTCATCGACGGTTGTGATTCCGAGTGCATCGAGTACCTCTCGCACCAGGCCCATTTGCTGACGCAAGATGTCAGGTGCAGCCTCACGTTGCGCTTTGTATTCAGGTGCAGCTTTGTGCCTAAAAGTCGGTTCCGGCCGATCGAAAGCGACAAGGATCCCGTCAGGCTGCTGTTCCTTGAGGACATACGCCAACATCGAGGTGAAACCGAAAACGGCATTGGTGACCTGCCCGCTTGCTGTGGCCATATCGGTAGGAAGCGCAAAGAACGCTCGATACGTGAGCGAGTTCCCGTCGACGAGGAGTGTGGTTCCCATGGCGATTCTCCGTGTCGTTTCGTTGGTGTTGGGTACGGCGCTTGACGCCCCGTCAGTCGCCACTCGGACGGAGTGATCCGTCGAGAATGCGATCAGCGACATCGCGCATCCTTATTCGTTCGCTCATCGCAGTCTTTTGGATGAACTGAAAGGCGTCGTTTTCGGTCATGCCGGCTTCGTCAATCAGCACACCCTTGGCCCGATCGATAAACTTTCGCGATTCAAGCTGTTCTCCGAGTGCATCAATTTCACCGGTTAGCGACCGCAGCTCTCGGAACCGCCCCATTGCTACTTCGATAGCAGGAACAAGGTCACTGCGCTGGAATGGCTTGACCAAAAACGCCAAAGCTCCGGCGTCTCTCGCTTGCTCAACGACTTCTTTCTGACTGAACGCCGTCAGCATCAATACACCACAGATTTTCTCGCCGTTGATGGCTGCCGCAGCTTCAAGGCCAGTCATACCTGGCATCTTGATGTCGAGAATCGCTAGGTCCGGTCGTAACTCACGAACCATGTCAATTGCTTGGTCGCCGCGACCGGTCTCACCCACGACGTCGTACCCCTCTTCCTCGAGGGTTTCGCGGAGATCCATTCTGATAATGGCCTCGTCTTCGGCAATCACGACGCGCAGCGGCATGAGATCAGTATGGACTACGCCGCAACCAGAACCGAACTCAATCAATCAACTGGTCGAGGAGCTGGTCTTGGCGCTCTTCGAGCTCGGCGATCTCCTCAACGACCTTCGCACGGTGCTTCGTCATATTTGCAAGGTTGCCCTGCGCAGATCGCGCCTCGAACGACGATGATGCCGTCTCAGCAACCATGGCGCGAATCGCTTGGTCGTCAGCGTCCTCGCCGAGGTAGAGCAACTGTTCGTCGACCACTGCTAGCTCACTGCGCAACGTCTTGAGTCGAAATCCCACTTTCGAGAGTCGACGCTCGACCAACCAGCTACCCATGCAAAGGCAGATGTTACGCCACTACTCAATTTTCTGCCGGGTTGCGATCCGATGCTGTGAACTGGGCAATCAGTCATCAAGGCGTCGCGGAAAGCGGATTGCAGCCGCCATCGCGACGCTGGTCGACCGACACGCCGCCCGTAATTGCGCGCATGCATCTTCGCCGATTGCTGCGTATGGCAGCACCGCCAACTCGTCTGTGCGCTCCTCAATCCATTGGCGACCTTTGCGACCCGCATCGGTGAAAGCCCCTTTCGCATCGAGCCAGCCACGCGAACGAAGCGAGTCGTGCGCTGTTGCCCAGTCCTCATCGGTCCGTTGTCGTGAGCTTTTCAGCACATCGCCTGAGATTTCTCGAGCCGCAGCATGCGTGATTAGCGCCTCGCAGCCGCTGAGTCCTTGTGCGGTGAGAGCGGCGACATGGCCGTCACCCCGGAACTCGCGTAGCAACGTTTGCGCATGCCAGAGCACGAGGTGCGGGTCCTCGGGCCAGTCGAGCTGTGCGTGCCCGGCGAACAGCGCCCGTCCCTCGGGACGTTCACAGGCGGCTAGCGATGCCGCGCGTGCTATCTCCGCGGCAGGTTTGAGCGCATCGATCGTGTCGCCGGCCAAGCGAACCATCATGCGGTCGGCTGCGGCCAGTCGCGCTAACGACAGCTGCTCAGGGGCGACGGTTTCCCACGCTCTGTCCATGCTCCGCTCGACAAAGCCAGGATCAAAATTGTAAAACGTTGCCTTCACCACCTCGGCTCCGACAGCGCCCAGTGCTGCGGCTCGTGAGGCGAAGTACCCCGAACCCCAATCGCACAGACCCAGCCGTGCGTACTCTTCGGTCGCTTCGGGAACGAAGTAAATTGCGCCGTGAATTGGTTCCAGGGTGCGCCACGTCCTGCGGCCAATCTGAGGATCCATTGTCTACTCTCGCAAATCAGCGGCGCAATCACGCGCTCGAAGTCTTTGAGCCGTGAAATTTTGGCGGAGCTGTAGAGAGTTCCGGATCTTGGCGATGTTTCCGCGATTCGGAGCAAAAGAGGGGACCCCTAACAGGTCAGAGGAGAATAACGGCTGTACGAATACCACCAATGACGTCGCAACAAGTCGAGCAACGAACGAGCTGCCATCCGGCTTACGAATGCCGCCACGACAGCGAGTGAATGAGCGTGACGATCACGGTCCCGTTAGAGAAAGTCAGTTTGATGATGCCCGGCGTGATTATCTCACTGCAGCTCAGGTCGAAGAGGTGTTGGCAAAATCTTTGTAACGATGGGGCAGCAGAGTGTCAGCGCAACGCTGGAAAGCGGACGTGGCTCATGGGGGCTTGTTGGCAGCGGTCAGGATGTCGCGTCTCACCGCCCGAAGGCGGCAGGGCCGGCCGCTCGATCTATGTTTGCTAGATGCCCCTTGATGCGATTCCCGCCGACTACATCGGCACCCTCTCTGCTCGCACGAACGATGTCGACCGACCGACCGTCGCCGACGGCCCATTTGGCACGAAGGTCGTCGCAACTGTTTCAGGCGCCACCTTTGTCGGGCCCAAGATCAACTCCATCGCGCCTGCTGGTGTCGCCGCTGGCGATTGGCTCACCGTACTCCCCGGCGGCCACTTCGCGCTCGACGTCCGTGCGTCCTTTCGCACCGATGACGGAGCCGACATCTACGTCACCTACACCGGATTCGGCACCCGCAACCCGGACGGCACAGCGAGCATTCGCACCGCCCCACGTTTCGAGACCGGCGATGAACGCTACGCCTGGCTCAACAAGCTGTTCTGCGTTGCTGTCGGCAAGACAACGGCCAAGGGCGTCGAGTACGACGTGTACTCAATCTGACATTTCAAGTTTTTGACAGCCTTGCTTTCAGCTGTGCACTTCCAAAAGAGACGCACCAAGCTCACGCAGCTTGGTTTTTTGCACTTTCGTTCCATTCGGGCCTGGAGTCATGGGAAATTCCGCGAGGACAATGACTCGTACCGGAACTTTGTATCGGGCGAGCTGCTCCCGGCAGCGTCGGATAGCAGCGGCCTCATCGAAAAGTTTGGCACTGGTCGAGACGCTGCCGTTAGAAAGCAGGACAAACGCAACAGGGCGTGCCCCTCTCGGCAGATCGATAGAAACCACTTGCGCGGCGACGACCTGGCTGTCGCCTAAAAGAACCGCCTCAATTTCGATCGGACTAACCAGGAACCCGCCTAGGCGGAGCACATCAGCCATTCGCGCAATGAACTCAAAACCGCGATCGCCGTTGGGTTCCGCTAGGTCACCCGTTCGAAACCACCCGTTGTCTTGGTGCTGGGCCGTGAGATCAGCATCGACACACTCGCCACCTTCGGCCAGATAGCCAGCGAACAAGCTCGGCCCACGAAGCTGCAGTTCGCCCTCAACGATACGGTACTTCGCACTCGGCGATGCCAATGTCCCGCCTGCTCGTGTGCGGTCGACGGCATCACCGCTTGGATCGCGCAATGTGAACAACGCTTGCACTTCGCTCATGCCGTACAGGCCAGTGAGCGTCGCACCGACCTCGGCCGCCCGTTCAACGATGCCATCGAGACTGGTGTTAAAGCGCGCGTACCCTCCGAGGCGGATTGACGACAGGTCAGTGCCATGTTCCAGGAGGCGATGGAACATATCGTCGCTACCGTTCACGCAGGTAACTCTTTCGGATTGAATCAACCCGGCGGTGCGACCGAGTTCGAAATCAGTCACAATCACGCGGCTCCCTGCAGCCACTGCGGCCATCAACGAACCGAGGCCAAACGTGCCGCACAACGGCATGACCGCCATCACCGTGTCGTCAGATGTGTAACCCAAGAGCGCTGCAGCATCAATTGCGTGATCAACAATCGAGCACTGCCGCTGAAGTACCATCTTCGGGCGGCTTGTTGTGCCTGATGTGGTGAAGACTACAAACGCATTCATGCGCCGAGATCTCCGTGGCATCGGCGCTGAACTGACCCAGTGAGAGTCAACAAGACCGTTTGGGCCGTTGCGAACAATGATCTGAGCGCCAGAACGCTCCACCAGGTCGGCGGCCTCATCGGCGCTGTAGCGCGAATTAACCGACACGCCAACAAACCCGCCCGCCGCACATGCGAGCAACAGCCGGACGTAGTCAGCGCTATTGGGCAATTGGAGAGCCACCCTGTTCCCAGCGGCCACACCCTGTTCGCCGAGCCACGTTGCCAGTCGGAGGCCGTCCGCAACAAGGCTCGGCGCCGACAGGCTGATGCCATCGTCGAAGTGCAGTCGGGAGGCTGACCCTTCGAAGAGGGCCAACACGTCGCGTTCTAGGACTGTCACATTGGTTACTGTCGCGCAGACTCGAGACGACAGGGGAGGTGGAAATACTCCAGCTACACCACCCATTCAATTCACTGGTGCCCCAGGTCGGACTCGAACCGACACTTGACGGTGTTTGAGACCGTTGCCTCTGCCAATTGGGCTACTAGGGCTTCGCGCTGAGTGGAGGATATCCGGGCACTCCGGTGAACCGTGCGGTCGATCATCAGGTTGCGTTGCGCTGAGCAAGCGAGTTACTCCCCGGTAGCCGCACGAAACGTCGTCACGCGTCTAGCCTCATCTCGATGCTCGCTTTCACGTTCCCCGGTCAGGGGTCTCAACGTCCAGGGATGGGCCTCCCGTGGAAAGACCATGAGAGTTGGGAGCTGGTCGACGAGGCTTCTGAAGTTGCCGGCCGCGACGTAGGTGCCCTGCTCTGCGAGGCCGACGCTGACGAACTCCGCGACACGCGCAATGCTCAGCTAACGACTTTTGTTTCAAGTTTGATGGTGCTCGATGCCAGCGAGCGCCTCGGCTTGGAACCAAGTTTCTGTGCTGGCCACTCACTAGGCGAATACACCGCCCTCACTGCCACCGGGGCCCTGGGGTTCGACGATGGCGTTCGCCTTGTAGCCGCTCGTGCTGCTGCGATGCACGACGCCGGGTTGGAACGACCGGGAACGATGGCTGCCGTTCTAGGTCTCGATGACGACTATGTCGACGTGGCCTGCCGGCGCGCCGACTCTGACGTCTGGGTCGCCAACTACAACGCGCCCGGTCAGGTAGTCATCGCCGGATCGCCTGATGGCGTCGAGTCGGCGAGCAACCATGCGAAAGAACTCGGTGCCAAACGCGTCATGGGCCTGCAAGTCTCTGGGGCGTTCCACACACCGTTCATGACCGCAGCGCGCGATCGGTTGCGTGAAGCCCTCGCCGCAGCGCTCCCGCGAGACACCGACGTGCCAGTTGTGGCCAACGTCGACGCCATCGCCCACAACGAAGGGTCCGTCTGGGCAAGCCTTCTGTCGGCGCAGCTATCGAGCCCCGTCCGCTGGAAACAGAGTCTGCTTACCCTCTCCGGAGCTGGGGTGACCGACTTCGCTGAACTTGGCCCGGGCGGAGTGCTCACGGGCATGGCGAAACGCACCGTGAATGACTCCCGGACCATCTCAGTCTCCACGCCCGAGGACCTCGACAAACTAATCGAGTGGGTCGATGCTAGTTCCCCTACGGGAGCGGCGCAGCTCGACGGCGAGCACCTTTTTGCAACTGAACGCCTCGTGGTCAGCCCTGCGGCCGGCATCTTCCGACCACTCGGAACCCTCAGTGAAGGATCGGCGATCGACGTCGGCACGGTAATTGGGCACGTCGGCGATAATGAAGTCCGATCAGCTTTCGCCGGCCTCCTCCAGAGCTACATCGCAATCGACACCGAACGAGTGACCACTCGCCAGCCAATTGCCTGGCTCCGCACTAACTGACGTCGCAGACACGCTAAAAATTGGCCGGACACCCCGGAGGGACGAGATGCCGCAAGTCAACCAAGGAGCACGAGGAGCGGTTATCACCGGCTGGGGTTCGGCGCTTCCGACGAAGGTCCTCACCAACCACGACCTTGAGGACATGTTCGAGACCGATCACAATTGGATCGTGGAACGGACTGGGATCCACGAGCGACGCGTGGGCGGGATGACGTCGGATCTCTCTATCGAGTCCGGACGGGCAGCCCTGGAGATGTCCGGCGTCGACCTTGATGCCATTGACGCGTTAATCCTCGCCACGACCACCCCAGATCGCTCGGTACCCGCTACTGCCTCAACGGTGCAGGCTGCGCTAGGCCTCCACTGTGGCGCATTTGACGTCAACGCAGCGTGCTCTGGTTGGGTCTACGGGCTCGTTACCGCCCACGGTCTCATTGCGATGGGCGCTGAAAAGATCTTGCTCATCGGCACTGATACGTTGGCCCGAATTACCGATTGGGACGATCGCAACACCGCCATTCTCTTCGCAGACGGATCTGCCGCTACTGTGCTCGAGGCCGTCGACGGACCCGGACAGATGCTCGGGTGGGACCTCGACTCCGACGGCACGGCTGAAAAACATTTGTACGCCGAAACAGGTGGAACCCTGCAAATGGAGGGCAAGGAAGTCTTTCGCAAAGCGGTCCGCATTATGGTCGACTCAGCCGCCAACTCGATGGCCCACGCAGGTGTCTCGTCCGACGACATCGCCCTAGTTGTTCCCCACCAAGCCAACATCCGCATCATCTCAGCATCCGTTGACCGTCTTGGAATCCCGATGGAACGAACGTCAATCGTGCTCGACAAAACTGGCAACACATCATCTGCCTCGATCCCGCTTGCGCTCAATCAGGCACTCGAAGATGGACGGGTCCGTGACGGTGATCTCGTTCTATTCGTTGGATTTGGCGCCGGGATGTCAGCGGCTAGCGCCGTTGTTCGCTGGAACACGACCAGTCTTGAACTGATACCCGAGATTGGAGGGGCTTCCGCGTGACCAGCTCAGAATCAACGACTGACGAATCAGGTATGCCCGCCGGTCGGATCGTCCTCATCACCGGCGGCTCTCGGGGTATTGGTCTGGCCTGTGCCCGTCGGTTCTCCGCCAATGGCGACCAGGTCGCCGTCACTTACAACTCTTCACCGCCACCAGACGGATTATTCGGCGTCAAGTGTGACGTGACGTCGGCCGATGATGTCGATGCTGCTTTCTCAGCGGTCGAGGAATACTTCGGCGGCACGGTCGAGGTTCTCATCTCGAATGCTGGCGTCACAAAGGACGGTCTCTTGCTGCGAATGACCGAGGATGACTTCGCTGCAGTACTTGACGCCAACCTGACTGCGTCTTACCGAGTTGCCAAGCGAGCCGCAAAAGGGATGCTCAAAGCACGCTCTGGGCGTATCGTGCTCATGTCGTCAGTCGTCGGCATGCTTGGATCAGCCGGTCAATCAAACTATTCGGCATCCAAAGCAGGCCTTGTCGGATTTGCCCGTTCGCTTGCGCGCGAGCTCGGATCTAGGTCAATCACCGTCAACGTTGTTGCACCCGGTCCAGTCGCCACGGACATGACCGCAGCGCTCACTGAGGGTCAGCTCGCCGATATCACCAAAGCGGTTCCGCTGGGACGCATGGCTGAACCCGAAGAAATTGCCGGCGCCGTCGCGTTCCTGACTGGTCCCGATAGCGCCTATATCACGGGCGCCGTCATCCCGGTCGACGGCGGCCTCGGCATGGGCCACTAGCGACAAAGCCGCTGGTCGCTGGCCTCTTCCCGTACAATCCCAAGTAAAGAACCAACGAACTGGAGACATTCCTGTGAATGAAGAACTGTTTGCCCGCTTTCGCAAGTGCGCCGTTGAGGTGCTGTCGGTCGAAGAATCGGCCGTCACCCCGGACGCGAAGTTCGGCGACGACC
>Ga0213868_10000637_pt1 | contig 33497 bp, 26 predicted proteins | sample PICome_9_FD_160087 | JGI IMG/M metagenome (GOLD analysis project Ga0213868, IMG submission 160087) | Coastal seawater microbial communities near Pivers Island, North Carolina, United States - PICO127 | ecosystem: Environmental > Aquatic > Marine > Coastal | place: USA: North Carolina...
CTCATTTTTCATCGAAACCTGTGCATGGTCAATTAACGACTAAATATCGCTTTAAAGTTGAGGCCATGGAGGGAAGTGGAAAAGGCACTTTATTCGCTCTTTACCCGCATCAATGGAAGTATTCCCAAGTAGCGTTGACCGGCGAAAGTTACCGCTCGGTGCGCGGAGAGATGAAATTGGCGAGGGGAGATGGTTTCGAGACTTCGGTCCCTATTCAGGGGCTATTACCGATGCTTCCTGCCGAAGGGATTTCGGACAAAAAACAAGTGATCACCTATCTAAAGACGGAAGCTGCGAAGCTTGAGATGCCTTTTGCAGATACCTACTGGGATGGAAAGTTTCTGGGTAAATTGGCAACCTTAAGTGGGGTTGCAGAGGTGGCTGGTGAGGAGGGTTTGCAAAAGCTCTTTATTGATGAAGTTCGGCGTCGACTCGAAAATTGGTTTCTTGCGTCGAAGGGCGAACAGTCACCTCTTTTTTACTATGATAAAACTTGGGGGACATTGATCGGCAGTAAGCCATCCTATGGAAGTGATGGGCAAATTAATGATCATCATTTTCACTATGGCTACTTCATTCGGGCGGCGGCTGAAGTTGCGCGACTTGATCCAAGATGGGCAGAGAAATGGGGAGCGATGGTTGAATTACTTATTCGAGATATTGCCTCTAGAAACCGTGAAGATCTACTGTTTCCACACCTTCGCTGTTTTGACGTTTATGCCGGACATTCTTGGGCTTCAGGGCATGCCAAGTTTGGTGATGGAAACAATCAGGAGTCTTCTTCTGAATCGATGAACGCTTGGTATGGCTTGATGCTTTGGGGGGAAGTGACGGAAAATACCACACTCAGGGATACTGGTATTTTCCTTTATAATACCGAGCGGACTGCAGTTGAGGAATATTGGTTTGATGTCTCGGGTACGAACTTTCCCAAAGATTTCCCCGAGGTGGCTCTCGGTATGATTTGGGGTGGAAAAGGATCTTTCTCTACCTGGTTTTCAGCCGATATTGATTGTATTCACGGGATCAATTGGTTGCCCTTTACACCGGCCTCAATTTATATGGGAAGGTATCCTGATTATGTGAAAAAGAATCACGATCGAATCGTGAAGAAGCGGGAGAAAGGGAATGACTATAATAACGGGTGGGGTGATTTAGTGGTGATGTTCAATTCCTTGCAGGATTCAGAAATGGCAGTCGATTACCTAGTAAGCAATCCCGATTGTAGCCTTGAGGGAGGTAACACCCATGCCTTTATGTCCCACTGGGTTCATACTTTAGATCGTCTCGGTGGGAACGACCGAAGCGTCACCTCCTCGCACCCTTGGGTGAATGTATACGTGAAAAAGGGGAAGAAGACTTATGCCGCTTATCAATTCGGGTCCACGCCCAAGGATATTAAGTTTTCAGATGGCTTTGTCATGAGAGCGAAGCCGGGAATGACGGTTAAGACCTCAGAGAAGTGAGGCGGATTTAAGGCGCTTCTTGAGTTGGTTGAGTAGCTTCGTTTTGACGGATAGATACTCTTCTCTCTTTGCTAGGTTTGTGAACTGGGCTGGATCTTTAATCATGTCATAAAGTTCTTCGTCCCCGTTTTTATATTTCATGTAGGCCCAGCGATCGGTGCGAAGGCTGTGGCTCCCCCGGTTTAGGGAGAGAGCGTCAGTACGCGGGCTCACATGGGGTTCTTTGAGCGTTGGGAGGAGGCTTTTTCCAAGTACTGATTTTGGAATTGGGACTCTAAGTAGAGAACAAAGGGTTGGATAGATGTCTACGAGTTCGGCGAGAGATTGAGTTCGCCCTGGTTTTAGTCCCGGGGCTGAAATGATCACTGGGACACGAGTAACCTCCTCGTGGAGGTTGCTCTTTTGCCAGAAATTGTGTTCGCCAAGGTGGTATCCATGATCGCTGATAAAAACAATAGCGGTTGAACTGCTGAGTTTAAGTCGCTCTAGCTCGTCTAGAACTTTTCCGAGCTGTTCGTCCATGTAAGTGACCGTCGCGTAATAGGCGGCCCACATTCTCCTTTGGTTGTCGGGCCATTTGACGATGCCGCTTTTTTTGCTCGTTATCTTGGCCAATCCGGCTCTCGGGATATCGTCAAGATCGTTCTCGGGAACCTGTGGGAGGGGCATTTTTTGGAAAGGGTATTTGTCGAAGTACCTTGAAGGCGCAACGCTAGGGTAATGTGGGCGGACAAAGCCGGTTGCGCTAAAGAAAGGTTTGTTTTTGTGCTTCTTTAGAAGTTCGACGGTCTTTTCTGCAGCCTTCCAATCAGGCTGATCGGAACCATCGCCGTTGTAATCAACTGAAACAAACATCCGGTGCGCCATCCCAGTTGATTCACGGTTTTCCGATTTATCGGTGAAGATGTTTCGATTGAGGCATGCGTAGTTGCCTGGGGTGTGAGCTTCCTTCCCTTTTGTATTAAATTTTTCGTCCCAAGTAGATGGGATATCTTGGCCATCGGTTCCCGCAATGATATCCCCCGGGACTCGCATATGGTAGATTTTTCCAACCCTAGCACTGTGCATTCCCTGAGATCGAAAATAGCTCCCCATATTTTCGCCATCACCTCCCTTATAACGGCTGTGCATGAAAGAGAGGCGGGACGGGGCGCACCAAGTCCCTTGACAGTAGGCCCGCTCGAAGACCATGCCGTTTGCGGCAAGACGGTCAAGGTTGGGAGTTTTACAAATCTTATTACCATAGCAACCAAGTGAGCTTGCCTTGAGATCATCGGAGACGATAAGAAGGACATTTTTAATCTGCTCTGCAATACTGGTTTCCAGAGAACTAAAAAGACAGAGTGATATAATGATACGAATGTGCTTGGTCATGACTCGAATTGAACTGGTAGACTCGATTTAATCGGCTTCAGCGGGCAAGGTCTTCTTACCGTTCTTTTAATAAGAAACACGATGTTGTTTTTGGTGACTTAGTGTCTCACCTCAAGTGATATTTTAACAGCCTCAATCTGATAGAAAATCTCAATTTCGCAACGAGAAGGACCCAAAAAAGTGAGCAAAAATATGAAATGGTTATGAGGGGGCTAGTCAGGGAATGACTTCTTTAAGAAACTCGGCGCAGCGTGTTTCTGACCAGTATTCAGATCCTCTGCTAACAAAGCCGACATGCCCTCCATGGCGGGGAATTTCTAGATGAAGTGACTTACTAGCTTTAGCAATTTTTCGGGGAAAGCAAGGTTCGGGAAGAAAAGGGTCGTTAGCCGCCTGAATCATGAGTGATGGGATTTGGATAGCGTTCAGGTGCGGTTTGCTGCTGGCGCGTAGCCAATAGTCGGGGGCATTAAGGAAGCCATTAAGAGGCGCGGTAAAGCGATCATCGAATTGGCTAAAAGTTTTGATACGCTTGATTCCATTTAGATTCAGCTTGCCTGGAAACTTATTGTTCTTCTGGATTATTTTCTCCTTTAGGCCATCCATGAATCGGGACATGTAGATTTTATTATCCCAATCTGCAAGTCGCAGTGAGCTTGAGGTTAGATCGCAGGGGACGGAGAAGGCGACTCCGGCTTTTACTTCCGGGTGGAGTTTGGATCCCTGTTCACCCAAATATTTGAGGACAATGTTCCCTCCAAGGCTGAATCCGATGAGTGCGATTGATTGATAACCTTTCGAAATGGCATGATCTATGACGTGGCCTAGATCACTGCTGAGCCCAGAGTGATAGGAACGTAAGAGACGATTGGGTTCGCCTGAGCAACCTCGGCAATTCCACGCAAGGGTGTCCCAGCCTCTTCTTTGAAGGGCTGCCGACATCCCAAGCATATACTTCGCGCATGATTCTCCTTCCAACCCATGGCCAATGATAGCGAGGCGTGAATATTTTTGATCCGACCAATCGAGATCTATGAAATCCCCATCGGAAAGTTCGAGGCGCTCTCGGTCCATTGATAGCGAGTTTCGACGCCGGAAAAGAGTGGGGTAGATAGTCGAAAGGTGACCGTTCCTTAAGAAAAAAGGAGACCGATAAGAGGAGTGGATAAGGGGCATCGGCACGGGGGGAGTCTATCCTTGATAAGACCCTTCTAGATAATTCACAACACGAAGTTTAGGTGCAGTTCCGTGGACTCTTTTTCGGAGTTGATAAGTCATTAAAAAGGCGGCTTAAAGCCGCCTTTTTAGAGATCAGGATGAATTCGAAGAATTAATTAGAGGGCTTGGCCGAGTAATTCTTATCTTTGAATTTGGTATAGAATTCAAAGGTCGCGGGCTCCTTAAGGTGTTTGTTGAGAATCATTTCAACGTGTCCGTCTAGCATGCAGCAGTGCACCTTATCTTTGTGGTTTCCCTGGGGCGCGTTGTTAACATTACTGAATACCCAGCCGTGTGATTCTACATTATCATCGGTTTCGCCAAAATAGATCGTGCTGGGGCCATCTTTGACCGCGCTTAAGCGGACCTTGTAGACATTTTCTTCCATGGCATCATTACTGACGTCACCACCAAGCTCGGCATTGTAAGCATAGCCTCCAAGACTTAAATCCGGTTCGTTGTAGAGTGAATCGTATTCTGTTTTCCCCTGACCAAGCTTCTTTTTGGAAAGCGGGTTTTGAAGAATCGTTTCTGAAAATGGTAACCCCCATCGATAGCTAGAACCAGTTCGCTCCGCGACGTCAACTTGTTCAGCTACGAGGTCCCACCACACGAAAGAAGATTGTTGCGAGTCCTGAAGGCTCCCTTTGTAGGGAGGGAAAGTATCAGGAGCGTGATAGCCGGTATTTACCCCCTCGGACTGAAGGAAAGTAAGGGCACCGTAGATTTCCTTCATGTTCTTGGTGGTCTTTCCGGCATCAGCTGCTGCGAGCCCAGAGCGGACGGCCACGAGGGCAATTCCAGCAAGAGTCGCGATGATGGCAATGACGACGAGGAGTTCGACGAGAGTGAACCCTCGGTTGCGATAGGAAGAGGTGTGTGTTTTCATCTGTTGAACTAAGCTTGGATGGCTGGGCGTGGGGATCAAGCAGTTTTCACGATCGCAGGGATTCTTACTGGATTTCTCGGGGGTTTTAAAGTCCATGCCACCAAATTCACATAATAGTTTGTTGATTTTACGGATTGCGTTCCACTATTTTTTTTCGTGGTCGGAATAGCGATCCGGATGGAACTGGTGAAATGAAAGATAGCCATAGCTTGCGATGACAATAAAGCAGATGGCGACTAGATTGAAGGAAGCCGGTACTCCGTGCGATGTGATCAGATTACCTTGAATTTTGGCTCCAACTGCACCGCCTACAATGGCCATGATTAGGAAAGCTGAGCCAAGTTTCGCTTCTTCCTCTTCCATGCCATCCAATGCAATCCCGTAAATAGTGGGAAACATGAGCGACATGCATCCCGAGACGCAAACTAGGCAAATGAGGCCGGGGTAGCCTGGAATGAGAATTGCCCCACATACAAAGCCAAGTCCACCGAGAGCAAAAACCATCAAGAGCTTGCCTGGAGTGATGATACGAAGAAGCCAAGTGCAGACAAACCGGCTACTCAAAAAGAGGATCATGGAAGCGATGTTCCAATTCTGAGCCTCTGCTAGACCCAACCCCACTTCTTCCATGCCGTAGTGAATGACGTAGGTCCAGCACATGATCTGGGCTCCGACGTAAAATGCTTGTGCGACCACGCCGCCGGTAAAATGACCTCTACGAAAGATACGAAGGGTGATCTCAAGGAAGGGCGCTTCTTTTTCGGTGTTTTTAAAGGTTGGCATCTTTGAAAAAGCAAAGAGAAGAAAAAAGAGAATAACGATAATTGCGATGACGAGATATGGAGTGCGGACATTTGCCAGGTCAGCCGCTTGGAGCTTTTTAAATTCTTCGGGCTGGGTTGCGTTGATTCCTTTAAGGGCGTCTGAAGTGGCAGCCGAGAGAACTCCAGGAAGTTCTTCGGAGAAAATGGGAATCTCCTCATAAAGGGGGACGATTACATCTTTGCTAAGAATCACATTTTCTCCCTCAATCCTCGCGCCTTCGGGTAAAGCGGAATCTGGAGTGAAGATGAATTTTGTGGCAGACGGATCGTTTTTTCCGAGATCTTCTGTGAATTTGTTGATTTCAAGTTGGGGAGCAAGAATGAAGGTGGCGATAGCCATGCCGGTTAGAGAGCCGATGGGGTTAAAGGCCTGAGCAAGATTGAGGCGTTGCGTTGCGGTCTCACGTGGACCCATGGCAAGAATGTATGGATTGCAGGCCGTTTCCAAAAAGGCGAGCCCGCATGGAATAATGTAAGAGCCCAAGACGAAAATTGGGAAAGAGATGGCAAGACTTGCAGGGATGGCGAGGAGTGCTCCGATAGCATAAAGGGCAAGCCCCACAAGGATGGCTCCTTTGTAAGAAAATCGCCGAATAAAGAAGGCGGCGGGTAGAGCCATACAAAAGTAACCAAAGTAGAAGGCAAATTGAAGCCACGCGGCTTGAGCAGTGGGAATAATAAAAACTTGCTCGTAAACTTTTACGAGCGGGTTGGTGTAATCATTGGCAAATCCCCAAAGCGAAAAGCAGCAAGTTGTTAAGATGAAAGCCGCTAAAAACTGTCTCGGGACGATTGCTGGGGGGGTGTTGATAGAAGCCACAATAAAAAGTTGAGGGAAGATGAATGTCAGACAAATTCATCTTTGTGGAGATCAAAGTCTCGCAATTGGGTGAAATTCGCTAGGCTGTGCCTATGAAAGATCACTCACGTCGGGAAATGCTGTCTTCTCTAGCCCTGTCTTCTGCTGCCTGTCTGACCGGGTTGGGTGATGTGAAAGGACCTAATAATCCCATCGGGGTTTCAACATACAGTTTCTGGGGATTCAGACGGGATGAATTTCGAGATATTGGAAAGTGTATCGATTTGGCTGCGAAGATGGGTTTTGACGGGGTTGAAATCCTGCAAATCCAAATGAAGGACTTTTCACCTTCAATGCTCCAGAAAATCAAGCGTCAGGCCTTCATGGCGGGAGTGGATTTGATGGGGTTTTCCACCCACCAAGATTTTGTCGATCCTAATGAAATCGTGCGGCGCAGAAATGTTGAACAAACTATCAGTTATGTTGAACAGGCTTATGCATTAGGAATTCCAACCTTGAGAATTAACACGGGTCGCTGGGGGACGAGCAAAGATTTTGACGCGCTTATGGCAAATCGTGGGATTGAGCCGGTTTTAGAAGGTTATACCGAGGAACAAGGATTTGAGTGGGTAATTGAGTCGATGAAGCAGTTGGTGCCTTACGCCGAGAAATGCGGAGTGGTTCTGGGTTTGGAAAACCACTGGGGTCTTGGGTTAACCCCAGAGGGTGTCATGAAAGTTGTTAATGCGGTGAAATCGCCTTGGTTACAGGTGACTTTGGATACAGGAAATTTCCTAGAAGATCCTTACGCAAGGCTTGAAAAATTGGCGCCGCACACCGTATTGCTTCAGGCAAAAACTTACTATGGAAAAGGAAGGTGGTATACGCTCGATATCGATTACGAGCGGGTTGGTAAGATTATGAAGAAGGCGAACTATAAAGGTTATGTGTCGCTTGAATTTGAAGGTATGGAGGATCCCATAACAGCAGTGCCGAAGAGCCTCGAACTTCTGAGAAAGCACTTTTAAGCGCTGGCCTAAAAGTTAACGAGATGTCCCGATTCTCCACTCGGCCCGATAGAAGACAAAAGGATCAGGGGTGAGGAATGAGGCAAGCTTTGCCGTGATCTTGGTCCCGTTCGGTTGTCTTGAAAAAGATGCGGTGGGTAAAGGACTCCAATTGATGAGGTCAGTTGATTTGACGATTATGAATTGCTCGGCGCGGGCACCTGCTGGATAGGGGGAGCTGAAGGCTGTTTGGTTGTTATTGGTGGCAGCCGTGGGGTCAATTATCGGGGGTGCTTGAAGGACTTGAATTTCGATCGTTTTCGAAATAGCTCCATTCACGGCGAGGGTGTAAGTGGTCGTCTCGGTTGGCGAGACTTCCATGAAGCCAATTCCATCGATTGTAAATGGTCTGACGTTATCGTTATTGAGAGTGATAGTTTCACTGCTATTAATGTCCCAGCGGAGGAGAGAGCTTTGTCCAAGTGTAATACGGGGGATAAGAGCGTCGAAGGAATTGATTGAGGCGTCAGGAAGGGTGACTGGGATTTGCTTTGTGAGGATTCGGCCGTCGCTAAGTTCGATCCGGTAGGTATTGGCGCTATCGTAGATTGGTGGCCGGACAAGGTTGTCTCGAGTTCGGATAGCATAAATCAATTCGTCGGTTGTTTCATCATAGACTTTCAGGACCGGGGGAGGATTGTAGTCGGTTGAAATCACTGGGAGATACCCGGTTGGGGTTCTGCCATCGTTGTCGGTTTGCGAGATTGTTAGTGGCCAGTCTTTGAATTGTGAACCTGTTGATGGGAACTCAGGATCAGCGTGGAGTGGCCAGGTTTCAAAGGTGATCCGGCGGTTCGCTTTATTCATATGAATGATTCCGTATCCGGCTCCTCGGTCGTGGAGGTTTGCCGGTGAGATATTGCGGGTTTGATTGTAATATTGGTGAGTATTCCCGGCGGCGAGGACACGGAGGTGATGAGGGAATTGCGACCTTAGATTTGGTTCTCCAGAGGGAAGTGTGCCTACACCATTAAAGAAGAAGTCGCCCTTGTAAGGACTGATGGTAGTTGCTCGTCCAGCGGAGTTGTTGATGGGATCCCAGGCGCGGGGGAAGAAGTTTGCGATAGCTGGTGCGGTATAAGAAAAGCCAGCATCGGCGGCTTTGTTGATCCCGTGCTGCACGACGGTCGCAAGATGTTGGTCACCAGCAATTTGGAACATTCTGGAAAGACGGAGAAGTTCCCAAGCTTCGTGACGGCGGTGAGTTGGCCATCCATGGGTGTCGCGATCGTTGAGGTTAAATCCATATCCACTGCCAGCATGTGTATGAATATTTCCAAAAGGGGATTGTGAGACTACGCATTTGAGTTCCTGATCATCCCAGTCCTCAGCCCAAGTTCGAAGAAAGTTCTTCTGGCGATTACCAAGGAGGAATTGTTGGTTGAGATCACTTGGTGGATTAGAACTGCCTGTTTTGAATTTTCGATCTTCGAGGATCGCAAAACCGACACCACCGTAAGTCATGCCAGTAAAGTAGGTGGGGATTCCTTGAGCGACTGGAGGCGCTGGTTGGTTTAGGTTGTAAGGATCCGAGTCGGGAAGGTGGAGGGTCTGGGTGCGCTCGACCATTTTAACCCAAGAGGCGGGCTCATCGTAGCCGCCGGTATTTTGGTTATTGGTGAAGATTCCGCCTTCGCCCCAAAGGTTGCCTTGGTAGACATCGTGATCGTCAGGGATGCAAACAGTGGGACGATCTTTGGTGATTTCCCTAGCTTGCAGAACCCAGAGATACCATTTGTAAAGGTAGTCGTGGTGGCGGTTGAAATTTGTCCCACTGTCTTCGGGTGTTGGTTGACCTTCGTAGATCTGATCGCCGAGGGCAAGGAAGACATCTGGGTTGTGTTTGGCAATGTGATTGAAGGCGAGAGTATGGGGCTGCCAAAGGCGGACGGGGGACCAGTCGAAGCCGTTATTTTGGATTTTTCCGTCGGTGATGCGTTGGCATGTGGTCGCGGCTACGGAAATACTCTGTTTGTCGACTGGGTTTTTACGAATGATTCCTGTCCAGCTGTAGGGAGAGTTATCGATAGTTACAGTAGTGCGGAATTCAATATCGCGGGTTTCATCCCAATCGAGAACGCGAAAGGTAGCGTTGTAGGATGAGAGATTATCAGTGGTATCGATTGGTGCTGTGGCGATGGTTTCCCAGTTACCTTCTTTGCGGGTTTCGAGGATGAGATTCGGGGAATCGGTAAGGTCAAGCGGTGGGAGTTGGGCGGTGAGTTTTAGGGTTCCCCGGTTGAGCGTATACATCGTGCCAAGAATGGCGAGATGCCGGTTGGGTTCAGGATTGAGAGCTGTGCCGGAACCTGCAAAATCGTCGAACCAAAATCGGGCATCGTTTACCCCTTTATGAGAAAGAAGAGCGAGGGAACCAAGAATTTGATCGGAAGGGACTTCGGCGGTAGCGCGGCTTCGAAAGGTGTTATTGAGGTCAAAGGCGTCGACAGTAAGTTGATAGGTACCGGTTTCAGGAAGATAAATGGCGGTAAGATCTAGTCGTGTGTTATTCGAAAGCGTGACCTGAGGTGCACCCGCAGCGAGGAGGTTGGCCCCGCCTGATATCATATCTTCGATGACAGCGGAACCATCACCTCGGATGCCAAGGAAGATTCCGAAGTCTCTGCCCAAGCCGTCGTGAACGAGAAGGGCTCCTCGCCAATCCAGCGAGGGGCCGGCACCAAGAAGAAAGCCGGACCGTGCTCCTTTTGAGCTCTGCCCAGCATGGATTCCGGTCCGGACCGATAAGGTGAAGTCTTGCCCGTCACCTCGAAGGGTGGTGTTGGTTTTATGCAACGTTCTTCGGTCACGGTCGCCAAGGATGCAATTGATCCGTCCGTCTCGAACTTGCCAATCGTGAAGGCGGTTCCCCCAAAATCCGGGGCCGGGCCAGACTTGGTTTGGAGTGGTGTTCCAATTGATAAGGAAATTACCGGAAGGTGGGCTGGTCTTCCAAGAGTCCAATCGGACGTTGTCGATGGATTGGAAGTTAAGTTGCGGAGTGGGAGTGCCGCGAAAGCGGATGCCAAGAGGTTTTCCGGCGTGGGCGTCAAGGGCGCCGGGAGGGACGGCGAGGTGGTAGTGAGACCAGGAACCTAGGGAGGGCGATTTGAAATCGTAGGTACGTGAGATGACGGTTTGGATGGCGTCATTTTCTTTCACAAAGAGTTCGGCGGTGAAGCTTCGTTCTACGGGGGTGTCAGTCGATTGACCGCGTTGGAGAGTAAAGTTTTCAAGTCTGGCAAATCCACCACCACCATTGATCGCTTGAAAAGATGCGAAGAGTTTTCTGTTCGAAGATGAAGCGGGTATTGGAGCAAAGATTGAGGTTTGAGTTTCGTAGGTTGTTGGAGTTGTGGAGAGGTTGGAATCGATCCTTTGAATAGCGGTTTCATTACCGCTAATGGTATCGTCATCGGTTGTGAAGAGAGTGATACGGACGCGGTTAGAAGCGGCGTTCCAATTGAAAGCATCCCGCCATTGATAGGTCACTTGAAAGATTTCACCGGTAGTGAGGACGTGGCCGGTATCGATCGCAAAACGCCGTTCGCTGCCGGCAGAAAGAACGGCGTTACGAGTACCATCGAGAGAGGTATTGGCAGGGTTGAAACGAGTAGCTTGGCTGGTCTGTTGCACATTTCCTACATTATACCAAAAAGGGGTTTGCTGGTAGTTGCGGCCATCGGTGGGTGAAGTGTCATCATTAAAATCACCATTCCGAATACCGGGGCCTACGAGGGTGAGATTAGGGACGAACTCTCCGCCTGGGGTAGCACCACTGAAGATGGCGGCATCAAATCGCAGCGAATAGGAGGCTCCCGTTTCGATTGGGTGGGGAGTGATTTGGCGAATCTCGCCGGAGTCTTCAAATGAAAATCGCCAGCCTCCATTACCAAAATCAGTGCGGTCATTAATGACCTGACCAGTGCCTTCCCAACCGATGACCGAAGGATCAGCAATAAGCATTCGATCAATACCGCTGTTTATTTCACCTCCGGGATTGGGTAAGAATAGAGGAAGGGCAAAGGAAGGGGTTGCTAGGGCAGCGAGAAAAAAACGGAGCACGGGCTTAAGGTTGATGAATGAAGCGGAAGAAACGAGTCTGGTCAGATGGAATAATGATCTTTTGGGAGAATTTGCCAACGCCTGGACCATAGTAATGTTCTTCTTCTCTAAGGGTAGGTAATTGACCTCCGGGGAATGAGTCGTCCCAGTTAATAAGATCAGCTGAAGATTGAAGTCGGAAGGGCGTGGCTTGCCCGAGGCTTGAAATCGGATAGCTGACGGAGGTGGAGCTCGATATTCGGGAGGCTTTGAGTGGATGGGTTTTCGTGAATTTAGCGGGGTTGCTTCCTGAGAAAAACTCAAGTCCGTTGGGGATGCCATCGAGGTCGGGGTCGGCCTCAAAAAGGGCATTCCCGCCAGATAAGGCGTGGGTTTTCTCAGACCAAACCTGATAGGCATCTTCGGCGCGAATCAGGGCAATTTTGTTGCCTTGGTAGTTGTAGTCAAAGAGGTAACCTGGGGGAGGAATATTAGTATTTCGAAAGCCATCGATGAGTGAGTTGTAGGTGATGATCGGGTAGATGACTTCGGTGAGATTTTGAGCGGACCAGCTCAGGGTGGTGTTTGATAGATCGAGAATTCCGGTGGAGACAAGGTGGTCTGCTTGAACACCGTCGATTTCAAAATGAAGTTTTTTGGGTGAGGCATTTTGAATAGTTAGAGTGCCAATTCCCTGGCCGGGCGAGATGGTTCCAGCTCCACTGAGAGAACTTGTTAGAGTTCCGCTTCCAGAGAGGATGGCTTTCCCAGAAATAATCACATCGGAGGAAAGTGTGACGTTTTCTGCGAGGATAATTTCTCCCTCTGTAATGGACGTAGTGCCGGCGTATTTGGGCGACGATTTGATGAGCAGGGTAGAGGTGCCTGATTTCGTCACGTTTGTTGGGTTTTGATAGTCCGAGATTTGGCCTTCGAGAACAAAAGTGGCATTGCCGTTCCCCGTGATTTCGAGGTCGTGATAAAGGATGAGATCTTGTTTCAAAAGAAAGGAATAGGCTGGCCCCATGGCCTCGAGGGCCAGGTTTGCAGGCGCACCATCGAGGTCGTTAGTGAATAGTAGTTCGGACCCGCTCAAAGTGGCAGATTGGGGAGATGCTCCGTCAAACGAGCCAGTGAGGCGCAGAGAGTTGAGCATAAAAGTTAGGTCGCTGATACGGGTGAGGTCGTTGTTCGTCTCGTAAGAAAAATTCTGAGTGACTGGGAAATCTAGAACACAGCCGGGAAAGGAATCAGTTCTTAAGAGGGCGTCTGGTGAGTTCGTTTGAGGATCGATCCATACGGAATCTTGCGACCAATTCAGGAATGCTGAAGGGGTAGGCTCGCCGCCTTGTCCGAGCGTTCCGCGCTGGATTTTGAAGTCATCAAGTCGCGCGAATCCGTTACCAGTTTGGGCCGCATTTACTTCTACGAAGAGACGTTTTCCTTCTTCACTGGCAATGATGGGATTAAAAAGAAAATTCTCAGTTTGGTAGGCCGAGTTGTCCGTGGATGTTCGGGATACGAGTCGTTGAAGATTATTACGGGGGCCGCTGATGCGGTCATCAGATGTTGTGAAGAGAGTGACAGCGACGAGATCGGAGGAATCATTCCAATTAGAGGCGTCTCGCCATTGGAAAGTAATTCTAAAAATTTCCCCGGTTGATAGGGTGTGGTCGGTGTCTAGGCCTGCGGCGCGGGCATTGGATTCGGCAATAATGGCATTACGTGATCCATTGGCGGAGAGGCTGGTATTAGTGAAGTTTTCGGACAACGTGCCGGTCCCAATATTTTCCCAAGAGGGAGTTTCAGCATAGGTTTGTACACCGCCCTCGCCGCCCGCATTAAAATTTCCGTTGCGTAAATTTCCGTCAACAAGTGTAAGGTTTGAAATGAAAGTTCCTAACGGTGGTGGTTGGGGATCAAGTGTGAAAGCGTTGTTTAGGTTGATTGAAGAAGGTGCCTTTGTGAGCCCGGCATGACGTGGCTTGTCAATCGTTGTTTCGAAGGCAGTGAAGGAATTTAGAAGATCTGCTACAATACCGGGGTTTGCTTGTGCAAGGTCAGTTGATTCTTCGGGATCCACTGAAAGATTAAAAAGAAGGAAGGGAGACTTGCTTGCGTTTTTAGCGAGCTTCCAGTCGCCCTTACGGACGCTCACTTTAGTATCATTACGGATCGTGATTACTTCATGGGGAATGCCGGGAATAGTTGAATTAAGATAGGGCAGAAGGCTGGTTCCATCTATCTGGGTTGGAGGAGTGCCTCCCGCGGCATCGAGGCAAGTTGGAAGAATGTCGACTGAGTGAACGGGGGAGTGGTAAGTGGAGTTAAGGGGAAGACCGGCTCCGGCAATGATCATAGGAACGCGAGTTCCCCCCTCAAAAATAGAGCCTTTAAAATTCCGAAGGGGGGTATTTTCTGCCCCGATATTGTTAGCGCCACCGTTATCGTTTATGAAAATAACCAAGGTGTTGTCTGTGAGCGAAACTGATCCATCATCCGCTGGGTCATCTAGAGTGTTCAGGATATTCCCAATCTCCCGATCCATCGTGAGGACCATTGAAGCGTAGTTCTTTCGTTTGCCAGTAAGGGAGTTTAGTCGTGGGTCATTGATGTCAGGCGAGGGGCCAATGGGGCTGTGAGGAGCAGTGAAGGAAACATAGAGGAAAAATGGGTCAGGATCGGCATAGTGCCGCTTGATAAAATTTACGGCGCCAATCCCGAAGGCATTGGTGACGTAGTTGTTGTTGGTGTTCCAGGGTGGGGTTGTTTCGAGAACAGTGTCGCTGAAGGGGGTGGTAAAAGTTTCACGAAGGGTTCCTGATCCGCTTACAGCGCCAATGTTATAATTGCGGGATCCTTTCCAGATCCCAAAAAACTCATCGACACCTTGATTTTCGGGTCGGTTGCCGGCGCCGCTGTCATTAGCGCGTGCGCCGAGATGCCACTTACCTACCGCTCCGGTTGTGTATCCTTCAGATTTCATGCGATCGAAGATCGTAATGATGTTGGGCGAGAGTCCATCGATGTCATTGGCTCCCATGAGATTATTGATATTGTATTCATAGCCAATCCGTTGCTGGTAAGACCCTGTGACAATGGCGGCGCGGGATGGAGAACAGACTGCGGCGGTGTATGCATTGGTGAGGAGAGTTCCGCGCTGGCGTAATGCGTCAAGATTGGGAGTTGGAACAGTGGACCTAGCTTGCCCGGGGTTGAGGGTCTGGATGTAATCGTCCATAAATCCCCAGTCGGCATATCCCGCATCGTCGGAGATGATTACAATAACATTTGGCTTTTGCGCAAAGAGCGGTAAGACAAGCAGCAAGGAGAGTAAAAGATGTGGTTTTCCCATCACCTCACTCCATGAGGGAAATGCCATCGAAGGTCGAGTTGATTTTAGAGAGTCCAGCCGTTGCCAAATAGTTAGAAGTAACTTTCTCTGACCTGATAAAGAGAAGGGGTCCATAATTAGAGCGAAAACCTAGTGAGGATTTATACGTGGGAGGTTCTTTAAAAGACCTTAGTGAATCGATTCAAGCCATAGAAAGAATCCGGGCGGACCCGAAAACTATGAGCAATAAATAGGAATCGCTGGGCTCAAAAAGACAAGAAAAAGTCTTGGCTTAAAAGCTCCCCCGGTGTGAGTGGTTTTTCGAAACTGAGAACGGCTAGTCCGCCGCGACAGCGGCTTCGTGCTCTTCCTCGGCTTTTTCTAGATCGTATTTTTCTTTGGCGATGACACGGATGAGTTTCGTGAGTGTGACATCCCAATTCTCAAGAAGCTCTTTGGCTCGTGCCGAATCGGTTTTTTCGTAGTGCTCTTTGATTAGTGATTTCACCTCTTTGATATCGGGTGCGCGTTTGACGGGTCGAGCGACGACCATTTCAGGATTGAGGCGACTTTGGAACATGCCATCGATGTCGTAGATGTAAGCTATTCCTCCAGACATTCCGGCGCCAAAATTCTTTCCAGTAAGTCCGAGAATAACGGTCGCACCGTTGGTCATGTATTCGCAGCCGTGATCGCCGACACCTTCAACGACCGAGGTTGATCCAGAGTTTCGAACGCAAAAACGCTCGCCGGCTCTTCCGTTGACAAAGAGTTTTCCACCGGTGGCGCCATAGAGGCAAGTGTTCCCAACAATAGAGTTCTTGGCGGCAATAAAGTCTTCATTCATAACGGCTGGTGGCCGGACGATTAACTCACCATTGCTCATGCCCTTGCCGACGTAATCATTTCCTTCACCGATTAAGGTGAGCTTAATGCCCCCGCAGAGAAAAGTTCCAAATGATTGGCCAGCGGAACCGCGGAAGGTCAGGTCAATGCTCTCTGATGGAAGCCCATGGTTTTCATATATTTCAGCGACACGCCCAGCGGTGCGGGTCCCGATATTACGATCGGTATTTACGACTTCGTATTCCTTGGTGAAAGGCCCGCGATCCATGAGACCAGCAGTTGGATTTTCTTCCTCGGTCGTGCCGGTATGGGTGGCAAGATCTTTGAGGATCTGAAGGTCAAGAGCCGGTTTGTGAATTCCATCGTTGCGGTCTTGAGTGCAGATGCGAACCGCGTTTTCGTCGCCCTTGTCGGAAAGAACTTTTTTCAGGTCGAGAGTGTTGGCTTTCGGATGATCGGGCACATCGCGTTGAGCGAGAAATTTCTGGGGACGACCGATCAATTCGTTCATTGAGCGGACACCGAGGGATGCCATGATTTCGCGTGCCTCTTCCGCCACTCCCATCATGAAGTTGACGACGTGATCGGGTGAACCTTTGAATTTAGCTCGCCACTTTGGGTTAGTTGTGGCGACTCCGACGGGGCAGTTGTTGAGGTGGCATTTGCGAACGTAAACACAACCCATGGCAATCATAGCGATGGTTCCGAAATTCATCTGTTCTGCTCCCAAAATGGCAGCGATGACAACATCGCGGCCCGTGCGCAGACCCCCATCAGTACGAAGAGTGATGTTGTTGCGGAGCTTATTCATCATGAGAACTTGATGAGCTTCGGAGATTCCAAGTTCCCATGGCAGTCCGGCGTGCTTTGTGCTCGAAAGCGGTGAGGCTGCGGTTCCACCATCATGACCTGAGATGAGAACGTTATCAGCGCTGGCTTTGGCGCAACCTGCGGCTACGGTGCCAACACCAGACTCGGCGACTAGCTTGACGGTGACTTTGGCGCGCGGGTTCACTTCTTTCAGGTCGTGAATGAGTTGGGCTAGGTCTTCGATCGAGTAGATGTCGTGATGAGGAGGGGGCGAGATCAGTTGCACTCCTGGCTGCGTATTGCGCAGGCGGGCGATGAGGGCGTTCACTTTGTGTCCGGGAAGCTGCCCGCCTTCTCCTGGCTTGGCGCCCTGTGCCATTTTAATTTCTAGCTCGTCGGCATTTACGAGATAGTGGGCTGAGACTCCGAAGCGACCACTTGCGATTTGCTTGATGTAGGATCTCGCAAAATCTCCGTTTGGGTATGGTTTGAAACGACGCGTATCTTCGCCGCCTTCGCCGGAATCAGATTTACCGCCAATACGGTTCATTGCGATCGCGAGAGTTTCGTGAGCTTCGGGCGAAAGAGCACCCATGGACATGGCTGCGGTCGTAAAGCGTTTCACGATTTCCTCTGCCGGTTCCACTTCTTCAAGTGGAATGCTGGAGGCAGGGACCTTGAACTCGAGGATGTCTTTAATCGTGATAGGATCGTTAGCGAGAGTAACTTTCACATAGTTGTCATAGTCTTCCTTTTTTCCGTCGCGGACGAAGGTGTGAAAATTCTTGATGACATCTGTAGTGATGGCGTGAGCTTCGCCAGATTTTCGATAACGATTGTAGCCGGGGTCGCCTAGGTCGAGGACCTTGTTCTCTTTGGCTTCCGTCTCAAAGGCAGCACGATGTCGCACGAGAGATTCCTCAGCAATTTCCTTGAAGCCAACCCCGCCAATTCTTGAGTGAACACCGGTGAAGGCATAGTTGACTACTTCTTTACCAACTCCAAGGGCTTCGAAAATCTGAGCGCCCTGATAGGAATTGAGGACTGAGATGCCCATTTTGGACATGATCTTCAGGATCCCTTTCTCGAGGGCCTTGCGGTAGTTCGACATTGCGAGTTCCGGAGTCATTCCTTCGCCAAGCTTCTTTTTTGAATCGGTGGCAACGACCTGTCGCACCGTTGCGTAGCCGAGATACGGACAAACGGCAGTGGCTCCAAATCCAAAGAGGCATGCGATTTGATGGGTGTCACGTGCTTCTCCGGTATCGATAACGAGTGAAGTGCGGAGACGTTTGCGGCAACGATTGAGGTGATGGTGGACCGAGCCGGTGGCAAGGAGCGATGGGATGGGCACACGTTCAGCCGACGTGGTGCGATCCGAGAGAACGAGGATTTCAACCTTGTTGTTCACGGCTTCCTCGGCCTCAGTGCAAATACGATCGAGAGCCTTCTTCATACCGGCTTCGCCTTCGCCAACCGGCCAGGTGGTGTCGATAACTTGAGTGGAGAATCCATGCTCCTTACGCTTAACGAGGGTTTCTAGTTCCTGCTCGTAAAGAAGCGCGGAGCCCAAGCTAAGAATACGTGCGTGCTTTGAGGTTTCGGATAGAAGATTACGTTCAGCTCCAAGTCCCGCGCCCAAAGTCATAACAGCCCACTCACGGATTGGATCGATGGGTGGGTTTGTGACTTGCGCGAAGAGTTGCTTGAAGTAGGTGAAGAGAAGGCGTGGGTAGCGAGAAAGGGGTGCAAGGGGAATGTCATCTCCCATTGAGAAAACCGCTTCTTGTGCCCCTTTGATCATAGGTGGGAAAACCATGTCGAGATCTTCAGCCGTGACACCGTGGGTGACCTGTTGGCGGGAGAGTTCGAGAGGTTCGATTTCGAGGCTCGGGACGTGTGCGGAGGGGTCGGTAAAGTCTTTGAGTTCGATGCGATTCTCATCGACCCACTTAGCATAGGGCTTTTGGGAAGCTAGCTGCGCGCGGATCTCTTTATCATAAAGAACTTCGCCGGTCTCAGTGTTTGCAGACAGCATCTGGCCTGGTCCAAGGCGCCCACGGCGAATGATTTTTTCATCAGGTAGAACTACTGCCCCGGATTCGGATCCGATGTAAAGAAGGCCGTCTTCCGTTAGAGTGAAGCGGGAGGGGCGAAGACCATTGCGATCAAGGCTGGCGCAGAGGGTGCGGCCATCGGTGAAACAAAGTCCAGCAGGCCCATCCCAGGGTTCGGAGAACGAGCGGATGTAGTTGTAAAATGCGCGTTCCTCTTCAGTGATATCAGGATCGTGACGGAAGGCGGGAGGGACTAGCATGCGCATGGCGTGTTCGAGGCGCCTTCCGGAAAGAACCAGAAGCTCCAGCGCGTGGTCCAGTGACGCCGGGTCGGATTCGTCATCGTGCATGAGGTTTTTGACGAGCTCAATATCATCGCCCCAGAGTTCAGAGCTGAAGAATTCTTCGCGGGACCTCATCCAGTTGCGGTTACCTCGAACTGTGTTGATTTCGCCGTTGTGGCACATCATGCGGAAAGGTTGACCAAGGGGCCACGCTGGGAAGGTATTGGTGGAGAAGCGCTGGTGGTAAAGTGAGATGCCGGTTTGAAAATTAGAATCTTGGAGGTCACTGTAAAAAGCTCGCAGGGTGGCTGGCATGGCGAGTCCTTTATAGCTGATAAGGCGGCTAGAAAGGGTGGGGATATAAAATACAGCTTCGTCTTTGAACTCCCGTTCTACCTCGCGCCGAACGAGATAGAGGAGTCGTTCGAAATGGTCTGAGTCGACGTCGGCCGGGCGACTCACGAGAAGGTGGGTGATTTCAGGCTGAGTGAGGCGTGCCAAATTTCCTAATTCGTCAGGATTAACGGGGACCTCTCGCCAGCCGACGAATTGGATATTGCGTCGAGTGAGAACTGATTCGGTGAAGGATTTGATGTTCGCGGCAATGCCTTCGGGTAGAAAAAAGACACCAACTCCCAGATCGTTTGCTTCGCCGGTGTAGCCAAATTTTTCAGCAGCTTTGGCAAAGAGGGGTCGAGGAATTTGGCAAAGAATGCCGGACCCGTCGCCAGTTTTCATGTCGGCGTCGACGGCTCCCCGATGGGTCATATTGCAAACAGAGGTTAAGGCATAGTCGAGAATATCGTAGGATTTCTCTCCGCGGAGATTGGCAATAGCTCCCATTCCGCAGTTCGCGGTTTCATTATCCCATTGATGCAAAGTGCCTGAGGAATCGGGAGTGTGACGTGGATGGTGAAATTTCATGGTCGGAAAGTCGTAAGAGGATCAGCAGATGCTGTGCCCTCCGGAGGGAACGCAAGAATATGGTGGAGCGAAGGGAATTGCCAAGTGGAACTTGTTTCTAGAATAAAATGCAAAAAATCGTAATTTTTTGTCGATCTTTCCAGCCCAACGCGTGTTGTTCGCATTCCAGCGTGTTCAGTGGTGGCCATTTTGGGCTTTATTTCCCAGCGGGTGGGGTTCCCCAGCAAATCTCGAGAAAGCTTGCAGCAGAGCTCATGGCAGAGGGGAACTGAATCCGACAGCTCGGGATAACGATGGGGACGATGCACGAGGGAGATCGCAAACGAGATCCTTCCCCTGCTTCTCGATAGGGTTGGCGTTATTGGGGGCGCTTCGGAGCTCAAGGAAAGGTGGGTTTCGAGGGAAGCTGAGAGAATTTTTGTTTTATGAAATTCAAAATTTGGATTCTGGACTTTTTGGTGGACTGGAATCTGGATGCGCGTCCATCCTTTCGCAGGAATGAATAGGATCTCGAAGGATATCGACGGCTGGGAGCTGCGAGAAGTTTTCGTGGAATCGCTGGAATATCGAGAGCTGCTTCGATTGAGGTTTAATGAGCTTCGGAGGCCGCTGGATCTTGAATGGACTGAGGCTGAAGGTCAGGCAGACAAGCTCGATCGACATTTCGGCCTTTATCACGAAGAAGTATTAGTCGGATCAGTTGTGGTCGTCACCCTCGACCCCGGTTTTGCTAAGCTTCGGCAGATTGCAGTGGCCAAGCCTCAACAGGGACGTGGAGTCGGGCAAAGGTTGATGATTGCTATTGAAAATCTTCTCGCCCGTGAAGGGGTGAAGAGACTTGAGCTTAATGCCCGGGTCAATGTCGCGGAATTTTACGGCGCTCTGAACTACCAGCGGAAAGGAGAAATCTTCGAGGAAATCGGACTCCCTCACGTCAAGATGATCAAATTACTCAGGGGGAATGAGTCAGCTTGATCCCGGCGATGACGGCAATCAGTCCGAGGGCCACGGAAAGGAAAACTTTCAAGATCGCAAATTGGGTCAGTCCGGTGGTCCAGAGCGAGTGGGTGTCCCGTGCGAAGGTTGAAAATGTCGTGAACCCGCCAAGGAATCCGGTTGCTAGGAGGGGGAAAACCCATCCTGGGGCGCTTTTGCCGGTGAAATAGCCAAAGAGGCAGCCGATGAGAAAACAGCCGAGAAGGTTGCAAACGAGAATACCGGCTGGGAAACGCTGGATCGCAGTGTTTTGGGCAAGAGATTGCACCCCGGAGGAGAGACCGTAGCGCGCGAGTGAACCAAGGCCGCCGCCAAGAAAAACAAGAAGAGCATTCATGAGAGGGTTTGCATTAGGGCTTGGACTTTCTCGAAATCCTTGATTCCGGGAGAGGATTCGGCACCACTGGCAATATCAAGAGCGGCTGGTTTGACCGCAGCGAGGGCTTTGCCGGCATTAACGGGGTTGATGCCACCCGCAAGAAGAGTGGGAATCTTTGGGTGCTTCTGCACAAATTCCGCTGCGATGGACCAATCGAAGGTCTTTCCGGTACCGCCATAGTCCTTTCCGGCAGGAGTATCGATGAGCAGGGCAAAGTCATGAGATGGGAGTTCGTGATTTGGTAGCTTGTCTGCCGAAACGGCCTTAATCACTGGGATTCCTTGATCGATAAAAAATTGAATATCTTCTATCACTTCGTCGCCGTGGAGTTGAACGATATCGATAAGGCACTCATCAATAAGTTCGATGGCGAGAGGGAGTGAATTATTGACGAAGACTCCGACTCGAAGGATATCGCCTGCGACATGCGAGGCAATCGTTGAGGCGTTTTCAGGCGAGCAATATCGTTTTGACGAAGGCCAAAAATTTAATCCAAGAGCCGCGACCTTGAGCTTTGCAAGGCGTTCGGCATCTCTGAGTGTGGTGACGCCACAGATTTTCAGGGAAGGAATTGAGGAAAAAAATTCGTCGATCATATCAATGGATAGGGCTGAGGTAACATTCTCGGAGTCTACTGGAAATGATGGAATGTCTCTTCCTAGAAAGAAGATCTCCGGAAAATTAATCCGGTGTTTGAATTGGGGGCTAGAAATATGATTGATCTGGGGAGCTTCTCGAGCGAGGGCACAAAAAAACTCTCCGGTTCCGGAGAGTTGGGCAAGTTGGCAAAACACTGTAAAAGTGGCGGAGCGGACGGGACTCGAACCCGCGACCTCCGGCGTGACAGGCCGGCGCTCTAACCAACTGAGCTACCGCTCCGCATTGCCGGCTAGGACGGCGGGACGCTAGGATGACCCGCCAAGAGGAACAAGAACTAATTTGTCCTAAAGTGTAATTTTTTTAGCTTAGGAAAGTTCGGCGACTGCAGCTTCGAGCGATTCAGCGTCTTCAATGGAAATAATGCGAGCCTCCTTATCGATTCGGGCCATGAACCCGGCCAAGACTTTTCCGGGCCCAAGTTCGATAAAAAGGTCGTTACCCTGTTCGCGGAGCAATCGGATGGATTCGATCCAGCGCACTGAACCGGTGACTTGATCTTTAAGAGAGGCCCGGATGGCATCTCGGCCCTCGGGTGATATGGCGAGAAAATTGGAAACGACTGGAATGCTGGGTTCGACGAATTCGGTGCTGGCAAGAGCTTCTCCGAGCTGTTCCTGGGCTCCTGCCATGAGGCGTGAGTGGTAGGCTCCGGCCACTTTCAGCTTCTTGCCCATCCGAAGTCCATACTCTTTGGCTTTTGAAACGGCGGTGTCGATTCCTTCCTCCTTGCCGGAGAGCACGGTTTGTCCTGGGCAGTTTAGGTTGGCAACATCGACATCGCAATCGCTAGCGAGGCGGGCCACATCTTCGTCGGAGCCTCCGATCATTGCGGCCATGGTTCCTGGGTTGGCTTCGCAGGCTTCATCCATGAGCTCGCCGCGGCGGGCAACAAGATTCAGTCCTTCTTCAAAAGTAAAAGTTCCAGCAGCACAGTGCGCGGTCATCTCCCCGAGGGAAAGTCCGGCAGCAGCAACCGGCTCAAGCGAAGGAACTTTTTCACGAAGAATTTCGAGAAGAGCAAGCCCGTGCAGAAAAAGGGCAGGTTGGCAATTGCCGGTCCGAGTCAGGTCTTCAGCTGGGCCGTTGAACATGACATCTGTCAATGAACGGCTTAGGACTGAGTCCGCTTTTTCGAAAAGTGCTTTGGCGGAGGGATAGGCTTCGACGAGATCTTTGCCCATACCCACTTTTTGGGCGCCTTGTCCGGAGAAGAGAAGAACTACTTTGCTCATGTAAGGGCGAGCTAACCTTGTCCGTGCAGGAGGAGCAAGTCACTTAGCTCACGAACTTTGCGCGAAAGAAGGTTGGCGGTATCTGTCATGAGAGTTTCGAGGGGAAGGTCGAAGTCGGTGAGAGCCCCGCATTGCTTAAATAGTCCAGAATGGCGGACTTCATTGGAAATGTGTCCAGCGATCGCGATGGCTGGTTTTCCAAGCTCATTAGCAAGGTGGGCAATGCCGACCGGGCCTTTTCCAGCGAGCGACTGGGCATCGAGCGATCCCTCACCGGTAATGACGAGATCGGCTTGCTTGATCCGGGCAGGGAGATCGAGGGCTTTTGAGACAAGATCAAAGCCCGGATGGAGTTCGGCCCCGAGAAAATACATCAGGCCGAAACCTAGTCCGCCGGCTGCCCCAGCCCCGGGCACTTCGGAAAGGTCGGTGGCTTTGGTGACTTTGACGAGATGAGTAAGGAATGCTTCAAGGGTTTCTTGTTCGATTTTGTTGGCTCCTTTTTGTGGACCAAAAATGGCGGTGGCTCCGTTTGGCCCAAGGACGGGGTTGTCGACATCACAGGCGACATCGATCGCTGGTAGGTCAACGAGTTGATCGCGATCAATGAGGGCGAGTTTTTCCAACCCGGCTGGGCAGGGAGAGAGAGGGGCTTCTTCGGAATCAAGTAAAAGAACACCGAGCGCGTCCGCCATCCCAACTCCTCCGTCATTGGTTGCGGAGCCACCGATTCCAATAAGGATCCGTTCGACATTTTTTTGGTTGGCTGCGTGGCGGATCATGAGTCCGGTCCCGTAAGTGGATGATTGCAGGATGTCGCGATCTTTTTCTGGGATGAGCTCGAAGCCGGAGGCCGATGCCATTTCCATGACTGCTAGCCCCGTGTCAGTAATGGCGTAACGGGCTTTGAGAGGGCGATGAAGGGCATCTACCGTGTCGCATTCAACCCACTGGCCGCTGAGGGCTGCGAGCATAGTAGAAGTGAATCCTTCTCCGCCGTCAGCGATGGGGCAGAGATCGACTTCACAGTTGGAAGGAAGTCCCGTTTGTATCGCTTGCGCGACCTCGCTTGCGGGGAGAGAACCTTTAAATTTATCGTTCGCAATAAGGACGCGCATGACAGACCTGAAGCATTAAAAAGGCCAAGCATCTAGCTGACGAAGCGAATGCAAAGAGGATACCGGTATGAAACCCCTTCATTCGACCTCACGGCGGCTATGATCGTAGCTACAAGCCAGAATATGCCAAGAATGGGCAGGAGAACGAACCCGATAATAACGACGCAGAGCGCAATGGAAATTAAAAGATAAAGAGTGCAAGAGATATTAAAGTTGAGCGCTTCCTTAGCCTGATCTCCTCCGAAGGGATATTCGTCTTTTTTAATTAAAAACATGATGAGTGGTCCGAGGATGTTTCCAAGTGGCATTCCTACACACGCAGAAAATGTTGAGAGGTGGGCGAACATGCCCCATTGGCGTTCGGGAATGGGAACGCCGGAGTGATGAGACGGCGGTTGCGCGGCGGCAGGTGGCAGTTGGTCCATTAGAGAATGGTATTCTTTTATTGGATTTTGCCTATTACAAAAGGTCTAGCATGGCTCCCAAGGCAATTTACTCGCCGTGAGATTCTACTTGTGTCAATCTCTGGCCATGTCAGACGAACTATCACGCATGAGTCTCCTTTGGGAGACGATTCAGCAGGAGGAAGAATACCCCATTTTTCGACTGACTTATCTCAGTAAACCAACCGAGCCGTTTACGGATGCTGATTTCGATGATATCGAAAGTAAATCTGTTAAAGCCAACAACGAAAGGGATGTGACGGGTCTTTTAGTGGTGAACGAGGATCGGATTCTGCAGATTTTGGAAGGCCGTGAAGAAGCGGTGCGCGAACTTTACAATAAAATCGAAGCGGACAGCCGTCACACTGTTCTTAAGCTAGTTTGCGCGGTAGAGGATGAGGTTCGGTTGCTACTAACTTGGAATATGGTCGTTCGCGGTTTAAATGGCACTCCGCCTGATCTTCTCGACCAGTTTTCGAACGTCTTTGATGATTTGCTGCATGCTGAATCGCAGAGTGAAGTTGCCATTGATCATGTTGCGCTATTCAAAGAAATCGCCCTCTTTGGAACGATTCCGGAAAAGGTTTAGTTCGCCGTTGTGGTGGCGGGCTGGCTCGAAATAGTATTATCTTTTTCGCCTTTGACTGAGTCTGGGTTACTCGAATCGTGCAACGACACGCCTTCCGCCACACCCTGAGGCGCTGATTCGGGATAGGTTGATTGCTTTATTCGGGCGGACAAAGGTGTTTGATTTTTTCTTAGGGTAAAAGCTCTTGGGTGGAGAAAGATATCAGTTCAACCAAGGTGAGTGTTTTTTCTGAGATTGAATCACTATCCTTCTTCCGGCCATTCTTCGCACTGCCTTTTGACTGCATTAAAAGCAAGCCTCCAATTCGGTGCCTGCGACTGAGAAGTTTTGCCTTCTTTTTTGGCTTTGACGCTATGACCACCGTTCTTGTCGATATTCATGGAGATTTTCCAACCATTTTTGCTCAGTTGGTTAATAATTTTTGTGTAGTTCGCCTTTTCTTTCAGGGCGATTTTTTTTTGGAGATGCGAAACCTTCGCCTTCGCTTTGACAAGTTTTTTGGGACTTAAATCTTTCGTGATTTCGTCCAGAAGCTCTCCAGCTCTGCCTCGACCATTCAATGTTCGTCCATTTTCGGCACTTAAAGAGAACCATACATAAGCTTCGGTGTCATTCTTTGGAACCCCCAAGCCGTTCTGATAGCAATCACCTAATCTTTGTTGGGCAAGATCCTGTCCCTGGTCCGCCGCAAGCCGGTAGAATTGAGCTGCAAGTTTTAAATTTTTCTCGATGCCATCGCCTTCTGCGTAAAGCTTACCGAGAAGACACTGTGCATCCGCATCTCCTTGAGTTGCTGAAAGTTGAATACGCTCAAAAAGAGGATTTTTTGCCTTAGCAGCGGGGAGTTTAGCTCGATCTGGCTCGGACGAGGCAACCTCACCCGCCTCAGATTTAGTGGTTGGGGACTCAGCGGTCGGCTGCTCCTTACTCTCGAAGGATGTTAAGGTTGCTAAGGCTGATATGGTTGGGATCATAACAGCCACGGTAATGATGACCCAGGGTTGGGCTTTAAGGATTATTTTTTGATCTTTCATCTCAATTTGCACTGGGCATGAAAAGGGCGTTCCCATTGCTGAGAACGCCCAATCCTATGTTTTACGAAGGAAAGCTATGGCGGAGGGGGAGGGATTCGAACCCTCGGTAGCTTGCGCTACGTCGGTTTTCAAGACCGGTGCATTAAACCAGACTCTGCCACCCCTCCGCGTTGGGCAAACTCTCAGAAACAAGGCGGTTTTTTGCAAGCAACAAACTTTAAAAAATTGTTTTTTCTAATCCAACTTAGATTCCTGAATTAATTAAGGAGAACCATGGAGTCGATATGAAGAATGCCTTGGCTGAAATTAGCGTGAGAGAACCCACTCGTATTCGGCGCTGATTTGATCAGTCAGCGGTTTTTGGAGTTGGTCGGGGAGAACTCCCCAAGTGTAGGTTTCGATCTCGAGGTGTGGGCAGGTTGTAGGGTGTTCCTTCAGATAGGTGAGAGCGGCTTCAGCATGGTCAAGGGTGGAAGCCAATGGGTAAAGTGGGTCGGAGTATAGCGGAACGTGGAAATGGATTCGGCCCTCAGTAGCCGTGGTTGACTCTTTAAACTCTGGAAGGTCTTTGAAGCGGGTGAGAGGTTCGGTGTTGAGAATGACTTGGTGAAGGTAGGTCGGTTCGTCGAAGGGCCGTATCGCTTCGAGAGCTTTAGGGTTTTGCGGGTCGAAGGAGAGAGCATTGGAGAGATGGATTTTTGAGATGCGAAGCCCAGCCTCGGTTAGCGTCCTGAGGGATTGGTGGCAGTCGTTAAACTCGAGCGCGAAGTGGCAGGTGTCGTAGTTGATGCCAATGTGATTTTTGATTGGATTGGGATCGAGTTTTTCACTCCCACACCAAGCAAAAAAGCGTTCAAAGAAGGCGAGGGTTTCTTCGGTGTTTTCGAAGTGACCGAGAGGCTCGGGTTCAAGTCCGAGGTGGAGGTCTTTACCTGTTTCTTTGGCGAGAGTCTCGATGGTAAGAGCGCAGGAATAAAGGTTTGCGAAAATGAGATTTTCGTCGGCTCCAAATTCCTTAAAGGAACCTGGGAGAGTTGAGACTGAACCTCCTGATTCGGCCGGGCAAAGGCGCGAAATGATCGTAAAGAGTTGCTCGGTGTAAACAAGTCGGCTCATGTGAGTCCAGTCCGGCTTGTAGACATTTTCTTTGACCCGAGTGCCGTGAAAGGCCCCATAAGGAAAGCCGTTAATTGTAAAAACGTAGCAGTTTTCTTGCGCAAGCCAGGATTCGAATTGATCGAGCTGATCGTTTTCAAGAAGTTCAAGGGCCGCTTGAGCCGAGAGCCGGAGGCCGATAGCGAACTTTTTGCCGGAAGCGACACGATCGCGTACGGCTAGGACATCGGTCTTGAGAACATGGAAGGTCTCAGTCCAGCTTTCGGCAGGATGAATATTGGTGCAGTAGGCGAGGTGGTGGCTTTCAAACTTCACCCCCGCTTCATAGCGTTGGTGGCGGTGGCCGCAAGGAATTACCTTTCGATTGCAACGACGCGGTAAAATTGGAAGTGGTTCGCAAGTGGGTATGAACGGAAGATCTGGGTGCTTGTCCCGTTGCGAGTTTCGACTGTCACCCATTGATCAGCAGAAAGGTTGGAGGTGCCCTCGATACGGTAGCGGAATCGTCTATCGCTCAGCCAGCTGAGAGAAATGGAATCGCCGTTTATCTCGCTCGAAATTTTGGGTGCGGTGGGTCTTACCGACCCGTCGGCCTCGTTTAGAACCTCGATGGTTGATGGTGTGATGGAGAAGGTCAGCTGATGATCAGTGGAGCCAGTCTGAATGATCCCCAAAGCATGGGTGATTTCGCTTGGCTGGATACTTGCTGCGCTGATTCCAGAAGTGAGAAAGGAATTCGTAATACTCGTAAAATTGAGATCAATTAAGGTGTTTCTCTCACTGGTTCGGAGGGGGAAGTTGAAAAAGGTTCCATTGTCTTCTGAGCTAATAAGCATTTCGACTCGTTCAGTTCCTGGGAAAGATGAGGCTCTGGTGACAAAAGTACGGGGAGTATCACTTTCTGCTGAATTCACCAAAGCTGTCCATATCCGGGTGCCAACTTTGATTTCGAAAGTTAGCTCAATCTCTGTGAGGTATTCCGTTTCGATTCGACCAACGATATTCGTGAAGATATCGGGTGTGGATTGGTCATTGTAGGTGATGCGGATCTCAACTTCTGTGCCCGATTCAATTGCGGCATCTTGGAAAGTGCCGGTCGCACTTGTGATGGCCCCGTTAGCTTTCCATAGAACCGTTTCCGCCTCTAGCGAAAGACACGAGGTGAAAAGGCCGACAGCGCTAATTAAAGCGCGAAGTTTGGGCACTGTGAGAGGAAGGTTTTTGGATTTTCAAAGATGACCTTATCGACGACCTCAGCAGAATGATGCCGCTTTTTCATTTCAAGGGCACACTTAATCACGGCGAGAGGATCCGAGATCCCCCAGTCGCAAGCGGAGTTCATCCAGATGTTTTCCATTCCAAAGGTTTCGAGGATGTCGATCGCCCGGGCAGGAGAGCACTTCGATTCCGGGTAAAGGGTCATCCCAGCCCAATAGCCCTGATCAAGGACGAGGGGGGCCGTATGCTCTTCAACGTGGTCAATGATGACGCGGCTACGATCTACGTTGGCGTTGTTGAGAGCGTCGATAATAAGGCGCGTGCCTTTAAGTTTGTCCTCAAGATGGGGGGTATGAATGAGAATGGCCTGATCGAATTTTTTGGCAATTTCCACGTGCTCTTCAAAGATGGCAAGCTCGTTCTTGGTGTTTTTATTGAGCCCAATTTCACCAATCCCAAGAACTGTAGGCTTGTCGATAAAATCGGGAATAAGGGCCATTACCTCACGTGCAAAGACCGGGTCCTCGGCTTCCTTTGGGTTGATGCAGAGCCAGCAGAAATGCTTGATGCCGAATTTAGCGGCGCGGGCCGGTTCGTATTCGGTAAGTTGTCGATAGTAATCGTAAAACCCTTGGGCAGAGGCACGGTCGTATCCGGCCCAGAAGGCAGGTTCGCAAAGGGCTTCGCAGCCAACTTGAGCGATTGCTTGGTAGTCCGCAGTTGTGCGGCTGACCATGTGGGCGTGGGGCTCAATATATCTCATGATTTCACCCCCTCATTATGTGCACCATACGCGAATTGAATTCCTGCAGATTGGGCGGGCTCGGTAGAATGATCTGAGAAGGCGAGATGAACTGCTTGCGCACGTGTCGTGCCTTCTGGTGGGTTTTGCATGGCGGCTAGCGCCGTTGCAAAAGCGGGGTGACGAAAGTCTGCATCACCTTCGTGGCGATCCACTCGATCGAGGAAGGAGGCGATTTCAAGGAGCTTGAAACGCGCGTCCATAAAATAGAGATCCTGGATTTCTTTCTTCGTCGGCATATCGAACGGTAGCTTTAATTGAATTAGTTCGCAACGCCTGTCACGTGTGCGAAGAACTCAGGATTGAGTTCGGCTAGGGGTTCGCGGAGTTTGTCGAGTTCATCAGCAGGGCCGTGGAGCTCAAGGCGAAAGAGCTCAGAGAAGGCAAGGGCTTCTTCGATACAAGAACCTACGTTTTCGAGGTGTTTTAGGACACCGGCGGCACCGATATAGGCTTCGCGGCAGAAAACAACGTTACCATTCACTGAAAAGTCGTAGTAGAGGCAGGTGTCTTCATTGCTTGTACGGGCCACGAATTCCTTCATTGTTTCTTTGAAGGCGTCGATTTTGCCTTCTTGGACTCTGAAATAGGGGTGAATGCTAACGGCGTTAGAAAGTTCGCTCATGGAAGTGAGTGTGAACGCCGAACGCCGAAGGTCCAATCATGAATTTTGAATGATGGCAACCGGTATTCGGGTGTGGGCGGTCGAGGGATCGCCTAAGAAAATCGCACTTTTGGAAAGAGGAACGTCTTTCGGAATGGTGGTGAGGGTGAGCGAACGATTTGGGCAAAGCCTGAGGCGTAAATTGTGAGCGAGCCTCCCCATCGACCAACGTGCGTTTATTTCGCTGATTTGATGCCACTCTAGGCCTTTCGACGTACGGTGCAGAAAGGAGTCGATGCAGACTGGACCGTGGTAATTGTGGGTTTCTAGTAGAGTACAAAGGGCATTTTGGACCTCGTTTTTGGAGGCGGGAAGGACTTCGTTGGCGACAAGGCGGGCGCATTCTGTAGGGAGGCCATTGGCGGGTTTGGGGACCGAGGTCGACGAGATCCATTGTCCGGTATTGCTGACCTCTTGGTGGCAGATGCCTAAGAAACGCAGGCCGCCTTGCTCGATTGGATTTGATTGGTAGAGGAGAGAGAATTCCTGTTCTTTGTTTAGCCAAGGCTCGATGAGGTGGGCTTCTTTGATCGAGGGTATCCTGTCAGAAGAGAATTTGATGAGGCCGCGACCTGCTGAGCTGAGAAGAGGCTTTGCAAGCCAGTTACGGTGTGAGTTTATCTCGATGAAGGCCTGAATTTCCTTTTGGTTAGAGCAGATTTGAGCGGTGATCGAATTGTCGAGCAGGCCACGGAGTTCGAGACCTAGGTTTTTTGAGAGGAGGGTGGGGTTTGGAATTCCCCAAGGCTGCTCATGCCTTATTTTTCGATTTTTGCGGATGTGATGGAGTTCAGAAATCGTTGAAACCTCGGGGAAAGTGAGGTTGTGGTGAGCGAGGGCTTCACGGTGTCTATCGCTGGGTTGATTGCGGAGGAGGATGAGATCATCTGAGGAGGGTGCGGCGAGGGCGAAGGCGTATTCGAGGTCGGCTGCGAGTTTCTCGAGGCGTTGGGGCGGATTCCAGTTAATGTCGTTGGCAGCAAGTTCAACATCTGGATTGAACCAGTAAAGGTCGGGGCTGCGACCGCGGGAAGCTTGGTGTCGTCTGATCGAGGCGATAAAGTGCTCGTCCATTCCAGCTTTGCGGCGGCCTTCTTCGTTAAAGGGTGCCAGGCCCTTGGCGCGGATGGGGGAGAGAGGAAAGTGGAGTTGTTTATGCCAAGCGTCCCAATCGGATTGAGCTTTTTGCTTCCAGCGGCGCAACCATTTGAGGCCGTAACCGACGTGGGCAATTTCGTCCCTGTAGATTTTAGAAAGAAGGTCAGCGGACTTTTGGTCGCCGGCTCGGGCAAGGACCTGGGAGTAGTGCTTCGCGTAGTCGAGGTTGGCTTGCTCGAAGGTGAGCGAGAGGCGCGAGACGTAATCGAGGGGACTTTCCATGGAGGAAATATGCGACCAGATCATGGGGCTGAGATGGTAGTCTCCAAATTTGATTCCGCAGTCCCTCATTCGCTCGAGATACCAAAGGGTATGGTTTTGTTCTTCTTGTAAGGTTCGAAGTATTCCCTTGCGAAAAGAATCGGGAGCGTCTGGGAATTTAAGCAAAGCGAGTGCCATGAGCTCAACGGCGAGCAGTTCGTGGTTTGCAAAGAAGTGGAGTAGAATGCCACGCTGCTCTTCATCGTGGATTTGATCAGCCGAGGGGAAAGGCGATTTTCCATCATTAGGCCGCGGTTTGAGGTGATGAGGGCGCCCGGGAAGAGAGGGGGCGATAAAATTGCCCCGTTTGGGTGGATCAAGGGTCAAAGAGACTGGGGCGTGGGTGAGTTTATCCCCTAGCGTAGTGGACATCAGCACGCGTTCGGCGAATTCGGAGACGTTTTGTGGTTCAGCCATTCCGCTGGGCAAGACTTTGTTGGAATCGGCTTTCATGCAAAGGAAAATCCATTGTGACGGTTGAGCTGGAATAAAATTTCTTCTGTGTCATCATTCCTCAGGCGATATGAAAATTCGATTGATCATTCTTGGAGCGGTCGCAAGTTGGGCCGTGATGTCAGGACTTGCAGAGACTCTCCCTAAAGCCGATGGCAAGGTTTCGGCTACCACCCTTCCTCTGGATGCTAAGACATCAAAGGTGAAATTTGAGACTGCGACCTTTGGTTTAGGCTGATTTTGGGGACCTGATTCCGAGTTCGGAAGTCTCAAAGGTGTTCTCCGCACGCGTGTCGGTTATGCGGGCGGTGAAAAAGCGGATCCTTCCTATTACAGTTTGGGAAAACATACCGAGGTGATTTCAATTGATTATGATCCTGAGGTTTTGAAATACGAAGATCTTCTAGAGATCTTCTGGTCGGCTCACCGATGTGACCAAATTAATACGTCACGACAGTATATGAATGCTGTTTTTTATCATGACGAGTCACAGAAAATAGCCGCCGAGAATTCTCGGGCTGGTGCTGCGGTAAAGCAGGGGCTCGAAGTTGATGCGGTTCAAACAACGATCGCTTCGGTTGGCAAATTCACTTATGCCGAAGGCTACCACCAAAAATATTACCTAACTCGGTTTGAGGAGATTAGGGATATTCTTACCAAGGCCTACAAAACCGAAAAGGAATTGGCTGATTCGACGGTGGCGACCCGTCTGAATGCCTATCTTGGATCAGGAATGAAGCGCGATTGGGCAATTTTCATCAAGGAGCTTCCCGACTACGGGATGCCGGAGGAACTCGAGAAGGCGCTTTCCAAGGCAGCCGTACGGATGCTCGAAGGGGCAAAATAGATTTTCTTGTATTTTTTTGTTAAATTATTTCCTGACCTCTTGCAGAGAATATCGATTCAGACATAGTTGAGGTATGAGGATCTTGGTTATTTTTGTGATTACATCGCTCGTGTTTTCTAGTCTGGTTTCTTGTGAGTCTGGATCCAGCCGGCGCGCTGGCGGGGCCGCTTTCGACGATTCTGAGCTCGGTCGGAAGCTCGACGCGAATTCTCACCTTCCCGACCCAGAAAATCCAAGTGGGCAGTCATTTGCAGAGTGGCGTCAGAAAACTCGTTGATTGCTTGAGATAAAACATTTTGAGTCGCGGCGTTTTTTCTAGTTGTCCAACTCTTCTTAGCACGGTTTGTTTCAGCCATGGATCCAAGGTATATTCAGCTTGCACAGCAACTCGTTCGCTATTCCACCGCTCTGAAGAAGGGCGAGAAAATCCTCCTCGACCTCGTTGATACGCCAGAAGATATGGCGGTGGCTTTGATTCGGGAAGTGCGTTTGCGAAAAGGGGTGCCGTTTTTGCGTCTTGGATCAAACCGTCTGAGTCGAGAAATGCTCATGGGTGCTAGCGATGATCAATATCAAGCGACTTCCAAGCAT
>Ga0213868_10000638_pt1 | contig 33457 bp, 34 predicted proteins | sample PICome_9_FD_160087 | JGI IMG/M metagenome (GOLD analysis project Ga0213868, IMG submission 160087) | Coastal seawater microbial communities near Pivers Island, North Carolina, United States - PICO127 | ecosystem: Environmental > Aquatic > Marine > Coastal | place: USA: North Carolina...
TCTAAGAGGGCGCAAAGATAAATCCGACTGCGTCGGCGCCCATGGCGACCGACAGCAAAGCGTCATCTTCGTTGGTAATGCCACAGATCTTGACGAACATCAGGTAGCTCAACGTACCTGTCGGCAAACCGTCGGCGCGGGATCAATGCTTTGATTCCAGGCCGCGCCTGGAATAAGTCGATCTCAATGCCTCCCTTGGCCGGAATAACACAAAGGGCACCTTGCTGCACAACAACAAGGATCTCTCAGCCTTCAGCTCCAATTCGACGCCCAAATCGCCAACGGCAAAATCAGAACGAGGCTGCTGATAGACGTGGCGGGTTCAATCGCCACTCAATCGCCGCGGTCCGGTTGCTATCTGGCAGGCTGACCTTGTGAAACAATTCCGCAGTCGTGTAGTCGCTATTACCGGAGCGGCGTCGGGCCTCGGCCGGGCACTAGCCGTCGACCTGGCGTCGCGAGGCGCTTCTCTTGCGTTGGCAGACCTCGATGCGATTGGACTCGCTGACACCGTTGGCATGTGCGAAGAGCACCGGATCAAGGTCACTTCCGCTGCGGTCGACGTCGCCGATCGTGCCGCAGTTTTTTCCTGGGCCGACTCTGCTGCTGGCCTCCACGGCTCGGTCAACATGATCATTAACAATGCCGGGGTCAACCTCGCCGCTACTGCCGCCGAACAATCCATCAGCGACTTCGAATGGGTAATGGACATCGACTTCTGGGGCGTGGTTCATGGAACGCAGGCCTTTCTTCCACATCTTCGCCAGGCTGAAGAAGGCCACGTGGTCAACATCTCAAGTGTTTTCGGCCTCGTCAGCATCCCAGGGCAATCCGCCTACAACGCCTCAAAATTTGCGGTACGCGGGTTCAGCGACGCACTTCGTATGGAGCTTGAGATCGAAAATTCAAACGTCTCAGTCACGACGATCCATCCTGGTGGCATCAAAACCAACATTGTTAACAGCGGACGTCGCGACGATACTGTGCGCGCCATCGGGCAGAACCCTGACAACATGCAGCTCGAGTTCGACAGGCTCGCCAAGAGCAGTCCCGAAAAGGCAGCACGTGAGATCCTTAAGGCGGTACAGCACAACCGTCGTCGAGCGCTGATCGGGCCTGACGCGAAGTTGTTTGATTTTGTATCTCGGCTACCGGCCGGCTTGTACCAACGGTTCTTGATTACCAGCGCACGGCGCGAGCTCGGCCGCTGAGCGGCTAGAGCGCTGCTCACCTAGCAAAACCAACCTCGCCCAACAACAGTTTCGGACGAGGTCCATGTCGAGCGGTCGATTTCACTCTTCGCCGACGTCAGGACCCTGTACGAACTGCGCCTAGTTGCTCCTCTCTCGATCATTCGCAACTCAAAAGCAAGCCTGGCGGTTGCGGGCTCATTTGTCTGGCTATAGCCGGAGACGTGCGTTGATAAGTTCTGTCGCCGACTCTAGGGATTACAGCCGCGAAAGATGGTTCGGAAGTTCGGAGTTCGCTGCTCTCGACAACACTGCAGTATCACGCAGTTGCAATGCGTCGACGGCTCCGACAGCAATATCTCGCCCGGGCTGTCGGTACCGTTGCCAATGAGTTGCGGATCACGTCACGACAGCGCAGCCAATGAGGCCGCGCCCCGGTTACGCATATCGGCAAACCTTTTCCTCGGGGGCCTGGTCGGCCAGCCAACCGGGGTTGGGACAAACGAACGACGATGTCCTCTTCTTCTGTCCAAATCACGTCCGGGAACTCACGGCGTCCAAGAATTCATCGCGCTGTCGCCTGAGACCGAGAAGTCACGCACGTGTCGGTCGTCCCGACAGGCACGCACGTCCGATGTGCCGCGCAAGCCTCTTGAGCTCCCGAAATTTCCAAGAACTACTCAGCGGCTAGTTCAGGGGCTTCGATCAGCGAGCGACAGCCGCAGTAGTTAGCCGATCAGCTCGCAAAGAATGCTCTTCGGGTCGCCACTCGTGACGAGCGATTCACCAACCAGGATTGCGCCATAACCAGCGTCTTCAAGTCGGCGCGCGTCGCCACCACCCCGGACTCCCGACTCGGCGACCTTCACTGCGCTATCTGGAATGACGCTGCCCATTCGGACCGCACGTTCGTGATCAACCTGGAAGGTGACCAAATCTCGTTGGTTAACCCCGACCAGGGTTGCGTCAGCTTCGAGTGCGTGTTCGAGTTCCGCTTCGTCGTGAATCTCCACCAAAACGTCAAGACCAATGTCGAGCGCAAGAGCGTGAAACTCCGCCAGCTGATAAGAGTCCAAGGCGGCAGCGATGAGCAGCACACAGTCGGCCCCCATGAGTCGGGCGTCGAGAACATCGCGCTCGGAGACTGTGAAGTCTTTTCGGAGCACCGGCATTGAGCAGGCTTGTCGCGCCGATTGAAGATCGTTGACTGAACCGCCGAAGCCCTCGGCATCGGTGAGCACCGAGAGACAAGTCGCTCCCCCAGCTTCGTAGACACCAGCTAATTCCGCAGGGTCGAGTCCGACTTTGAGGTCGCCCTTCGATGGCGATCGCCGTTTGATCTCAGCGATCACTCCGAGCCTGGTGTTGGCGACGAGCGCCGCCCGAAAGCCGCGCGCTCTCGGCATTTCACGTGCCTCGTCAATGAGACGCTCGACTGGTCGCCTGTCAGCCGCTGCTATCTCTCGATGACGATCGAGAATCTTGTCGAGATACGTGACGCTCACTGGAAAACGGCCCTAGAAGCCGAGCCTGCCGGACACAGTGCCCAACAGCTCGTCGATTGGGACTCGGATTTGCTCCGTAGAGTCGCGGTCGCGGACGGTTACGGCACTGTCATTGAGCGATTCGAAGTCAACTGTGACAGCGAGTGGCGTTCCGATCTCATCTTGGCGGCGGTAGCGCTTTCCGATGTTTTGCGTCTCGTCGTAGTCGACCATGTAGCGCTCCGCGAGCAGCATGCGTACCTCGTGTGCCAGCGGTGTCAGCGTGTCTTTCTTGCTCAAGGGAAGTACGGCCACTTTGTACGGGGCCAGTCGCGGATGCAACCGCAGCACGGTGCGGCTTTCACCGTTGACCTCGTCTTCGTCGTAGGCTGCTAGGAGAAACGCCGCCATTGCGCGAGTTGCGCCTGCGGCGGGTTCGATTACATACGGAACGTACCGCTCGTTCGATTGCGGATCGAAGTAATCAAGCTTCTCACCAGACGCTGCGGCATGGGCCTTGAGGTCAAAGTCTGTCCGCTTTGCTATGCCTTCTAATTCGTCAAACCCCCAGGGGAACTTAAACTCTACGTCGGATGTGCCAGTCGAATAGTGCGACAACTCGTCGGCGTCGTGGGGGCGAAGCATCACCATGTCTGTTGGGATCCCGTGCTCGACGTACCAATTGAGCCGCTCCTTACACCAATACTCGTACCACTGGCTGCTTTCGCTCGGCGGCACGAAGAACTCCATCTCCATCTGCTCAAACTCGCGGGTGCGGAAGATCCAGTTTTGAGGGGTGATTTCGTTGCGGAAGCTCTTGCCGACCTGCGCAATACCGAAGGGTGGCTTCTTGCGGCTGGTCTGCAGCACCTGAGCGAAGTTAGTGAACATGCCCTGGGCCGTCTCCGGACGGAGGTAAGCATCTGCCCCAGCGCCTTCAACCGGGCCCGCCTGCGTCTTGAACATTAGGTTAAACTCACGCGCCTCGGTAAAGCTGTTTTTCTCACCGCATTCCGGGCAGGTCTCCGGATCGGCCAGCTTGTCGAGACGAAACCGGTTCTTGCATTTCGTACAGTCGACAAGGGGATCCGAGAAATTTCCGAGGTGGCCGGAAGCCTCCCAGATTTGGGGTGGGCCTAAGATCGCTGCGTCGATCAACACGACGTCGTCGCGTTCCTGGACCATCGACCGGACCCACGCCTCTTTGACGTTGCGGAGCAACAACGATCCGAGCGGGCCGTAGTCGTACGTCGAGCGGAAACCACCGTAGATCTCAGCGGACTGGTAGACGAATCCGCGTCGTTTGCAGAGTGAGACGATCTGATCCAGGTCGGTTGCCGGCATAGGCATGCGAGTCTACGAGCACCAAGGCTGACCCACCCGTCGCAGGCTACGCATCCGCTGCACGTCGCCGACAATGCGTCCGGCAAGCTCAAGCAGGCCACTGAGAAGCTGAAATGCGTTAGTGCGCTTCGAACATGGCGACGGCCTTGAGACGTCGTTCAATGTGAAATTCTAAAGCACGGGTTGCCAACGCCGAAACCTCGTGCGTCACGGGTGACTCGAGCTGAGCCAATGCCTGAGCAAGACGCCCTCCCAGAATATCGCGCAGAAGAGAGAGGGCTCCGGGACTGATTGATTGGCCAGAACGACAGGAGCGACACAGCACGCCGCCTTCGTTCAGGTCGAAGGCAACAAGTTGCGTTCCTGGACCGGAATCGCCGCACCTGACACAGACGTCAAGTTGCGGACGCATGCCCTCATTCGCCAGCAACTTCCAGTAGAACGCCGGCACGTTGATCGGAGACGGGTTGGATGCAATCGTGCGCAGCACTCCGACGACCATTCGATATAGCTGCGGGTTTGGCTCTCGCTCAAGCGACAACTGGTCAACAGCTTCAAGCACGGCTAAGCCCTGCGACGCGCGATCTAACGACGACAGCATCGGCGCAAGCGGTTCGACCGACTCAGCCTGAGTGACGATGTCCAGCTCGCGCCCGCGGTAGAGCTGCACCTTGACGTGACTCATTGGCTCCAACCGGCCACCAAATTTCGACTTCGTCTTCCGCACGCCTTTAGCGACGGCCCGAACCTTGCCGTTGTCACAGGTGTGCAACACGATGATGCGATCAGCCTCGCGAAGTTTGTAGGTCCGCAAAACCACGCCACTGTCGCGATATAGCTCACTCATCCGATTGATTCGTCGGTCTCATTAAGACCTCCGAATCGCCGTTCACGCTGCGCGAAGTCGGCAATGGCGTCGACGACATGATCTGCAACGAGTTCATCCCAGCTCACCGAGACGAAGACCAGCTCACCATATGCCAACTCCCACACCAATGACGGCGGGAGACGATCGGGCTCACCGAGCACAAGAATCAGGTCGGGTTCACAGTCAGCGGGGGCGTAGAGCACTTCGGCAACCGTTGCTTCATTGACCGGGTCCGCCGGATCAAGCCGCCGCATAGCTGTGGCAAACCGGTCGCGTCCGTCGCCGCATGGGTCGATCATGACCTGGCAGTTGTCGATCTGACGCTCCCACCAGTCTTGCGCCGCAGCAGCATCGCCCGACTCGAAGGCCCGCAGGGTGAGGTACGACGCACCGGCCTGGCTCACAATCTCGCCCAACGTCTCGACTCGATGCGCCCACCGCTGATCACCAAGGTCATTCCACTCGCGCAGCGTGCCGCCTACCACCATCACGTGACGGAGGAACTGGCGCGTCGAGTCGAAACTGTCAGCTTCCTTTGCCAGAGGCAAAGGCGAAGAGGCAAAGTTGACGGCCACCCCCTTATTCTTCCACGTCCGTCGCCGTATGTGGCGGCTCGCAGCACATCGGACAGGTACGGTGCTCAACGTGTCGACCGATGCTCACCAATCCATTCACGTCGCATGCATCATGGACGGCAACGGCCGCTGGGCGGGCCGCCGCGGGTTGCCTCGCACCGAAGGCCACACCGAAGGCGAAGAGAACCTTGCCCGGCTCGTTCGAGTCGCAGTCCAGCGCAACATTGGCTGGCTAACCGTGTTCGGCTTCTCGACAGAAAATTGGCGGCGACCTCGGCCTGAAGTGCGGCACATTTTGGGCCTCCACGAGAAGCTATTCGGTCGTGTTGCGGAACTAAATGAGCTGAACGTCAGAATACAGTGGATAGGACGGCCCTTCGATTCGCGCGAAGCCCGAACCCCGAAGTACGTACAGAGGGCAATCCGTAAAGCGATTACGGACACCGCTGACAACACCGGTATGACACTAACGGTCGCCTTCGATTACGGCGGTCGCGCCGAATTAATAAGGGCTGTAGAGGGTGCTAGGTCCACTGCCGTTGGACCGACGCCCGAGACGATCAGCCAACACATGTACTTACCCGACCTCCCACCAGTCGATGTCGTCATTCGGACTAGCGGTGAGCGTCGGGTGTCGAATTTTCTTCTCTGGCAGGCAGCAGGAGCGGCGATCCACTTCACCGACACCGCCTGGCCCGACTTCGGCGAAACTGAACTCGACAAAGCACTTGCGCTGCTCGACGCATGACTGCCGAATCATCCCTCAATCGAGCCCCGTCCGAATCCACTGAGGCTGTCGTGGCACTTGCCTGCGCCACCGCTGCCCTCGATAACGCCGAAGACCGCCCCGGCCAGTTCGAAATGGCTCGTCTTGTCGAGCAATCGATCGCGACGGGCAAGCACCTCGTAGTCCAAGCGGGAACGGGAACCGGCAAGACTCTCGCCTACCTTGTCCCAGCAATTACTGGTGGGAAACGTGTGGTTGTAGCCACTGCTACCAAGGCCTTGCAGGACCAGCTAGCAAAAAAAGACCTACCGTTTTTGGCCGAGCATCTAGACGCCGACTTCAACTTCGCTGTGCTGAAGGGCCGCAACAATTACGTCTGTCTTCAGCGGTTGAAAGAGATGAGCGGCGGCGAGCAGAGTCAACTCGAACTCGACACCTTGGCTGTAACCACCCAGGCTGAGATCAAGAAAATCGCGGAATGGGCTGGCACTTCGGCGACCGGCGATCAAGCCGAACTCGACTGGTCACCATCTGACAACGCATGGCGATCCGTCAGCGTCGGCAGCGACGAATGCCCCGGGGCGGACAAATGCCCGCTGGGTGACCCATGCTTTGCCGAAAAAGCACGACAGCAGGCCGCCGCAGCCGACGTCATCGTAGTCAATACCTATTTGTACGGACTCAACGTGGCGAGCGATGACGCCATTCTCCCCGATCACGACGTTGTCGTTTTTGACGAAGCCCATGTTCTCGAGGACACGATGAGCGACACGGTCGGTGTCGAGGTTTCACCCGGGCGCTTTACCGCATTGTCAGGCGTCCTCGGCAAAATCATCACGGACCCCAGCCTCACCGGCGGTATCGCCGAGATCGGGACAGGTCTGCGGGACGCACTCGGCGACGAGGTCGGGAAACGGCTGACCGCTCCGCTACCAGACGAAATTCAGGAAGTCCTGACGGATGCTCGTCTTCGACTTGGTGAGGTCAACGACACGCTGATCGCCATCAACACAAAGAACGAGGATGCCAAGCAGCGCATGCTACGGGCTCAAACTATGACCGGCCGCTCGATTAATCAGCTCGACTTTGCCATTGAGGGTCGACAAGGCCACGTCGCATTTGTCTCAGGTTCAAGCGAATCACCGCGGCTTGAAATTGCGCCGCTCGACGTCGGACCGACCATGACCGAAGGGGTCTGGTCGAAGCGAACGGCGATCCTCACAAGTGCAACAATCCCATCGTCGCTCGCAGAACGAGTCGGCATGCAGATGAGTGAAGTAGAAATTGCCGATGTCGGCAGCCCGTTCGACTATGAAGCAAACTCATTGCTGTACAACGCAATTCACCTGCCCAACCCGAACGTTGCCGGCTTTCGAGACAAGGCCAACGACGAACTCGAGGCGTTAATCAATGCAGCAGGCGGGCGGACTCTGGCGTTATTTACGAGCTATCGGGCCATGGACGAAGCAGCCGACGAGATGAAGAGTCGTCTTGGCGTCCCGATCTTAACTCAGCGCGACTTGCCCAAACCTGCCCTCGTGAAAGCGTTCACCGATTCCGAAGAAACATGCCTGTTCGCTACTGCCGGACTCTTCCAGGGTGTCGATGTACCCGGCAGAACCCTTTCGCTCGTGGTCATCGATCGGATCCCCTTTCCACGGCCCGACGATCCGCTGTTGTCCGCTCGACGCGATCTCCTTGGTCCCGCAGCGTTCAGCCAGATCGACATTCCACGTGCATCGATGATGTTGGCGCAGGCCTGCGGGCGTCTGATTCGAACTTCAGCCGACAAAGGCGTCGTTGCCGTTATGGATCCACGGCTGGGCAAAGCCCGTTATCGTTGGGACATCGTGTCGGCTTTACCACCAATGAGGCGTACACGGCACCGAAGCGATGTTGTCGAGTTTCTGGAAACCATCCGCAACTCCTAGCCGTAATGGGCTTGCATCATGTCCGGGTAGCTCCTGGCGAAGTAGTTCCAGAGTTGCTCGCCGTAGGTGTTGGTGCGGTTTGTGCTGCCCATGTCGCGTACTCCGGCCGCCGTTTGCTCTTTGGTCGTCATGAATCCAGCCGAGCGGTGACGTTCGCTACCTGCCACAGCATCGATGAATCGGGGGCTGAGCTGGATTGGGTCTAGCGCCGTGTGAAGCGACGGGCCGTGGAAGTAAGCGGTTGACATCCGCGGCTCGCTCGTGATGACCCGATGTGCTGTGGCGACGAGATAGTTCCCCGTCATCGCCTGCAACATTTCACCGATGTTCAGCACAAACGAATCCGGTACCACCGGTACATCAATCCAATCTCCGGTTGGGTCGAGAACTTGAAGACCCGGCGTCGGTCCTGCCGCCAGCAAGGTGACGAATCCCGTATCGTGGTGAGCGTTTACTCCGGCCGCCCCTTCGGGAGTCGGCGGATAGCTGATGAATTTCATGAGCGACATCGAGTTCTTATCAAACGCAGTGTGGAAGTGGTCGGCTTCGAGTCCAAGCCCGAGTGCGAAGAGGCTGAGAATTCCATCAGCAACGGTTCCGAGCCGATTAAACCAGTCGAGTGTTAATGCTTTCTGGGCTGGGATGACATGATCGGGCATCCACTGGTTCGGACCGAGCAGCCGAAGATACGCAGGCAGGACATCTTCAGCGAGGGCTGGCCGTTCTGACCAAATGTCGATCTGTTCGCGTACGTCGGGCCGGTTGTTTGTAAATTCGGTTCCGACTGCTTCCCAGCCGCGGAAGTGACGTGATTCACGCTTGTCGATGAGGAGCTTCTGTGCGTCGGGCAGCGCAAAGAACTGGGCCATCATTGCGAACATGGTGTCGAGGTAGCCAGTCGGTAGGCCGTGGTTGACCAGCACAGCAAAACCGATGTCGTGGTACACCGCTGTCAGCTTGTTTGCGAGCGCTCGCCGCTCGTCTTCGGTGCCGCGAAGGGGACTTAAATCGATCTCCGGAATTCGGGCGGGCATCTGCCGCTCAGGCGAGGGTGTCGACGTTGTTGAGCTCTCGGAAAGCTTGCTCCAGGCGGCCAGCAAAGCTCACTTCACCGGACCGCAACCAAACACGGGGATCGTAGTGCTTCTTGTTCGGCGCGTCGGCTCCAGCAGGGTTACCGAGCTGGCCCTGGAGATAATCATGCTTGTCGGACTCGTACCTGCGGATCCCGTCCCAGAACGCCCATTGGAGATCGGTGTCGATGTTCATCTTGACGACTCCGTAGCTCAGTGCCTCTTCAATCTCAGCAGCCGTCGAGCCCGAGCCTCCGTGGAACACGAAGTTGACTGGCTTGTCTGACTCAGTGGAGAACTTCTCGGCGATATGTGACTGCGCATCGCGGAGGATCGTCGGCGTGAGCTTCACATTCCCTGGCTTGTAGACACCGTGCACGTTGCCGAACGCTGCGGCGATCGTGAAGTTCGGGCTGACTTCCGCTAGCCGCTCGTACGCGTACGCAACCTCTTCGGGCTTGGAGTAGAGGTCCTCGGGATTCGCATTGGAGTTATCGACGCCATCTTCCTCGCCACCTGTGATGCCGAGTTCGATCTCGAGGGTCATCCCCATCGGCGTCATTCGTTTCAGATAATCGACGCAGATGTCGAGGTTCTCCTCCATCGGCTCTTCCGATAGATCAAGCATGTGGGAACTGAACAGTGGCGTTCCGGTTGCTGCAAAGTGCTCTTCACCAACGTCAAGTAGCCCCGAAATCCATGGAAGCTTCGCCTTCGGACAGTGATCGGTATGGAGAATCACCCGAGCGTCATAGGCTTCGGCCAAAGTTTGCACATGCTTAGCTCCCGCAACCGAGCCTAAGATCGACGCTCGATTGGAGTCCACGGGGACGTCCCTACCCCCGACGAATGCCGACCCACTGGTCGAGTATTGGATAATGACCGGACTATTGAGCTTTCCCGCAGTCTCCATGACGGCATTCATTGAGTTGGTGCCGATGCAGTTGGCTGCGGGAAGGGCAAACCGCTGGTCTTTCGCCAATTCAAAAACCTGGCTCACCGCCTCGCCCGTGAGCACGCCTGCAGGAAAGTCGTTGCGAAGTTCAGTCACAGTTCTCAGCGTACGCGAAATGCCTCTCGTTGGTCAGCCCAACCAGGGTTAGATCTGCGACGGGGACTACCTTCGGCGCATGGCTGAATTGATTCACACGATGATCGTCGACGACGTCGCCACGATCACGCTCGACTCGCAGCACAACCGTAATGCGCTTTCGAAGCGGTTGCTCAAGCAGCTACACGCCGGTATCGATGTTGCGGAAGAAGCCAAGGCCCGGGCCATCGTGCTCCGTCACGAAGGACCAGCGTTCTGCGCCGGCGCCGACCTGAAGGAACGATCCGACGGCGCACCGGACTCTGGTCCAATGGTAAGCGTTCTCAAACGCTTGATGGACACGGGGCGGCCGACGATTGCTGCGGTTGATGGTGCCGTCCGGGCTGGCGGAATCGGGCTGATGGCATCCTGCGACCTAGTCGTAGTCCACAGTGCCACGACGTTTGCTCTGACGGAGGTACGCATCGGCGTCGCTGCAGCCATAATCTCAGTCCCAATTTTGCGGCGCGTACCGCCCGGCAAGATCGCAGCGGCAATGTTGACCGGCGAGCAGTTCGGTGCAGATGAAGCCCGAGCGATTGGCCTGGTAACTCATGTCACCGACAATGTCGCAACATCAGTAGCGGCGCTGGTAGATGGCATCAAGGCTGGCGCACCTCGCGCGGTTCGCGAGACCAAGGCCCTGCTCCGTTCAGTTCCGATGATGGACCGCGACTCTGCGTTCGCTGATATGGAGCGTCTGTCAAATGAGCTGTTCCTGGGACCCGATGCGAAGGTCGGCATACAAGCCTTTCGCGAGAAGCAGCAACCCACCTGGGCCCTGAACGAATCTCGCCTAACGTGACGCATTCAGCGCCCGAGACCATCCGCATCGCTACCGGAAGCAACCAGTTCATCGTCGCAGACCACTGGCCCGGGGACGCCACGCCAGTGATCCTCGCCCACGGCGGCGGACAAACCCGGCACTCATGGGGCGGCACAGCCGTTACCCTCGCAGCTCGCGGACACCGCGTGGCCTCAATTGACCTACGAGGTCATGGAGATTCGACTTGGGCGCCTGACGGTGACTATTCGATGGGCGCGTACTGCAATGATGCACTGCGCATTGCCGAGTGGTTTCGTCGCGACAATTTGACAACACACATCGCCTGGGTCGGAGCATCACTCGGCGGGATGACTGGGCTACACGTCGTCGATGCAGCTCCTTCGTGGTTCTCATCGTTGACGTTGGTCGACATCACCCCTCGGCCCGCAGCAAAGGGCGTCAGCCGCATCCTCGAGTTTATGGCTGCTAAGGCTGACGAGGGGTTTGCCGATCTCGAGGAAGCCGCTGATGCGATTGCCGAATACCAGCCACATCGACCGCGGCCTAAGGATTTGTCGGGCCTCGCCAAGAACCTCCGTCTCAGTGAGGACGGACGATGGCGATGGCACTGGGATCCGGCCTTCCTGAGCGTCCGATCTGGCGCTAGCTCAGAACATGCCCGCGACCGTCATCATGAAGAACTTGTGACGATCGCCCGGAGAATCACGATGCCGACAATGTTGGTCCGCGGGCGGCTCTCAGACCTAGTGACTCAGGACGAGGTTGACGAGTTTCTCAAAATGGTCCCACACGCTCGCTACGTCGACGTTAAAGATGCTGCGCATATGATCGCAGGCGACAAAAACGACGTGTTCACGGACGCCGTTGCCGAGTTTCTCCAGGGGTCATAGCCAACTTTTGCAAAGCATGACCGTCGTGCGAGAATGTGCCGATGACCACTGTTACCAGCCAGGATCTCAACGACCGTATTGCCGGACAGAACCTTCCGAAGCGGTTTCTGAGGAACGTCGAACGAAATGGCGACATCGAAGTCCTGAACTGGAAGACTTCAGACGGCACATGGGCGTCTCAGACCCTCAACGAGATGGCTGCTGACGTCGCTCGTTTAACCGCTGCGCTGAAAGACCTGGGCGTAAGTCGCGGCGACAAGGTCGTCATGATGATTCGCAACCGCCAAGAATTCCACGCCCTCGACATCGCGGTGCTGTTCTGCGGCGCCACCCCGGTGTCGATCTACAACTCTTCGGCTCCCGATCAAATCCAATACCTGGTCAACGACTGCGGCGCCTCGGTTGCAATTCTCGAAGACAGCGGCTTTCTAGAGCGCTTCGAGTCAGTGCGCGAAAATCTTTTGACGATCAAACACATTGCGCTTATCGAGACACCGGACGGAACTCCCGACGACGTGTTGCAATTCAGCGACTTGATGGCGTTCGAGCCGGTCGACCTCGCAGTGGAGGCAGAGACTGCCACTCTCGATGATGTTGCCACCATTATTTACACCTCCGGCACGACCGGACCGCCGAAAGGCGTCATGCTGAGCCACAGAAACGTTGCGTGGACGCTTGAGTCCGTCGGCCAGTCGATGCGCGACCAGACCGACATCCAAGACTTCGCAGGCAAGCGCCACGTTTCATATCTGCCAATGGCTCACGTGATGGAGCGCCTTCTTGGCCACTACTACATGCTTGACTTCGCCACAAAGGTTTTCTGCTGTCCCGAGACGTCACAAATGCCGGCGATGGTCCGCGAGAGCAAGCCGAACGTCTTCATCGGCGTTCCCCGTGTTTGGGAAAAAATGTACGCCGGGGTCACAGCTGCGATTTCCGCCGATCCTGACAAGGAGCAACAGTTCAACGATGCGATCGCTGCTGCGACACCGATCATGGAGAAAATGACTCGGGGGAAGGCAACCGATGAAGAGATTGCGACTTGGAATTTCCTCGATGAGGTCGGCTTCAAATCCGTCCGTGGTTTGATTGGCCTGGACCAGGTCGAAATCGGAATCTCCGGCGCGGCACCCATCCCTGCCGAAATTCTTGAGTGGTTCCGCACCATTGGTGTACCGCTCAGCGAGGGCTATGGCATGAGTGAAACCACTGCCGTGCTTTCTTGGTCCGCTGCAGCGAAGCCTGGCTACGTAGGCCAAGCCGCAGTCGGTGTCGAAATGAAGATTGCCGACGATGGTGAAGTGCTCGCGCGCGGCGGCAACATGTTCGAAGGGTACCTTGGACTGCCTGACAAGACCGCAGAGTCGATCGACGATGAAGGCTGGGTGCATACTGGCGACATTGGGATCATGGATGACGAGGGTTACCTCAAGATCGTTGATCGCAAAAAGGAGTTGATCATTACTGCGGGTGGCAAGAACATCAGCCCAGCCAACCTTGAAGCAGCACTCAAAATGATCCCGTTGGTGGGCCAAGCGTGCGCGATCGGCGAGCAAAGACCTTTTGTTGCTGCACTGGTCGTCCTTGATCCGGATGCATCCGCAGCGTGGGCAACTGAGCACAGCGTTGAGGGCGATGCTGCAACGATGGCTGCATTAGCGGAGAACCCAGAAGTGATTGCCGAAATCAATGCGGACCTCGTCGAAGCGATGGCAGGCTTCAACAACGCAGAGGCCGTAAAGAAGGTCAAAGTACTGGGCGACGAATGGATGCCAGATACAGACCTGCTGACACCGACGTCAAAGCTCAAGCGCCGAGGCGTCCTCGCAGCATTCGCCGACGAAATTGATTCGTTGTACGCGAAATAGCAATCAGTTCTTGATGAGCCGATAGCCGACGCCCCGGGCGGTGACGATCAGCTTCGGATCATCAGGATGCTCTTCAACTTTGACGCGCAGTCGCCGAACGTGCGCGTCGACCAAGCGGGAGTCACCCAGGTATTCGTACCCCCAGACACGCTCGAGAAGTTGATCGCGTGAGAGCACGGCGCCAGCATGATCGGCAAACTCGCACAGCAATCGAAACTCCGTCTTCGTGAGGCTGAGCTCGACGCCTCCCCTCAAGACAATGCCTTGCTCCCGCTGCAACTCGATTTCACCAAAGATCGAGGCGGCAGACGCCGTTGACGCACCTTGCAGATGCACGCGGCGGAGCAACGCTCGAATGCGTGCTGCCAGTTCCTTCGGAACCACCGGTTTAGTCACGTAGTCATCGGCGCCCGCTTCAAGCCCAGCCACCATGTCGACGGTGTCGGTCTGGGCGGTGATGATAATGATCGGGACAATGCTGTTCAATCGCAACGCTCGGCAGACCTCAAAGCCCGACATGTCGGGCAGGCGAAGGTCGAGCAGGACTAAATCAGTAGATTCCGCGTCGAACGCTGCCAGGCCATCCGTGCCATTTGCAGCTTGGCGGACCGAGTAACCCTCGTCTTCAAGAGCGAGAGATAGCGCCAACCGAATCGCGTCGTCGTCTTCGATGAACAGCAACGATTCCATGTGCATTTAGACACTACACGGCGTTGCATTCCCCGAGCTCAGGCCAGGTTTTCACGTAGTCGACCTTTGTTACAGAAATCGCACACATCCCGAATAGATCCGTCACATGTGAAGCGCATCATTACTGGTGTTCACGCTGCCCCGGTGAGACACCTTCCTCCCCCTGGTGTCTCACCGGCAGCGGGTGAATAAGGACTCTCGTACCATTTCTGCCCGGCAACCCTGTAAAACTTTGTTTCGTGGCCAGGCAACGCTCTTTCCGCCTTCGCACCCGCGTCACCCTGTTCTTCGCACTCATTGCCCTTTTCGCTGGATCGCTTCTGATCGGCGTCACTTACGGTTTTGCGCGGAGCACCCTTCTGGCCCGAGAAGATTCTTCGGCGCGTGATCAAGCAATCGTAAATGCGAGCCAGGTTCGCGAGGAGTACACAGCTGCGCCGGGCCAAATTGGCAGCTTTTTCGACACCGATCTCCGCACAGACGATGACGGATTCGCCAGTCTTCTCGCTGCTGAAACGGCAACTCAGATCGCCGGTTCAGATACTCGCGTTCGGATCGACGACTACCCAGCGGGCCTAGTCAACATCGTTCAAAACGGGGGCAACGGGCGTCAATACGCCACCATCAACGGAGAGGACTACGTAGTCGTCGGTCTGTACATCGGCGCCCATGACGCGGCATATTTCGAAGCATTCCCTCTCCGTGACACCGAGCGCACACTGCGTTCGATCTTGACCGCACTGGCTCTTGGCGGCCTCGGCGGCTTGGTACTGGCCTCCCTCTTTGGTTTCTCGACAAGCCGCCGGCTGCTCCGCCCCCTCAGTCGCGTTGCGGATGCAGCCGAGGACATTGCATCGGGTGGGCTGGACACCCGACTAGTTGAAGAGTCCGACCCCGACCTTGACCGTCTAGCCGGCTCGTTCAACGATATGGCTGACGCAGTACAGACACGCATCGAACGAGAGGCCCGGTTTGCCTCCGACGTCAGCCATGAACTTCGATCACCGATCACTGCTCTGACTGCGGCTGTTGAAGTACTAGACGGCCGTCGAGAGGAAGTTCCGGAGCGAACTCGCCAGGCACTCGACGTCGTCGTCGGTCAGGTGCGACGATTCGACACCATGGTGATTGACCTTCTCGAACTCTCACGGCTCGACGCAGGCGCTACTGACATGAACTTTGAGCGCCTCGACATCGTCGACCTCACCCATCGAATTGCTGCGCGGTACGGTGCTCCGGATGTGCCGATCAATGTTGCACCGCGAACTCGACGCGAGGTGTCGATCGACAAGGTGCGCTACGAACGAATCGTCGGCAATCTGATCGACAACGCCAAAAATCACGGAGGGGGAGCTGTCGAAATTCAGATCGAGCCGACCCGAAACAAACGTATCCGCATTGCTGTCATCGACGATGGCCCCGGTGTCGCTCAGGGAGAACGCGAACGAATTTTCGAGCGTTTTGCTCGAGGGAGCGCTGCTCGACACCGAATCGGCACTGGACTCGGGCTTGCCTTGGTCGCAGAACACAGCTCCGCAATGGGCGGCCACGCCTGGGTGGAAGACGGCAAGTTCGGTGGCGCTCGCTTTGTCGTCGAATTTCCGGTATCGGTGGCGACATGAAGGCTTCGACGCGTCCCTTGATCGCAGTTTTTGCCGCTCAAGGGTTGGCGGTCATCGCCGTCTCATGCGGAGTGCCGACCGGCGATTCCACCTTTGAAGCTATCGACGGTGACGTGCTCGGCGGATTGAACGATCCAACGACAACGACAACGACAACGACAACCACGACCACGACCACGCTGGCACCGCAGACCCCCGACCCGGCGTTGGAAACCACCTCGACGGTGCCCGTCACTGACCCACCCCCGCCTGCGGCGATGGTCACGGTCTACTTCATCAGTCGCGGACTGCTTTCTCCTGCGACATCCGAAGTCGATCCGTCGTACGGACTTAACGAACTCATTGTTTTGCTCGAGGACGGCCCTCCCGACGACAGCGTCGGTAGGCGGCTGCAATCGTTCGTCGAGCCTGGCCTTATCGTCGGCACACCGACCAGTGAAAGTGGAATCATCCAAGTCGAGCTCGACGGCCAGGAGTTTGATGCAATCGCCTTGCGGAATCAGCGCGAGGCGTTGGCGCAGATTGTTGTAACGCTGCTCCAAAATACGCCGGCCGTGGGTCAGGTCTCCTTTACTATTGACGGTCAAATCGTATTGATCCCGACAGATAGCGGGTCTCAGGAAGCTGCCTCTGTGGACGACTTTGACCGACTTCTGGGAACTCCTAGCTCGCCGAACGGAACGCCCAGCGACCCGGTCGGTCCGGTCAGTGTCACGACCAGCATTCCGCAATAGGCGGTCCCGGCTAGTACCCGAGTCGCTCTACGCGTTCAGGTTTGCGCTGCCAATCTTTATCTACCTTCACCCTCAGTTCAAGGTAGACACCCTCTGGCATTTGCTTACGGGCGAGCTCGCCAACACGCTTCAAAATGGCTCCACCCTTGCCAATAACCATGCCTTTTTGGCTGTCCCGTTCAACGAGAATGTTGACGCGAATTCGAGGCCATTCCCATTCGGCCACTTCGGTTGCAATCGAATACGGTAATTCATCGTGAGTCACAGCGAGTAGTTGCTCCCGAACGAGCTCCGCAACCCAACGCTCCTCTGGCAGATCTGAGATCTCGTCGTTGGGGAAGTACTTCGGTCCTTGAGGAAGCGTGCCAGCAAGATGATCAACAAGAGGCCCCAGACCCTCCCCAGTCTTAGCCGAAACCGGGAAGTACTCCTTCGCGACCAATTTGCTGGCCGCCTCCAGCATTGCCAGCACCTGCTGGGGTTGAGCAATGTCGGTTTTGTTTACAATGACCGTCGAGGCAGACATGTCGAGATGATCGGCCACCCACTTGTCGCCTTTACCGAATTTCATCGTCGCGTCGAGCACCAAACACGTTGCGTCAACGTCTTTCGCACTGTCGAGCGCCGTTGCGTTTACTCGCTCTCCAAGCGCAGTCACTGGCTTGTGCAATCCCGGCGTATCAACGAACACCAGTTGGCTTGACGGCCTTGTGAGCACGCCCATGATGCGATGCCGCGTGGTCTGTGGCTTATCGGAGACGATGCTGATCTTGCGGCCACAGATGGCGTTCACTAACGACGATTTCCCAACGTTGGGACGCCCGACAAAAGTAACGAAGCCCGACGTATGGCCGCCCGGATTCTGTGGTGTGTCAGAGTTGGTCGTTTCGTCAGTCACACAGCCATTCTGCCAACCTCTGTTCTATGACCCGCATCATCAACGGCATCGATGAAATGAAGTCCCTAGTCGGCGAGCATCTTGGCTGGTCTTCGTACGCGGAGATCACCCAGGAACAGGTTCAACAGTTCGCCGAGGCAACCGGCGACCACCAGTGGATCCACATCGACGTTGCACGCGCCGAGGCCGGGCCGTTTGGCGGCCCGATCGCCCACGGTTACCTGACTTTGTCGCTTGGCCCTATGTTGTCTCCACAGGTCTTTGGAGTCTCAGGCGTTGCGATGGGAGTCAACTATGGGGCGGGCAAAATCCGATTCCCGTCGCCGGTTCCGGTCGGCGCCAGGGTTCGACTCGGCATCACCCTCGATTCCGTCGACGACATCCCAGGCGGCGCTCAAGTAACGCAGCAGTTCGTATTCGAATGTGAAGGTGCCCAGAAACCCTCATGTGTCGCGGAAGTCATCTTCCGCTATTACGTCTGAGTAAGACGTCCATGCAAAACGCCCAATCCATTCCACGGACCGACGTCGGGCTTGCTGAAGTTCACGAGGCAATCGCGGCGACCCGGCTCGACGATTTATGCCTTGTCTTCCGCAATCGTCGTTTCACGTGGGGTGAGGTGACTGAGCGCACTCGGCGGCTGGCGAATGCGCTCCTCGATCGAGGTCTCGGTTGCCACACCGAACGCAGCGATCTCAACGGCCACCTGAGCGGCCAGGACCACATTGGCGTCTATCTCCACAACGGAAACGAATACCTCGAAGTGATGTTGGGTGCGCTAAAGGCGCGCGTTGCGCCGTTCAACATCAACTATCGGTACGTCGCCGAAGAATTGCGATATCTGCTTGACGATGCCAACGCGAGCGCGATCGTCATGCATAGCCAGTTCGCACCCGTACTTGCCGCAGTACTGCCCGGCCTTACGAACCTTGACGTGATCCTCCAGGTTCCTGACGATTCCGGGAATGACTTGCTCCCCGGTGCTGTCTGGTACGAGGATGCCTTGGCCGCAGCATCACCAGATCGTCCAGATGTCGAATGGAGTGCCGACGACCTCTATTTGCTTTACACGGGCGGCACTACCGGGATGCCGAAAGGCGTTATGTGGCGAAACGGTGACGCAATGGTCGAGTGTTTTGGGGGTTCGCGCACAGCAACAACTGTTGCCGAATTCGTCGCTGAGGCGAACACTGGTCTTCAGGCACTGCTTGCGCCTCCGTTCATGCACGGGGCGGGACACTGGATGAGTTTTCGGACCTGGTTGGGTGGTGGCACGATCTTTGTGCAGTCAATTCCGGAACGACTTGATCCGGTTGACATCTGGACGCTCGTCGAGAGCGAGCGTGTCAACTTTCTGTTGATCGTCGGCGACGCATTTGCTCGTCCGTTGCTCGACGAACTCGCGCACCCGACAGGGCGCCAACCGTACGACCTCGCATCGCTGACAGTTCTACTGTCCGGCGGTGCCGCCCTTTCATCCAAGTTAAAGGTTGAGTTCCTCGAGCATCTTCCCACGGTGATGATCGTTGATGGGCTCGGGTCGTCCGAGGCCGGCGGCCAGGTGTCTCATGTGTCCGCAGGCGGCAACGCCTCCACGGGCACCTTCGAGTTGACGAGTGGCAATGTGATCCTCTCACCTGACCTTGATGCCGTGTTGCCCTCCACTGACACCACCATTGGGTGGTTGGCTAAGACCGGCCGGCTTGCGCTCGGCTACCTCGGCGACGCGGACAAGACCGCTAACACATACCCAACAATCGCCGGTGAACGTTACGCAGTGCCCGGCGACCGGGCCCGATTTGTCGATGACCATCCCGACGACTTCATGGTCGAGCTATTTGGTCGCGATTCCGTGACGATCAACTCAGGCGGTGAGAAAATCTTCGCCGAGGAGGTTGAAGCAGCTATCAAGGCGCATCCCGGAGTGTATGACTGCGTGGTTGCCGGACGGCCAAGCGAGCGGTGGGGCAGCGAGGTGGTTGCTGTGGTTCGAATCCGTTCGGGTCATGATGTTGCGGACTCCGATCTACTGTCCGAGGCCGCCCGACACATCGCCCAGTACAAGCTGCCAAAGGCAATTGTGCACGTGAGTGAAATCGTTCGATCTCCGAGCGGTAAAGCGGACTATCGATGGGCGAAGTCGATCGCTCAGGCCTGACCCGCTGGAGTCTGCGCGTTGGTTCCTACCTTTTCTGTACCTGCGACAGCATTGTTGTTGGGATGTCCAAACCCAGCTTCTGCCTTTGGCTGCGACCACATCACGCTCCTGCCACTTACTGGATCGACGACGGACAACGGCATGGTTTGCATCGGTCATCTATGGTGAGTTGCGAACCTCACGGATAGACGAAAGGCTGGCCTGACATGGGTCTTCTCGACAAACTCAAGGGCGAACTTGTTGACATCATCGAGTGGATTGATGATTCCCGCTCAACACTGGCATGGCGCTTTCCCCGCTATCAGAATGAGATAAAGAACGGCGCGCAGCTGATTGTTCGCGAAGGCCAGAAGGCAGTGTTCGTCTATCGCGGCGCGTTGGCCGATCAGTTCGAGCCCGGTCACTACGAGCTGAAAAGCGAAAACCTGCCGATTCTGTCGACTCTGCAGGGCTGGAAGCACGGCTTTGACAGCCCATTTCGAAGCGAGGTGTACTTCATCAACACTCGCCCAGTCACCGATCTACGCTGGGGAACTCCGCAGCCCGTCACAATACGCGATCCTGATTTTAAGATGGTGCAGATCCGGGCAAACGGCCTCTGCGTCGTCAAAATTGCCGACGTTGAGATCTTTCTGAAGGAGGTGATCGGCACCGACTCTGCTGTCGAGGCCGATGAGATCGCAGAGCTGCTCCGCAGAGTCATCTCAATGGCATTTTCGGACATGGTCCTTGAGACCAGCCTCGGGGCGATCGACCTCCAGGGGCAACAAGTATCTCTGTCCGCAAAACTTGCCGAATTCGTACAAGAACGCGTTGATGACGAGTTCGGTCTCGAGATCCCAGAGATGACAATGAACATCTCACTGCCCGACGAGATTACCCAGGCTATGACTAGCGGTGTCGCCAAGGGAGTCGAAGCATCCGGCTTCGTTGAGAACGTTGACCTTGACAAGTACCAGCAGGCCCAGGCCGCCGATGCAATGCTTGCCGCCGCCGAGAACGAAGGCGGCTCCGTCATGGGCGACATGATGCAAATGGGAATGGGCGTAGTCATGGCCGGCCAGATGGCTCAGTCAATGCCCGGCATCGTCGGGAATCAGCAGGTGGCGCAACAGCACGCAGAGCCTGTGCCGGCCGCAGCACCGGTGCCACCACCGCTGCCTGGCCAGGCGTTGTATCACGTTGATCACGGGGGGCAGCCAGGCGGCCCATACAACATGACACAAATGCAAGTTGGAATTGGCAATGGCCAGGTCACCGGACAGACCTTGGTCTGGTCCCACGGCATGGCTGGATGGGCGGCGGCGCAGACGGTGCCCGAGTTGCAGGCGCTGTTTGCAGCTCCCCCGCCGATGCCGCCGCGCGACGCAACGCCCCCGCCAGTGCCACCACCGCCTACCGCCGGGTGACAGATCGCCGATGAGTGAACAGCATCCTCCGCCGCCGATACCTTCAACTTCGCAACCGCCCCCGCCTCCCGAGCCCAATGGTTTGGGACCTTTGCCTGCGCCGCCACCTCCGGCTCGCGCCAAGGAGGTGTCCGACGACAATGATCCGTCGGCGAATTCAATGGCGATGAGGCATCTCACCGAAGAAAGCCGTACCTATCCGTGCGAGGCCTGCGGCGGCGAGCTGCACTTCGATATTCGTAGCCAATTTCTCAAGTGCGCGCATTGCGGCAATACCCATGAGTTAATGGAAAACAACGGACGAGTGGACGAAAGAGACTTGCGCGAGGCGCTCAGGCTTTTGCAGTTGAACAAACAATCTCACGAGCAGACATTTATCGACCTTGATAAGGAAATTACCTGCCAGAACTGTGGCGGCAACACGACGTTCTCAGGGTCGCTCACCGCGGAAAAGTGCCCTTACTGCGCAACGCCAATTCAGCTCGATGACGTGCACGACGCTCCCGAACGCCTCCCGGTCGATGGCGTCCTGCCGTTCTCCATCGATGACAAGCAGGCCAAGGAGCTGATTGGAAAGTGGATTAGTGGGCGCTGGTTTGCGCCTACCGAATTCAAGACGTACGGCCGCACGGGGGCGTTTTCCAGCGTCTACATGGCGTACTTCACGTACGACGCTGACGCCCGCACGCAATACACAGGCCGTCGCGGAGATTACTACACCGTCACGGTTGGCTCTGGTGAGAACCGGCGAACCGAGACACGCACCAGCTGGCGTCGCGCTAGCGGTACGGTTAACAACAGCTTCGATGACATCACAGTCTTCGCTAACGAGGGATTTGAACGCAACCGCATCGCCAAGCTCGAGCCGTGGCCGACGGAGACAGCAAAGCCGTACTCAGCGGAATATGCCGCTGGACACCTCCGCCGAACCTACGACCTCGACGTCGAGGAATGCCTCCCGGAAGCGACAGCACAGATGGAAGCAGCGATCACGCAGACCATTCGCCAAGACATCGGCGGGGACCAGCAGGACATCAACTCGATGAACATCAGTTGGCTCAAGATGACATACAAGCACTTGCTGTTGCCGATCTGGCTTCTCACCGTTATCTACGAGCAAAAGCCATTCCAGGTGTACATCAACGGAGTTACAGGCGAAGTTCACGGCTCTCGCCCCTACAGCAAAGTCAAGATTCTCACTGCGGTGATGCTTGCGGCGTTGGTTATCGTGGCGGTTGTGATTGCGGTCTCTGCAAGCGGTAGCGGCTAGTGCTGATCTCGATGCTGCTGCTCACTTCGGTCGGCGCAATTGCCGCCCTAGCCGTTGCACTGACCGTTCGGTCAAAGAGAGACTTCGATCAGGCAAACGAAGTGGTGCCCGGCGTGAGGTCACCAGCCCCCGCATCGTGGGCCGGTGCACACAGCACAGAAGCAAAACTGCATCGCCGGCTGGGCACCGCAGTTCGCTCCGCTCTCAACAATCCCCGCCTGGTCGAACTGGGCCTGTCCGATCAGACCAGGAAAATCGAGTCCGAGGCGCTCGCCATCGATGAACGACTCGTTGCTGCCGCTGGCCTTCCTGTGAGTCGCCGCGAAGACGCTGTTAATGCGCTGGCGCCTCACGTCGCCGCTCTCGAAGATGCCGTGTCTGCGTTAGTGACGGGCACGACGATCAGCCAGTCCAAAGACCTGCTCGAACGGGCTACGTCCGAGGCCGACATTAAGCTGCAAGCCCTGGCTGCGGCCCGCGCTGAGGTCGAACAACTCGATCAGGGAGCGACTCGCAATATCACCGCAAACCCCGACGAGGAGCCGGGTACTGCAACCCGCTAAGCCCGGCCCTAGCCTCAACTGTGTGAGCGAAGAACGATCCTGGGACACCGACCTGCTGCCTGAGGGCGAAAAGAAGGTCGCCGCTGTTCGTGACATGTTCGACGCAATTGCGCCAAAATACGACCGTCTGAACCGCATCATCTCATTTCGGCTCGATGTTCGTTGGCGGAAGCGGGCCGTTCGCGACTTGGATCTTCCCGACGGAAGCACAGTGCTCGATTTGGCAAGCGGCACCGGCGATCTGTGTATTGATCTAACGAAAGCTGGTATGCACCCAATATCAATGGACCTGAGCTTCGGCATGCTGTCAGCCGACAGATCGGGAAGCCCTCGCGCCCAAACCGACATTCTTTCCCTCCCGATTCCCAATGCATCAGTCGACGGCGTGATGTGCGGGTTTGCGCTGCGCAACCTGCTCGATCTGCCGACGTTCTTCACCGAACTCGGACGAGTCGTGAGGCCGGGCGGACGCATTGCCCTCCTGGACGTGAGCGTCCCCAAAAATGGCCTCATTCGCTGGGGCAACGGCGTCTACTTCGGCAAGGTCGTACCCAAGATCGGAGCGGCACTTTCGGACGGCCCCGCCTACGCCTACCTCCCGAAGAGCGTTGCTTATCTGCCTCCGGCTTCGGTGATGCTTGAGACGCTCGCCGCTGCAGGATTCGACGATGCGACCCACCAGCAGTTGTCAGGTGGCTTGACGCAGCTGATGGTGGGAACGCGGAGCTGACCGTCACAAATCGAAGAATCTGCAAAGATGCGCGCTATCACTCGTCCCCTCGCCGATGTCATCGGCAGTGATCCTGATTTGAACGACGTCGCCTGTGGCGATGGTTATTTGTTTGTGCGCGATGGTGTGGGCGTGGCAGGCCGTGGAGTAGCCCAACGCGTTAAAATTGACGACGCTGTCGGTGTGCTTGCTGCCATCGAGCATGACGGCACCGTCGAGGGCGTGACGCCGCTTGCTCTCGGGTCGATCCCTTTTGTGCCAGGCGCCAGCGGTGAACTGATTATTCCGGAGGTCACTGTCGGTAAGGGCCGGGATGGCCTTGACTGGGTCACCTGGTTCGACGATGTGGACCCGACCGCTGCCCTGGCTCCGATATCGGAGCCCGTCCCCTTCACAGCGAACTATACGATTGGAAGCTCCGGGCCTGCGCCTACTCAAAGCACAGAGAAATACCTTGATGCTGTCACGGCCGCTCGAGATGCAGTCCGAGCAGGTGTTTTAACCAAAGCGGTCATTGCCCGCCTCATCACTGTCACAGCTGATGTTCCAATGGACATCCACGCCATACTCCAGCGCCTCAAAGCATCATTTGGGTCCTGCTACCGCTACTCGATCGACGGCTTCGTCGGCGCCTCACCCGAGCTGCTGATCGAAATCGCCGACGCCACCGTCCGGTCACATCCGCTGGCTGGCACGACGCGCCGAACCGGTGACGTTTCCAACGATCGCGCCCTCGCTGCAGAACTTCAGGCGAGTGCTAAGAACCAGATCGAGCACCGCATCGTGATCGACGTTGTCCACGACACGCTGCTCCCCTGGGCAAGTTATCTTGACTGGGAACCCGAGCCCTCGATCGTCAGTGTCGCAAACGTGCAGCACCTCGGAACTCGCATGGAGGGAAGGCTCAGCCAACCCGGACCTTCGGTGATCGAGCTAGTCCGCTCGCTCTCACCCACGCCCGCACTCGGAGGTCATCCGCGCGCTGCAGCCCTCGATCTGATCAGCGACGTCGAGGGGTTCGAACGAGGACGCTACGGAGGCGCTGTCGGATGGGTTGACTCGGCCGGCAACGGCACATGGGCGGTTGCTATTCGGTGCGCCGAGTTCAGCGCCGATCGCAAAAGTGCACGCCTCGTTGCGGGCGGCGGCATTGTTGCCGACAGCGAACCGCTCGCTGAACTCGCTGAGACCCAAGCAAAGTTTCAGGCCATGCTCAGCGCAATCGTCCGTCCCTGAGCACTGATCCCGCAAGTCGAGGTCGACGCCGGCAATAGCCAGCAAGTCACCATTATGAAGTCATTACCGATCTGACCATTGCGCTGCGGATCCCTTGGCCACCAGCTCACCCTTCCTGCCATGGCGTTCAGGCGGCAGTCGGGGACCTGACGCTATGACATAACTCCATGGTGACTACCGCAGCCGGAGGTCAAATGTCGCTGTCATAAGGAGACAGCGACTAGCCGAGTACACCCGCGACTGCTTCATGCAGTAGTGCGTGCACCTCTACGTTACGACTACGAGTTGATTTGATCCGTGCAACCCACGGCCCGGGCTGGACGAGTTGATCAACAAGCTGATCTGCAGTTCCGACATCGATCGCTGGGAGTCCATGCGCTGCCGCCAGTGCAACCACATCTGTGCCGTGCGGAGTGCCGAAGAGTTGCTCAAAACGCTTGGTTGAGAGTGCTGCTGCCTGCGGGAGAAAAGAAAAGATTCCACCCCCGTCGTTGTCAACGACGAGGATCCGGAGGTCGGTCGTGCGGGCTGCAAGACCGGCGAGGGCATTGCTGTCATGCACGAACGCCAGGTCGCCGATGAGCACAGCAGCGCTCCCCCGGCCCAAGGCCAATCCCAATGCAGTCGAAATAACTCCATCGATTCCGTTAGCACCCCGATTAGCGTGGGCCCGTGCGCTAGAACCGCCAAACCATTCGTGGTCGCGCACCGGCATCGACGAACTGACCACCAACTCGACGGTGGCAGGAAGATGATCGGCGACTAAACGAGCCACACCGGGTTCAGTCAGTTCGCCTGTTTCCTCAAACTTGTCTAGCGTTGCGAGGATTGCTTGGTCAGCAACATCGCTTGCTGATTCCCAACTCAAGGTCCACGTCGGGTCGGGGCGCACCCGACCACAGCAGTCGATGATGTCTGCGATCGAACAACGTGCTGCGATATTTCGGCCGGGGTCAATCACTCCTGGGCCGCCGACTTGGACCAGAGTTGCACCCTTGGCAACCGCTAGGTCCGTCCACTGAGCCAATGTTTTGGAGGTCGACGGTCGGCCGATTCGGATGACTGCGTCGGGCAGATGCTCGTGAGCGAAAGGCGCGTGTCTGAGTATCGACTCAGCGGCGGTAACGACACCGTCAAGGTGGCGGAAGCCTGAGATCGGATCTGCGATCAGTGGCCAGCCTGTCGCGGTTCTAAGAGTACGAACATCGTCGGCAGAGACCCCGCTGCGCCCGCCAACAAGAACCACGCCTTTTGCTTGGGTCAGCGCTTCAGGAACGGGGCAATTTTGGTTCTCAAGCACATGGGTCAACGGTGTAATCGCCGGCGGCAATTCCTGCGAGGTACCTAAAAGCGGTTCACGGAAAGCCAGGTTGATTTGAACCGGTCCGTGTTTACTCTGGATTAAGGCCTGCTGCGCCAGAGGGCGCCAGTCATTTGTGGCTTCACCATTGGCTACTTCGGCTTCGTGGAACCACCGGACGTGAGGCCCGTAAAGATCCTGCTGGTTGATAGTTTGCGGGGCGCCGACGTCACGCAGCTCTGGTGGCCGGTCCGCAGTCAAGACCACCATCGGGATGTCAGACATCTGGGCTTCAACAACAGCAGGAAAAAAGTTTGCTGCTGCAGTCCCGCTCGTGCACAGCAACAACGCAGCGGTATCGCTGAGCCCAAGGCCCAGTGCAAGAAACCCTGCCACGCGTTCGTCGTGAACGATATGAATGTCAATATCATCTCGCTCGGCGAGGGCGATTGCCATCGGGGTCGACCTCGAGCCCGGCGAAATGACCGCGTGAGTTACTCCTGAGCGGCTCCACTCGTCAACAAGAGTGGCGCAGAACGTCGCCTGCACGTCACAGGGATGCGGTTCACCGGAGCGCTTGCCGACCATTACCAAGTGACGTTAGAGGCGTAACGTGGCGATTGTGGAAACGAGCACCCAAACTCTCACCCGACCATCGATCTCTGTCGACATTTACTCTGATGTTGTGTGTCCGTGGTGTTACATCGGTAAGCGCCGATTCGAAGCGGGTCTTGCCCAGATCAATGAAGACCTCGGCGTCGATTTTGTCATCTCGTATCACGCCTACCAACTTGACCCGACCGCAGCACCTGGGGTTGCCACTCCTGTCCGCGAGGCCTACGCCAAAAAGTTTGGCGGTCCCGAGCGCGCCGACGAGATCCTCCAACACGTCACAAACGCCGCTGCCGAGGACGACATCATCTTCCACATGGATCAAGCGCTTCGCGCCAACACGTTGCTCGCTCACCGGGTGGTCTGGCTCGCGGGCCAGCCCGGCTCGCCGGTTGCTCAGGCGGCCATGAAGGAGCGACTGATGCAGGCGTACTTTACCGACGGCGAGCACTTGGGCACCCCAGAGGTCCTGGCATCCTGCGCTGCAGAGTTGGGATTCGACCATGACGACATCGAAGAGTTCCTGTCATCGGACCGCGGGGTGGCCGAAGTACATGCCGAACTAAATGACGCGCACCAGAACGGAATTACCGCCGTACCGACCTACGTCTTCAACCGCGAATGGGCCGTACCGGGCGCACAGGATGCAAATACCTTCGAAAAGGTTTTGCGAAAAATGGCGGCCAACGCTCTCGGGGCGGCTGACAACGCGTGAGCCTTACGCTGACACACGGTTTCACGCAGACCGGTCGGTCCTGGGCCAAATTGGTCGAAATGCTGACCCATCTCGGGATGGACCCTGCCGTAATAAGTACACCTGACCTTCCCGGCCATGGCGATTCGGCACTAGTTCAAGCTGACCTATGGGGCTCAGCCGATCGCCTCGTTACAGCGGGCAGCACCACCAGCACATTGGTCGGATACTCAATGGGCGGAAGGGTCGCTCTTCACGCAGCGATCAGACACCCGGACTCCGTGAAGCGCCTAGTGTTGATTGGCGCAACGCCTGGTCTTGCCGATGACGCCGAGCGACGCGCTCGCCGGATTGCCGACAATGCGTTGGCTGACCACATCGAAAAGGTCGGCGTTGACGCATTCATTGACGAGTGGTTGACCAACCCACTCTTTGCGGGACTGACCAAGCAAACAGCACAGCGAGCAGATCGTCTTCGAAATACTGCGGCAGGCCTTTCGACAAGTCTTCGGCTCGCTGGCACCGGCGCCCAGGAGCCATTGTGGGGTTGCCTCGCCGACGTAAAATGCCCAGTTCTGCTGATCGTTGGCGCCACAGACCACAAATTTCGAACCATTGCAGAAAATATGGCCGATTTGCTCCCCGACGCCACAGTTGCGGTGGTTGACGGCGCTGGCCACAGCGTTCACCTTGAGCAGCCGGCTGCCACCGTTCAGGTCTTACTCAACTGGTTCGCCAAGCGTCCCTAGTTAGCCGCCAAGCGCTAAGCCAATAGTCGTCGCAAAGCCGACGGCAAGTTGGAGATTGCCCGTGCCACCCAGCACCGGGATCAACGCGCTACCGGAGGCGCCACTGAGTACCTTGCGAATCGGGCTGACAGCGAGGGGGGCAGCGAGCAGGCCCAAGAGCGTAAAAGGGCGCCATACCGCGCATAACCCGATCAGAACGAAAGCTCCGCCAACCAACAATACGTAGAGCAACCGAGTTCCAGAGTCGCCGAGCCGAACCGCAAGCGTCCGTTTTCCGACGTCGCGGTCGGTTGGGATGTCACGCAAGTTGTTGATCACGAGCAGCGCGCATGCGAGCGAACCTGCAACGCAACCAGCGACGACTGACAGCGCAGTGATCTTTCCGACTGCCGCATAGGTCGACCCAGCGGTGGCGACCAGACCAAAGAAAACGAAGACAAAGACTTCGCCAAGCCCGAGGTACCCATAGGGCTTGGGTCCTCCCGTATAGAACCAGCCCGCAGCAATCGCTGCGGCACCGACAACGAGGAGTATGAGAGAGGTGTCGAGCGCAATGGCCAACCCTGCAACGGCGGCAACGCCAAAGGACGCGAATGCGGCGCGTTTGACCGCGGCCGGCGATGCGAGACCGCTCGCCACCAGCCGCTCCGGGCCGACCCGAACGTCGTCGGTCCCTCGCACCCCATCGGAGTAATCATTGGCGTAGTTCACGCCGATTTGCAGCGCGACGCTGACAATGAGACAGGCTGCGATGCGCCACCAAGTCACCGTGCCAATTCCAACGGCGGCGGCGGCGCCGAGTGCCACAGGTACAATCGCGGCGGGCAACGTGCGAGGCCGTGCCCCAATGATCCAGGTATTCATGTGCACTCCATTCTAAGAACTTTGCGAGACTGTGCCGATGAGCGAGCCGTGGCAGTTGTCGACATGCGAACTGGCCGAGACTTTGCGGACGAGTGCGAACTCAAGCCACGAGGCGCTCCAAGCACACTCGGCGCGGCTTGATGCCATCGATTGGCGTCTCAATGCAACGATCCGGCGACTCAACGACGAGGCATTCACCGGCGCCAACTCTGCGGGTGCCGCAGAAGCGGCTGACGACAAGTCGGGCCTGCTGAGTCAGTTTGCGCTCTTGATCAGAGGGAGCTTCGACGTCGCTGGGACTTCGACAACTCGGGCTGACATTGCTGTCGGCGAGGTCGCCGCTCCTGACAACTTGGTGACCGCGTGACGGCGATCCTGGTTGCGATCGACCTGCCTGGGGGTCCTGGTTTTGTCGAGGCACTGCAACAAATCTGGCGAGACGGTAACGCTGCATTCCCGGTTGACCAACGGCTACCAGCAGTTGCCAAGACTGAGCTGTGTCGAGTGATGCGGGTTGGCGCTGAGGTTGAGCGGGGTGACGCACTGGTGGTCGCTACCAGTGGATCCACCGGAGCGCCTAAAGGCGTCGTGCTCACCCATGAAGCTGTCGCCGCTTCAGCCTCCGCCACAACAGCACGAATCGATGTCCGCGTAGACGATCATTGGCTGGCGTGCCTTCCGCTCTCCCATGTCGGTGGATTGTCGGTGGTCACACGTTCGCTATACAGCAAGACTTCGCTTACTGTTCTTCCAGCATTCGACGTTACGGCGATCAATGCGTCGCCCGCAACGCTGATCTCGCTTGTCGGTACTGCGCTGACTCGGATTGATCCAACCGGCTATCGGGCCATTCTGCTCGGCGGCTCACGCGCACCCGGCGACCCTCCGCCAAATGCGATCACCACGTATGGGCTAACTGAAACCGGTTCAGGAGTCCTGTACGACGGTCTCCCGCTTGCGGATGTAGACGTTGACGTCGCCGAAGATGGCGAAATTCGGCTCCGTGGACCGATGCTGCTTCGCTCCTACCGCGACGGCACTTCCCCGTTGGACGATTCCGGATGGCTTCCCACAGGCGATCTTGGATTCTGGGAGGACGGTCGCCTCCAAATCGCTGGACGGAAATCCGACCTAATTATTACCGGGGGGGAAAACGTATGGCCCGAGGCAGTCGAGGCGGCATTGTCGACACACCCGGACGTGGCTGACGTGCTTGTTCGCGGCGTGTTTGACCCGCAGTGGGGAGAGATCGTCGTAGCCGCTGTCGTTCCGGTAAGCGGGGCTGCGCCGACACTTGACGAACTTCGCACCCATGTCAAAGAGACGAATCCCGCCTATATGGCACCCAAACACATTGATCTTGTCGAGGCGCTACCACGCACCTCGCTCGGCAAGCTGCAGCGAGGTCAACCGACCGATCCAGCAACTCCCGCTCCGCCGTCGATCACGTAGGTCTCGCCAGTGATCCAGCTCGCCTGGTCGCTTGCGAGGAAGACCGCCAGGTTGGCGATGTCCTGGGGCTCTCCGAGCCGTTCGAGCGGCAGTCGGGCCGCCAGACTTTCTCCAAAATTATCGACGAGGTAGGCAGCGAAGTCGGTTTGCACGAGGCCTGGGGCAATACCGACGACGCGGTTTGGACCGATTTCGCTGGCCAGTTGACGGGTCAGGTGGATAATTGCCGCCTTGGTGAGGTTGTAGACCCCAAGGCCGCTTTCAGCCCGAAGGCCGCCGACCGATGCGACGTTAATGATGACACCTGGCCTGTCCTTCATGGCGTGTTCGTACGCAGCTTGCGTCCAGAAGATGGGGGCATCAAGGTTGACTTGGAAGGTCTTGTCGTACCTGGACTTGTCTACGCCCATGGTGGGCCCGTAGTACGGGTTGGTGGCTGCGTTGTTGACGAGAATGTCTAGGCCTCCAAACCGTTCGATGGTTGCCTGCACCGCTCGCTGCCCGGCATCATCGTCACCAGCGTTGGCAGCGAACACGTCAACCTCGCCGTTCATCTCAGCCGCAGCTGCCTGAAGGGCGTCCTGTTTACGACTGTTCAGCATGACTTTTGCGCCAGCTTCAGCCATCGATGCGGCTATAGCCTTTCCGATGCCTCGCGAAGCTCCGGTGACCAATGCAACTTTTCCGTCCAGAGATATCTCCATGGATCCAAAAGTTACTCCGCTGTGTTGCCCAGGTCATCACGGTGATCTTGCCGGAAGCCCACCGGGACCGACCCGCCCCAGTGATGTTCAGAGAGGAGCGCTCGTTCGCGTTTCTGCATCGCCTTGCGTTCCGTGGGGTCTACGTGATCATGACCGGTGATGTGCAAGATTCCATGCACGACGAGCAAAGCGATTTCGTCGTCGAACGTGCCTGCATGCTCGGCGTATTGGCGAGCAGCGATCGCGGGTGAAATGACAATGTCGCCAAGGAGTACAGGAATGTCGATATCAGGCATCGGGTCGTCATCAAGCGGGAACGACAGCACATCGGTCGGTCCAGTCTTTCCCATGTGTTCAGCATTCAAAGCTGCGATCTCGGTCTGATCGACGAAGGTAAGCGTTAACTCTCCCGCAGCGTGCTCGGTGCGTAGCGCTGCGGTCGCCAAACGTTGCCAGCGGTCAACGTCAATGACCGATTGAGGAGAGTCGTCTGCGGATCGAACGTCTTCAGCAATGACCATGAGCGGAGGCTTAGGCATCAGAGAGGTCAGATCGCTGTTGCTCACGTTCCAAACCACGCCGCTCATACGCAGCAACAATGTCTGCCACGATCTTGTGCCGAACGACATCAGCACCGCCGAGCTTGACGAAGGTAAGACTGTCGATGCCAGTCAGAGTCTGTTCGAGGGAGGCGAGGCCACTCTTACCGTTCGGTACATCAACCTGAGTCGTATCGCCAGTAATTACAACCCGAGATCCGAACCCGATGCGAGTCAAAAACATTTTCATCTGTTCTGGAGAGGTGTTTTGTGCCTCGTCCAGAATGATGAAGCTGTTATTCAATGTCCGGCCGCGCATAAAGGCGAGCGGCGCGACTTCGACTACCTGTTTTTCCAAAAGTCGTTGCACACCTTCGACATCGATCATGTCGTAGAGCGCGTCGTAAAGGGGACGGAGGTAGGGATCGATCTTGGCCATAAGGTCGCCGGGCAGAAAGCCGAGGCGCTCGCCAGCTTCGACAGCGGGCCGAGTCAAAATGATCCGCTCGACCTGTTTCGCCTGTAGCGCTCGTACCGCCATTGCTACGGCGAGCCATGATTTTCCCGTACCAGCCGGGCCAATGCCAAACGTGATGACATTGTTCGAGATCGCATCCACGTAACGCTTCTGTCCTGCGGTTTTCGGTTTGACTTGACGACCTTTTGCACCGCGCAAAACCTGATGAGTGAGAACTTCACTCGGGCGTTCGTTGGCCTCAATCATGGTAAAGATACGGTCCAGAGTGTTGTCGTCAAGCTGCTGCCCGTTCTGGATCAGCGTCACGATCTCTTCGAAGAGACGAGCAACTGCGGTCACCTGCACTGTGTCGTCGCCGCCAACGCGAATTTCGTTGCCGCGAACTCGGATCTGAACTCCCAGGAATCGCTGCTCGACACGCCGCAGGAATTGATCCCGCGGCCCCACGAGTGCTGCCATGACGTGTTCACCAGGAACGACCACCTTGGTGGTCGAACTCCTACCGGTGTTGGTGCTGTGAGAAAGAGGCTGGGTCATGTGGCTTGTGCGTGGTCTGAAGGCATCCCCTCCGTCAAATCGTTGGCGGCACCCGTGAACCTGAGCAGACTCTCATAGTAGTGGAGAGATTTTCGATGTGTCCTGCCGAGATTCCCGACCAATCTTTTCGCTTCACCCTTTTGTCGCTACCGATAGGTCGCAGTCATCACGGTGTCGAAATGTGCTCAATCCATGAGGCCGCCAATGTCGGCAATCCACTCGCCACTGAGACACCGTCAATCGTGGCCAGAGTTGAGGGATTGGTGGAGATGATTGCCACTGCGCCGGTTGGCCCTTAGCCCGGCAGCCCCGCCCATCAACGCTTTACCTCTGATCAGGAAGTCGACGCCCCGTGTCTCTTAGCTACCGCCGCAGGGCGACGCTCTAGTTC
>Ga0213868_10000640_pt1 | contig 33448 bp, 27 predicted proteins | sample PICome_9_FD_160087 | JGI IMG/M metagenome (GOLD analysis project Ga0213868, IMG submission 160087) | Coastal seawater microbial communities near Pivers Island, North Carolina, United States - PICO127 | ecosystem: Environmental > Aquatic > Marine > Coastal | place: USA: North Carolina...
TCAAAGCCCCGTCGCTGAAAAACAAATTTCCGATCTTAAAAAACAACGCTCCAGCTATCTTCGGCAAGTCCGCGGAGCGATGGTGATGCGTGAACGTAGCGAACCTAAAAAGACCCACATCCGCGTCCGTGGAAACTACGACCAACTCGGCCAAGAAGTGACCTGCGATACCCCACAATTTCTTCCACCTCTCACAAAGTCCGCTGAAGTCCCTTCCCGTATGGACCTTGCAAACTGGCTTGTCGAAAAACAAAACCCCCTCACCGCCCGCGTCGCAGTCAATCGCTTCTGGCAGCAATTACTCGGAACCGGAATTGTCAAAACTTCAGAAGACTTTGGGGTTCAAGGCATGTGGCCTAGCCACCCCAGACTCCTCGACCACCTCACCCTAAAATTCATCGAATCAGGTTGGAACGTCAAAAAACTTATGAAGGATATCGTCCTCACTCAAACCTACCAACAATCCTCCGCCGCCACTTCGGTCGACTTCAAAACCGATCCCGAGAATCGTCTTCTTGCCCGTGGATCCCGCACCAGGCTTGACTCCGAAATTATTCGCGACCAGCTCCTTGCAGTTACTGGAGTTCTGAACCGCAAAATGGGCGGTCGTTCTGTCAAAACGCCGCAGCCCGCTGGCATCTGGAAAATGGTCGCACTCCCCTCTTCTTACCCAAACTCCTTTCAGGCAGACCCTGCTCCCGCAGACAAGCGCCGCTCTATCTACACTTTTTGGAAGCGAGGCCTCGCGCCACCGCAAATGACCATCTTTGATGCCCCGAGCCGCGATGCTTGTATCGCCCGCCGCGAGCGAACCAACACTCCGCTTCAAGCTCTTCTCCTTATGAACGAGCCCGAGTATTTTAAAGCCGCAGCCCACAAAGCCAAAACCCTGATGGCCGAGGAAGGAAGCGAAGACGAGAAACTGATTCGGCTCCACGAAACCGTGACCACTCACAAGCCCTCGGATCTCTCCCTCAAGGTCCTCAGAGAGGGTCTCACAACTTTCCGTGAAGATGGTGACGATCACTTCGCTTGGACTATGATTGTTCATACCCTACTCAATCGAGATTCCTTTAAAAACAAACAATAGGGAGCGCGAACATTACTCTCCACGCTTTAACCTCAAAATTCCAACCGCATGTTCGACCCACAAACTCGCCGACAATTTCTCAATACGACCGGTATGGGCCTCGGTTCCACAATCCTCGGCAATATTGCAGCCCAGGCCGCTACACCAAAGGGCGGAGTCGGAGATCCGTATCCCCAGACCTACCATCTACCCAAAGCGCCTGCCAAGCGTGTCATCTTCCTCTTTATGGCCGGCGCTCCCTCTCAGCTCGACCTATTCGACTACAAGCCCGACCTTCACAAACGCTTTAAAGAAGAACTTCCCGAATCTATCCACAAGGGCCAACGCGTTACGGCAATGACCAAAGGCCGCGCCAAAATCGTTGCGCCCTCCATGTTCAAGTTTAACTCCCATGGTCAAAGCGGGATGTACCTTTCCGAGGTTCTTCCTCATCTTGGATCAGTTGCAGATGACCTCGCACTCATCAAGTCCACTTCCACAACCGCTATTAACCACGATCCCGGTAAGACACTTTTCTGCACCGGCACGGAAATTCCTGGTAAAGCTTCCATGGGCGCTTGGCTTTCGTATGGGCTTGGCCGTATGAACGAAAACCTTCCCGACTTTATTGTTCTCAACTCGGCCTTCTGGTCCGGCGATAGCCAAAATGTCCAAGGGCTCTACTCCCGCCTTTGGGGATCCGGATTTCTCCCTTCAAAGCATCAAGGCGTCCCTTTCCAACCCTCTGGCGACCCTGTTCTCTTTCTCTCAAACCCCTCTAGTGTTTCCCCCAAAACCCGAGGTAAGATGCTCGACCTCGTCACTAAACTTAACGAAGAGGAGATGGCCAAATTTGGCGACCCCGAGATCCAGACTACCATCGCCCAACAAGAAATGGCTTTCCGTATGCAAGCCTCTGTTCCAGACCTCACCGACCTCACAAAAGAGAACGAGGTGATTAATGAAAAACTCTACGGTCCAGAAGTCAAAAAATCCGGCTCTTTCGCTCGAAACTGCCTTCTCGCCCGCCGCATGGCAGAACGCGGAGTCCGCTTCATCCAGCTCTTCCACCGCGGTTGGGACCACCACGTCGGACTTCCAAAAAAAGTCCGCGGCCAAGCTTACGACGTCGATCAGCCTTGCGCTGGACTCATCAATGACCTCAAGCAAAGAGGCATGCTCGATGATACTCTCGTCGTCTTTGCTGGCGAATTCGGCCGCACTACCTATGGGCAGGGCAAGCTTGCCCGCGACAACTACGGCCGCGACCACCACCCTAAATGCTTCTCCACTTGGATGGCTGGGGGCGGAATCAAGGGCGGAACCACTTATGGCGAAACAGATGACTATTCCTATAATGTTGTTAAAGATGAAGTTCCGGTCCGCGATTTCAGCGCCACAATCCTCCACCAACTCGGCATCGATCATGACCGCCTAACATTCCCCTTTATGGGCCTCGATCAAAAGCTTACTGGTGTTAATCCAGCCAAAGTGGTGAAGGGTATTCTCTCTTGAATTTCAATGAGGTGAACGATAGGGCAAAAGCTCAAAAAAATAGCTCTTACCATCGCCGCCCTTGGAAATTAGGAGAGAATAACCTAATGCAAGCAGCTAGCTTCTGATTACGTATCTTTTATTTATGAAATACGGATCCTTGCTCCTCATTCTCACCTCTTTTGCCTCCGCTCTTGAATGGGGGGAAACTTTCAAACCTCAAAAAGGATGGGCCACAAGCACCGTGGTCGATGTCGATGGCAAAAACATCAAAATCCAGAGCACCGGGAAATCTTCCTTTTTTACCAACGCGAGCTCACCTAAAAAGGCAGGCTACCTTCAAACGATCAAAAAATTCGGTGACTGCACCATCGAAACTGAATTCCTTGTCCCTAAAGATTCTAACTCCGGCATCTATCTCATGGGGCGTTACGAGATCCAAATCCTCGATAGCCATGGAAAAGAAAACGTTGACTATGGCGACATGGGTGGCCTCTACCGCCGCTGGGATAATAACCGTAACCCAAAAGGCTTTGATGGCGTGCCTCCCTTAATCAACGCCGCAAACCCAGCCGGAGAATGGCAAAAATTGACCATCAAATTCCGGGCCCCACGCCTAGCCAAAGACGGTAAGGTTCTCGAATACCCTCGCTTCATCTCCGTGTATCTCAACGATCAACTTGTTCAAAAAAACATTACCGCAAAAGGCCCTACTCGAGCTGCCCAACGCGCTGGCTGGGCAAGCAGAGATCCTATTTTTATTCAAGGTGACCACGGTCCAATTGCTTTTCGAAAATTCAAAATCACTTCCGAAGACTTTTCAAAAATCGAAAAGTGACACGCCCTTTTAAATTGGTGTAACCTATGCACCAGCCGATATCCATTTTACGGCATTTCTCAAAATCTTAAAAACTCACGAACATGAAAATCCTCCTTATTGCCTTCTCTATCTCAGCACTAGCCTCAACCGCTGCAGACAAATCTAAAACATGGACTGATCCCGCACTGGCTCTAAAAGAAGACACCGACTTTTCCATTCAGGGTGAATATCATCGCGAAGGCGCAGGATTGGGGGCTCAAATCGTTGCGCTAGGGGATGGCAAGTTTGATCTCTATATTCTAGAAGGAGGACTTCCCGGACTTGGATGGAAGAAAAAAGATTCACGAATTAAGATTTCCGGCAACCTTGAAAAAGGAATCGTCACTTTCGCTAAGAGCAAGGAGACATCGGCACTGCTGAAAGATAAAACCCTAACTATTCAACAAGTTGGTAAAACAACAATCAAACTCCCGCGAGTCGCCCGCCAAAGCCCCACGCTAGGAGCTGAAGCACCCAAGGGCGCTACAATACTTTTCGACGGCACAAGTGTTGAACATTGGCAAAATGGTAAAATGAAGGATGGCCTACTTCAGGCTACCGGCACGACGAGCAAGCCAACATTCAAGGACTACAAACTCCACCTTGAGTTCCGCACTCCATACAAACCATTTGCACGTGGTCAGGGCCGTGGGAATAGCGGAGTTTATTTCGGTGGTCGTTGGGAAACTCAAGTCCTCGACTCTTTCGCACTCGAAGGAAAAATGAATGAATGCGGTGGAATCTACTCCATCTCAGAACCTGATGTGAACGCCTGCCTCCCACCTCTAGTCTGGCAAACTTATGATGTCGATTTCACCGCCGCCAAATTTGATAAGGATGGCAGCCGCAAGGCTTGGCCGCGTATGACGGTGAAGCTTAACGGGGTGACGATTCATAAGGACCGCGAGCTCTCCAAGGACAATACAACCGCCGCTCCTGGTAAAGGAGCACTCAAAGACGAGTCCCTCCCTGTCTTTCTCCAAAATCACGGAAACCCCGTTGTCTTCCGAAACATCTGGGTTCTTCCCAAGAAACAGTAAGAAGAGACCGTCAAAGTCGTACCTCGAGCACTTTTTGCTTTAATGCGGGCATCTCGGTGACATCGCCAACATTTGAACGCCGAAGGATACTGAGGAGCACTCCAATCATTGCGAAGCTGAAAATAAGGCTGGAACCACCATAACTCACAAAGGGGAGCGGAAGTCCAGTATTGGGGAGAGAAGCCGTCGTCACACCAAGATTCATCATCGCTGGTATAATCAAAGCCGAAGTGATCCCGATTCCAAGCACCCCGCCAAAGCGGTCAGAAGCCTGCATTGAAATTCCCAGACCAATTAAAAAAATCACCACGAAGCAAAGGACTACCCCCATCGTCACAAAAACACCCAATTCCTCACCAATAATTGGGAAAATAAAATCGGTGTGATGTTCTGGAAGATTCATTTGCTTCACCACACCATTCCCTAAGCCCATTCCGCTAGTTCCGCCATTTCCAAAAGCTTGAGTCGCGAGCCACTGCTGCCAGCCACGACCCTGCTTGTATGACTCAAGATCCATGAACGCAATGATTCTCTCCCAACGGTTGGGATTGGTCCGCACCATTTGATAGGCCAGCGCTAGAGTGATCACCACCGACGTTCCAAGATAGCGCATGCGGGTTCCGGAAACAAAAAACACGATCAATCCGGCAGCACCCAAGCCCGCGGCCGTTCCCATATCCATTTCAAAGAGAATCAATAGAAGGGGAACTCCCAGAATAAATGAGGGAATCACAAAGCCCTTCCAGAAGCTCTTGGTCTCCGCTTGATGCTTAGCGAACCAAGAAGCAAGGACAACCATCACAATCAATTTGGCCGGTTCCGATGGTTGGACTCGGCCAATTACTGGCAAAATGATCCAACGATTCTCCCCCTTTGCATCGTCGCCGATGCCCGGGACGTAGCAAAGAAGTAACGCAATACAGGCACCGATAAAGAGTGGCCAACTCAATTTTTGGAGCACCCGATAGTCCATTAAAGCCATTAAGGTCATAAGCACGACACCAACCACCAACCATCTTGCTTGGCGAACCAAAAAGGAATACTGGTCAGTGTCACTATCCCATTTCGCGCTAGCACTCGCCAACATCACCAACCCCAGAGTGATAAGTGCGGCGACCGCAAGACACAAAAAAATAGAAGCTGCTTTACCCATTTGTCTAAACTACGAATTAACGACTAGTTGGAATAACAAGCTTCGCACCAATTTTGAGCGCCTGAGTATTCACCTTGGGGTTCGCACGCTTAAGTTGATCTACCGTGACCTTGTTATTTTTAGCAATTCCCCAAAGAGTATCTCCAGACTTCACAATATGTTGATTACCCCCACTGGCCACGGTATTCGATTGCGCCTGGTCGATACGAACAGGTGAAACCGGACGAATCAAGACTGCTTGTTCGACCTCTCCCGCCTCCGAGCCCCCGACTTTAACCAATTCTCCCGGGCGACTTCCAGGAATGCTCTCATCATTACCAGTCTGAATCAGCGGACGTGATTGAGGAGTGAACTTGAGTGGCTCTTCACCGACGTTATTAACTCCTGCGATGACATTAGCCGGACCAACATCTGTTTTGCGAACCGCTGGGATATTTATTTTCCACCCCGCTTCATATTCTCCAATCCCTTCATTTGCCCTCATCAACGAGTCTTGGGAGACTCCATACTCACGCGCAATTGAGCTAACCGTATCACCACTGCTCACTAGGTGAAAATCAAGACTGGTAATTCTTTGCGGAGGCGCGTCGCCCTTGAGAGCTACCTTCGTTGCTTCAAGGTCCGCGCTTTCAGTCCATTTATCATGGATCCAGATACCGGCTATCGCAGCAACATGAAGAAGTAAAATCACAACCAGCGCGAGAGGAACTCCGACCCCGGAAACTTCACTCAAATCTGCAGGAGCAGCTGTAGTCGAAGCACGTTGCCTTCTTTTTTTGGTGGATCGGGTAGCCGCATGCATCATACGGAATCCCTTTTTGGGACGGCTTCTTTTGGTTTGTAGTGTTCGTGGGGTCTTCATGGTGAGGAATGGTTCACAGGGTTTTTGTCATTTGGGGCAAAGCGGCTTTGAAAGCGCGACCGCGCTCCTCGTAGCCATTAAATTGATCAAAGGAAGAAGTGCCGGGCGAAAAAAGAATGGTCTCACCCCGCTCGGCCATAACAACGGCCATAGCAACAGCTTCTTCAAGGGTCTCCACCTTTCGGCATTGAACAGTCGTCGTAAAAACGGAGCTTAACTCTTCACCAATCTCACCAAAAGAGATCATCGCTTTTACTTTTTGGGCGAGCAAGGGAGCCAAGGGTCGGTAGTCTAAACCTTTTTGTTTTCCTCCGGCAATTAGGATGGCAGGCCTCGTTTGAGAACGCAGGGCGGACTCCAGAGCATGAAGATTGGTCGCTTTTGAATCATTGAGATATTCAACTCCATCGATAACAGCCACCAGCTCGCATCGATGCTCAGGCGGACTGTATTTTGAGAGAGCCTCACGAGCAACTTCGGACGTTAACCCCTCCACCGCAGCGCATGCAGCCATTAAATTTTCGGCATTGTGTAAACCACGCAACCTTGTTTCGGAGATCGAAACAAACGCTTCACCGAAGCAAAGAATATCATCACCAGACAAAGACCAATCAGCTTCGTCTTCAGTAGAAAATGTCGTCACCCTCCCCCGCTCTGGCACTTGGGAGCCACTCCTTACCACGACCGGGGTATCGGCGTCGATATTATCAAAGATCCGTAACTTGGCCTCACGATACTCATCGATAGAGGAGTAGCGATCCATGTGATCAGGCGAGAAATTCAACCAAATAACAACGTCTGGGTTAAAATCAATAATCGTCTCAAGTTGGAACGAACTTAATTCCAGAGAGATCACAGAGGGAGGGGAATCATAAAGAACGACCTCAGAGAGAGGCACTCCGTAGTTTCCACAAGCCACACAACTTTCTCCAGTTGCCTCCACCAAATCCCGAACCAATTCAGTCGTGGTCGTTTTACCATTCGTTCCAGTAATTCCGATTGTCTTCCCAGAGTAACAACGCCAGGCCAATTCAATCTCCCCCCAGAGCGCGCCACTTCCTTTGGCAAAAGATTGCACAAAGTCACCATTAGTTTCAATACCCGGACTCACCACAACCAAATCAGCATTCACTTCAAGTCCGATTTCTGGATTTGCTAAAACAGCTTCTTCAGCTTCACAGGAATCGTAAATTGTCACCCTAGCACCACAGTACTCAGCGAGACGGGCAGCGGCACGGCCACTGCGTCCTGCTCCGAGAACGGCTGCTGTTTTTCCAGTGAGATTTAACATTAGATGACTTTCAAAAGGGCGAGACCTCCTAAGCTACAGAGGATAGAAATGATCCAAAAACGAATGATGACTTGATTTTCGTTCCAACCACGAAGCTCAAAATGGTGGTGGATGGGAGCCATCGCAAACAAACGTTTACGGCGGAGCTTGAAACCGCCGACTTGGAGGATGACCGAAACAGCTTCCATCACGAAAACGAAACCAATGATTACGAGGAGAAACTCCTGCTTGGCACAGATTGCGGTCATGCCGATAGCTCCCCCGATTGCAAGCGAACCGGTATCACCCATGAAAACTTTGGCTGGATGACAATTAAACCAGAGAAAACCAAAGCAGGCACCGACCAAGGCCATCATAACAATGCAGAGCTCAGATAAGCCCGGATTATGAAAAATGTGGAGGTATTCGGAAGCATCAGCTCGACCTCCTAAGTAAGTAATCACAGCATAGGCGATAGCCACAGTGATAGTCACTCCCGTAGCAAGCCCGTCCAGCCCATCGGTCAGGTTAACCGCATTGGAGGTCCCCATGAGAATGGCCATGAAAAACGGAATAGCGAGCAGACCAAAGGGAATATAGAAAGTCAAAAGCGGGAAACCAAAATCAGTGACTTTGGCTATCTCAGCCCCTTCTTTTGTTGAATAAAAAACAAAACTCGAAGTTTCAGGATTCAAGTAGAGAAAAAGTCCCGCTCCCAATCCAACCACAGCCTGCCAGGTCAGCTTCAATTTACCACTTACCCCTTCGGAATTATTTTTAGCCACTTTTTGATAATCATCAAGGAAGCCCAGAACCCCCAACGCAAGAGTCACGACTGCTACCACTAGCACAAAGGGATTCAAAATGCGGCCGCAGATCAGAATAGCAACCATCGTCGTACCCAAAATCATAATTCCTCCCATCGTCGGAGTGCCAGCTTTCCCGCCATGAAGTTCAGCCAATTTGTGGACTTCTTCCGCAGTTCTCAATGGTTGCCCAACCTTCATCGAAATAAGTTTTCGAATCACCCTTTCACCGATCAAAAGAGTCAGCACAAATGCAATCAGGGTTGCCAGCCCCGCACGGACTGAGATGTATCCAAGAATTCTCAGGAACGAAAAGGTTCCAGCCCAATCAGCGCCCGATTCCTGAGCTTCTTTCCAGAGTTGGTAAATCCAATAGAGCATGATTTAAGCAGAGTTATTCAGGGAAAGTTAGTTTCATGACCTGATCCATCGCAGCCATCCGACTTCCTTTGAAAAGGACGATATCACCCGGGGATGTCTCGTTAGACAACCAAGTGGCAGCTTCCTCATGATTACGAAAATGGTGATCGTCACCATACTTGTCTGCATCATCGCCGACCGTAATCAAAGTCACTCCCAGATCTCGAGCGATCCTACCAATTCTCGGATAAGCTTCCACGGCATGCTCGCCAAGCTCGGCCATCATTCCGAGAGCCGCAATTCTCCTGCCACTTCCAGGTAGGCTTGCCAGTGTTTCCAGAGCTGCAATCACCGATTCTGGGTTCGCATTGTAAGTATCATCAATAACAGTCAAACCATGACTTAAATAGCGGCGAAGGCGGCCACTAGTGAGCTTCGCATTGGTAAGACCAGCAGAAATCTCATCAAGGCTCAGTCCAAGGACATATCCGGCGCCAGCAGCGAGCAGGGCATTGCTGATCATGTGCCGACCAACAATAGAAATTGATGTCCTCTTAGTCCCAAGACCATCAATCGTAAGGTCGAAAGCGGATCCAGATTCTCCCGATACAGTATTTTCGGCACGAATTTCACCGTCACCCACCGTGATCACTCTGGCTGGGGTGGAAGCACGAAAATCATACGCCTCATCGCAGTCGCTGGGTAAGAGCAGGGTTCCTTTTTCGCTTAAGACCCGGGCCACGGTTCCCTTCTCAATCGCAATCGCCTTGCGACTTCCCAAATGCTCAATATGGGCAGTCCCAACATTGGTGATAATACTTACGTCCGGTCGTCCGATCTCGCAAAGAGGAGCTAACTCACCGGAATGATTCATTCCCATTTCAAAAACACCAACCTCATCGTCCGCAGCAGTCGCGAGAACTGTGAGCGGAAGACCGATATGGTTGTTCAGATTTCCTAGAGTGGAATTTACGCGGAACTTTTGACTGAGAACACTGTGGGTATAATCCTTAGTCGAGGTCTTACCGTTCGAACCCGTGATAGCGACCACTGGAATCCCCAACTCCCCTCGATACCACTTTGCTAAAGCCTGAAGTGCCTTGAGGGTATCATTCACAAGAATCACTGGGATTCCTTCTGGTAAATCCGAATCATCCTGCAGCACAAGAGCTCCAGCTCCCGCTTCTACCGCCTCAGCCAGAAAATGATGTGCGTCAAAGTTCTCCCCCTTTAGGGCAAAAAACATGGCGCCGGCGGGGAGACACCGAGTATCAGTAGAAACACCCGCCGAAATGACACAATCCTCTCCGCCCTGTAAAAGGGAGCCGCTCATCGCATACGCGAGTTTCTGGAGAGGATAAGATTTCATTCCTGATGAAAATGTCTTTCACCGTCATCTTCCTTGATGCGTTTACGTTCACGTTCTTCCCGTTCCGCTTGCCGTTTCTCAAACTCAACTTCTTCTTTCTTTTTTCGGATTTCAAGAGCACGACGGGCAACCTCACGGTCATCAAAATACTGGCGCTTCCCATTCACTTCTTGATAAGTTTCGTGACCTTTCCCTGCGATCAGAATCAAATCACCAGGTAAGGCATTTTCGATTGTAGAATAAATTGCCTCCCGTCGATCAATCACCACTTCATGACGAGCTGAACCAAGTCCCGGAGTAGTCTCGTCAATAATCGCCTGAGGTTCTTCGCTACGAGGATTATCAGAAGTCACGATACAAAATTGACTATGCCTAGAAGCAGCTTCAGCCATCAACGGTCGCTTGGAGCGATCCCGATCACCACCACACCCAAAGATAGTAATTAGACGATTTGGATGGAGGTCACTCAAGGTTTCACACGCCTTTTCAAGAGCGTCAGGAGTATGCGCATAGTCGACAAAAACCGAAACACGATCTCCACCAACAAATTCCATTCGTCCGGGAGTCTGACGAATTTCGCCAACTGCCTTCACAAGATCCCGCAGTGGCACTCCCGTCGAAGAAACCGAAGCCATAGCCGCTAGAGCATTCAAAACATTAAAACGCCCAACAACAGGAAGCCTGACAAGGAAACTCTTGCCCCGGGCTTCAAGCGCAAAGACCTGCCCACGAATCGAGGGCCTAACTTCGCTCGCTCGAAAATCAGCACCTGCACTGAAGCCAAAAGTGATGACCTTTAGGCGACCGGAAAATTCTGCCGCAAGCTTTTCACCAGCAAGATCATCGATATTGATTACGGCAACACCATCGCCGTCATTCTCCACCATTTGCTCAAAAAGAATTTTTTTGGCCGCAAAATAAGCCGCCATTGTCTTATGATAATCGAGATGATCTTGAGTCAGATTTAGAAAAACTCCGACATTAAAAGCAATCCCCCCGCAACGCCCTTGCTCCAAACCATGCGAAGACGTTTCCATCGTTATAGCCTTACAGCGATTCTCTTTCATCGTTTTGAGAATACTCTGCATTTCTACCGCTCCCGGGGTAGTGTGAGTAGCACCTCTTAGGCCACTCCCATCATTAATTTTGATTGTCCCGATCATTCCCGCTTTGATCATGGATTTTTCAAAAAGCGCATGGATGAAATGAGTCACTGTGGTCTTACCATTTGTCCCTGTCACTCCCACAACCACCATCGAATCCGCTGGATCACCAGCAAATCGGGCCGCGAGGCGTCCGAGAACAAGACGGGTATCTGGAACCTGAATCCAAAGTCCCTCATATTCTGCGGGTCCTTTCCTTTGAGCAATAATTGCAGCAGGCTTTTTATTTACGACTTGGTCAAGGTAATCATGACCATCAGCCGAAGCGCCACATACCGCAACAAAGACGGCCCCTTCTTGCACGCGCCCACTATGGTCAGTCACACTAATCACGGGGACATCTTCGACCCGAAGTCCTTTGGCTTCGGGGAGAATTTCGAGGAGTGACGGTAGTGAAATCATTCGGTGGTGCTGTATACAATAGAGGTCTCTTCTTCAGGGATCTCTTCAGTAGGAGGTAAATTCATATAGTGAGCAACCCGCTCGGCGACCTGAGCAAAAATAGGAGCAGCAATAGTTCCTCCGCCAATTGGGAAATCTTCTCCAAGCCCGGAAGGCTCGTCGATACTCACAATACAAACGAATTTGGGATCATGGACGGGCAGGATTCCTGCAAAGGTAAGAATCTTCTCGGATTCATTATAGCGCTTGGTTTTGCTGTCCCATTTTTCGGCAGTGCCCGTTTTGCCACCAGCCCGATAACCAGGGACTGCAGCCCGACGCCCTGTGCCCTTAAGAACCACCTGCTCCAGCGCAAGACACATGTCTTTGGCAACCCTTGAACTGACTACTTGCCGCACTTGGTGAATCGGAGTTTGCTCCAGAACCGCTCCATTGTCGGCGATAAGAGAATCGACTAGCCGAGGCTTCATAAGCTTACCCCCATTCGCAAGAACGGAATAGGCCATCGCCAACTGGAGGGGTGTCACCGAAACGCCATAACCATACGTGGCACTGGCAAAGTTTCGCATATTAGTCTCATTCTGAATAACACCTTTCGCTTCGCCTGGAATTGGAAAACCGGTCGGACTCCCAAAACCAAAATTACGAAGATATCGATAGTAAGATTCCCGACCTGCCATATCCGCAAATTGAAAGACTCCCGTGTTACTTGACTTTACCAGGACCCCGTCAAAGGTTAGCTCACCGTATGGATGGTGATCATGGATACGGAAACCGTAACGGTTAATGCCACCCCAGCCACAATCAACCACGGTTTCCCGATTCACTCTTCTCAAGTCAAGAGCAGCAGCCATAGGGATGATTTTCATCACAGATCCAGATTCATACTGCGCCGAAACTGCGTAGCTCACCGCATCTTGATATTTCTTTCGGATATTCAGATCAAAATCAGGGCGACTTGCCATTCCAAGAATATCACCAGTATGAGGGTCCACTATAATGACACTTCCATACTTAGCATTTAAAGCCCCAAACGCCATCCCGAGCTCTTCTTCAACGATAGCTTGAATTCCCATATCAAGGGTCACTCTCACATGCTTACCCTTTTTGGGAGGAACCACCTTTTCGGATTTAGTAAGGTTCACAAGCCCATACTCATCACGTTTCAAAACACGTTCCCCGTCGCGTCCGGACAAGATCTCGTCCATTGATTTCTCAAGGCCCGATAATCCAACAAGTTTACGATTTCTATCGTAGCCGCGAATCCCTATTAAATGGGATGCCAAAGTTGGCATGGGATAATCGCGGCGTAGGGATCTCTCGAAATAAAAGCCTTGGATACGACGCTCCTGGAGGGCTTTTTCAATACGACGCGCCACACTTTCACTGATCCGCTTTTCGACTACAATGCGAGTCGCCTCACCTTTAAACTTTTCCCGAATTTGATTGGGAGCCGTCCGCAATTCCTGACCGATAATTTCGCAAGCGTAGGTCAGGTGTTTTTCAATCACCTCTTCTTCGCTAAGGTTCCTCTTAACCAGTGTGCGAGCTTCACTTAGAGAGGCCTTCCTTTTGGCCTCATCAAAATCTCTCCAACCTTCTTTCTGGCTAGCGTAAAAATGCGCAACCGCACGGTGGAGAATTGATTCAGATCTGAGATGATTTAAATCCGCAACCAACGTTGCCTCCTGCCGATTCTGAGCAATCACCGTAGAATTCCGATCAACAATAAAACCACGCCGGGCAGGAATCACCTCGTGGGATCTAAATTGCGGGACATCAGAGGTATCGGATAACTTTCGATTCCAAACTTGAAGCGAGATCAGCTTTACTGAAAGCGCACTCAGCCCGAACACAAGAGTCAGGCAGACCAAAAAAGCTCGGTATTTGAAAGTAGCATCCATAATTACTAGCGGCGTGCTACCGAATTCTCGGGTGGCGATTCTTCGTTGGCTTCAAGAAGAGGCTCAACAAAATCGATCTCAGTGAGGGGTGAATTAATTTTTTTGAGCTTCTGACGAAGCTGGAAAATCCCCAGTGCTTCCTCGATCTCAGAGTCATACAATAAAATGGAAATTTGATGGTCTTGTATCCTACTTTGAACTTCGGAGATCTGGCCACGAGTCGAAATCTGCCTATTCTTCATAACGACATATCCAATTCCACTACTCGAAACGATTACGACCGCAATGCCGAGTAGGACAAGAGATGAAAAACCAAGACTTGAGGTGCTTTTTTTACGATTCATTTTTTAATGGGCTAAATTCTGAATTTTCTCAACAACACGAAGTCTTGAGCTTCGAGATCTGGAATTACGGGCTATCTCTTGACCTCCAGGAGCAATACCTTTCCGGGTCAAGAGTCTGTATACATAACCGGGATTGGGTTGGGGAGCCGGCCACTCAGGCCGATCAATCTCCTCCTTTGAAGCATCACGAAAGGTTTGCTTAACAATACGGTCTTCAAGGCTATGAAAGGTGATGATAGCAAGACGTCCGCCCGGTTTTAAAAGATCAGGCGCCACTTTTAAAAACCGGCGGAGCTCTCCCAGTTCGTCATTCACCTCCATCCGAAGCGCTTGAAAAACCTTCGTCGCAGGATGATTACGACCTCGGCGACCTAGTAATTTCTCAATCCCGACGGCAAGGTGGCTCGTTCTTTCGAATTTCAGTTTCTCGCGCTCCGAAATAATCCAAGCGGCAATCTTACGGGCGAATTTTTCTTCCCCTAGATCCCAAAAAATTTGTCGTAATTCTGCTTCGCTCCAGTTGTTCACAAGATCAGCAGCCGTAGGTCCATCACCCCCCATGCGCATGTCCAGAGGCCCGTCCAAACGAAACGAAAATCCACGATCTCCACAATCGAGCTGGTGGGAAGAAACACCTAAATCAAGTAAGATGCCATCGAGCCTCTCCCATCCTCGAACCTGCGCTAGAGTTGCGATATCTCCAAAGCGACCTTCAACCGCTTCGAAACGATCTCCAAAGCGCGCAAGACGCTCATTGGCATAGGCCCGAGCATCAGCGTCACGATCGATCCCCTTCACCGTTGCGCCCGCTTTTAACAAGGCCTCGGTGTGACCACCACCACCTAAAGTCCCATCAGCCATCAATTTACCGGCTACGGGCTGTAAAAATTGGACCACTTCCTCAAGGAGGATCGATTCATGGTAGAATGGCTGTTCGGGTGATTCACTGGCCGGTTCAACCGCCGCATAAGCAGCCCCCATCTCTCTTCTCCCAAATAGAGAGCCGATCGAAACATCGTTGAGCCAACCGAAATCGGGAGACGTCTTGACGAGGGAAGCGGTTAACATAATGAAAGTCAGAAAGGGAATTTTTAGAAACCAAGCATACCAGAAATCATGGCATCGCTTTCGCGGGCGTTTTCCTCAGCAGCCTGAATAGCTTTGCCATTTTCAGGGGTGAAAATTTCAAAGAGTTCTCCTCGGCCCACCAAGCGCACGGCACCAGGAAGAGTGAGACCGTGGTCCTCAGCGAGAGCCTTAGGAATGGTCAATTTGCCCTGCTCGTTGACTTTCGACTCAATCGCCGAACCAAAAAGAATACCTCGAGCTCGGTCGCGCTGAGCCGGAGTGGCATCTGTTGTCGTTTCAATATCAGAGAGTTTTCGATCGAAAGCGGTTTGGGTGAAAACTCTAAGAGCCGGGATCTCCTCGACCCTAACTTTTACGAAATAAACGCTTCCGCCATGGACCGGGCGCCAGTCAACCGGAAGGGAAAATCTCCCCTTCGGATCAAGCTGGCGGTCCAATTGACCTGAGCGATAATGTTCGCATTTCTTCATAAAAACGCCCTTCCAAGTGTTTTGGAGGTCACCGGAGTACACCAAGCATCACCGAAGATCAACCAGAAAGCCTAAATAATCAGTGTTTCCGAATAAATAATGATGATTTTCGACTAGAAACCCAAAAAGATCACTAATCTGGAGAAGCTGAATAACTTAACACTCTAATAATAAACGCTTTAAGGTTTTCATGCGCTACCTCCACAGATACTTCTTTCTTCACAAGACTCCCTTTAAGATCACCAACTCACTCCACCCGATAATATTTCCAAGGAAAATGCCCTTGATTGTTGTTTTACGAGCCCTCGCGTTCACGGTCACCGAAATTTTATCGCCAAAAGCTTAGCCTCCTTGAACACGTTTTGTCACACCGTATCATTGCCTCCACCCAACGAACGAACAATTTTCCTAAGCCTGCTAGAAAAAGAAGCGTAACGCCCCCCAGATCGTAGTCGCTTCAGTGTCAGCATTCCCGCCAGTCAGCGTCTCATGTTCCACTCCGGCCATGAGTTTAAGATTATCTTCACAAAAATAATAATTTAGGCCGGCGTAAAAAGTATGGTTTTCGTCACCCTTGGATATCTTTACTCCGTCGGCCTCAGCAAAAGCTCGAACGGAAGTATGTCCACCTCGTCCTGGTCGAAGCTGTAATTCAGTTGAGGACGCCCACTGATAACGAAATACAGCTTCGAGCCTATCTTCGATAATGAACATCGATGGCATAACAACAACGCCGTAGATGTCACCACGATCGAAGCGCCCATAGGTCCCGTTCATAAATAAATTCCAGTCTCCGATATCTTTATCATATGACAAAGAAGTCGCCCATTCGAAGCCAAAGATCTCATCTTCCACTTCAGTTGCATCGACATAGAGAAAATCTGCCCGCGCTTTGCCTTTACCGATCTTGGTCCGGATCGAAGTGAAGTAGGCACGACCACCATCCCAGTCTGCGAGTGCGTAGTTATGCTCACGAGATGAGAAAACTCCCAAAACAATATCAAAGTCTTCAACTTCCGCGGCAAAGAGAAAACCGGTGGATCGATTTGGAGAATATAGGTTGGAGAGGTTACTTCGCTCCACAGTCTTGATCTCTTTTGAAGTCGCATACCACTCACCACCGAAATCGATTTTAGTGAGACCGTAAGCTATCGAAGGCTCATTGAAAAAAAAGAGATCCTTCGACTCATAACGAATGATCAATTCATCAAAGTCATCATGTCTGATTTTGGTGTCATTAAATCCTCCCTCTTCCAAGTTGATTCGTCCGTGTATTTTCCAGCGGTCAAGGAACTCAACTGAGGCACCTATTCGGAATCGACGCAATTCTTGGCCATAGCCACTAAAATCGCGTCCCCGATCAGAGCCGTCAGAATAAGCCCACTGCTGTTGGTAACGGCCAAAAATCTCAACCTTCTGGACATACGGGTTATTTTTTTTCTTCACATCATAGAGGGTCCCGAAATCCTGCAGAGTCTCGCACCAATCGCCTGGGCTCTCCTTTTTCTTTGTCTCAGGATACTCCGCTGAAAATCCCCCTGCCTGAAGAGCCAGAGGCCCCATAGTCAAAGCCGAACCGGCTAGTAATAAAAATCTATGTATCATTGAGGTAGTTACGATCCTTCGCTCACAGCCAAAGATGTCGCGAGGAGGCTATAAAACCACAGGGAATTCTGTTTTCCAAACTCATTTTAACTTTACAGATCTTACCTTTAAGCCCCCACAGCCTTGGTGAGATTCACCATCTTCTTCCTAGTCAAAATAAAAAAGCCCAAGGGTGAACCCCTCAGACTTTGATTCAAAAAACTAATCGAGCAAATCGAGACTACATCAGCCCGGTCCGCAGCAATCCTACTAACACCCCTTGCACCACGAGTTCGCGAGCCGGCATCAAATCAGGGAAATTTTCATTCTCAGCGCGAAGAAAAGGGCGGCCGTTCTCCAATACAAAACGCTTTAAGGTTGTCTCGCCATCAATTAAAGCCGCCACGATGTCCATGTGTCGTGGCTCCCTGAACTCGAGCAACACAGTATCACCATCACAAATATGAGCATCAATCATGGACTCCCCACGAACTTTAAGCGCAAAAGTTCGGGCATTTCGTGGGATTCCGAGCGAAGCAATGTCGATGGAAATACAACCTTGTTTCTCCTCCTCCACTGCTTCCGCCATTCCTGCTGCAATTGAACCATATATTGGGATATCGACGACTTCCTCTCGTTCCAAATCCTCAGGAAAAACCACGGCTCTTGCCTTGCCTGGCAGGCGAACGATGACTCCCTTTTTTTCAAGGGCCCGCAGATGACTCATTGCCGCAGTTTGGCTCGCAAAACCAAAATGCGCCTGAATTTCGCGAGTCGAGGGCATTAGACCATTCTTGTTTTGAGATAACTTAAGAAAGTCCAACAGCTGTTGTTGGCGCTGAGTGAGTTTGTGAGCCATGGAATACTATTGTTTCAATGAACACCATTTGTCCAGTCGTAAATATCAGCTTGCCTCCCCTTATCGAACTCGCAGCCTGCTGAAACTAGGCAAATTTTAAGTCGGCACTCTTAAAGGAGAACGCCACCTTGCCCAAAACCACTCTGAAAACAAGGCCTCCTCCAGAACCGATTTTTTTGCGCGCCTCAAGCTAGTTTTCACCCTATGACTCGCAGCGTGAAAAAGTGGAACCACCAAGATCGCATCATCGCCCCCTCCCTCCTCGCTGCCGACTTCGGCAGAGTCGGAGCGGAAACCTCCCGTGCCATTAACGCCGGAGCAGATTGGATGCATCTGGATGTCATGGATGGACATTTTGTCGATAATATTTCTTTTGGACCAGCAATGATCCAAGCCGTTCATGAGACAAACGATATCTTCCTTGATGTGCACCTCATGATCGCTCGGCCGGATCACTATTTGCCACGATTTGTGGCGGCTGGAGCCGACCTAATCACAGTTCATGTCGAACCAGAAGCAGGCCACAACGTTCCCTCTACAATTAAAGCGATTCGTGAGGCGAATTGCCTTGCTGGCTTGGCTCTGAACCCAGCAACGCCCTTTGAAGCGGCCCTCCCTTTTTTGGAAGATATTGACCTCCTTCTTGTAATGACAGTAGTGCCTGGGTTCGGGGGCCAGTCGTTCATGGAAGAAGTCATGGTCAAGGTCGAAGCCGGAGTAAAACACCGGACCGAAAACAAGCTGAACTACCATATAGAAGTGGATGGTGGGATCGGCCTAGAAAGCGCCGCAATAGCAAGAGCAGCAGGTGCCAATGTCTTTGTTGCGGGATCATCCACTTTTGGCGCTCCTGACATGGCCGCCGCAGTTCGAGGTATCCGAGAAGCATAAGCCATGAGCTCTCCTAGCCTTTGACATCGATTCTGAACGACCGTAGGTTAACTCTATGAGGTCTTACCATCGATTCGCGATCCTACTCTTCACAATTTCTTCATATGCAGGGGCGGTCGAGCCGACCAAATTACGGATCTGGAACTCTAAGAGCGGGAGTAAAATTTCCGCCAAAGCGAGCGAAATGACCCAAAACGGTTCCATCCAACTGATCACGAAAGATGACCGTGAGCTCACCTTGGGAATCGACGAATTTTCAGAAGAAGATCAGGCATTTCTCGAGAAACATTTCAGAAAGAAGGAGATTCAATTCGCCGCGAACGCCGGAACTATAGAAGGACCTATTCGAGCAGACGCCAAGACATCTTACTTCGTTTATACTCCAAAAAATCTCGACCCCGGAACTCGCGCTCCGGCGATGATTTGGACCCAATCGGATGGCGCTAAGCAGGAAACCTTGCAACGCTTTACTGAAGCTGCCGATGTTCTTGGAATGATTATCGCAAGCCCGATCGAGGCTCGTCACGAGGGTCAAGTCACACTACTCAACAATTTTGTCCACACCCAAAATGTCCTCTCGGATGTGAGACGTGACTACAAAATCAGCGGCCATGGTATTCATTTTGGCGGCGATAAAAGCGGTGGCGCCGCTGCCTTATATAATTCACTCAAGATCCGAAGCGCCGGCACCTACACGGTCTCGGGATACCTTACTCCAAATATGACCGGAGCTAATCAGGGTCATCACTTTTTGGCAGGCAGCACGAATAGTAGCCATCGCTACATGACCGCTTATGCCGCCGCAAAGTTCGAAGATGATGCGACTCACATGCTCTATTTTGGTTCCCGTGAAATGCCAGATTCCCGGAATATCACGATTGGCATGATCTGGATGTATGCCCAAGGCCTTTATGAAAACGCCTCAAGTAGAGGCGATGAAATCGAAACATTCGAAGAGCGGGTCCTCCCATGGCTTAAAGAGCTTGCCTCGATCTCGAAAGGACAGGCCGCCTACCTGACCCGCATGCTGAGCTCAGATTGCAGGCTGAAGGGCCTCTTTAAGCAAGAGATCGGAAAGCTTCACACCCAACTTCTGCAAAGCAACGAAGCCGTAGCTCATGTTCAAGGAACAGATGCCCTTGATAGTTTTTCCGGAACCCAACTCGCCAAATACGGAAGCCACTTCAAACCACTGACCGAGCATAGCCCAAAAAAATTTGAGCGCATGATAGAGAACCTTGAAAGGACCTTTGCAAAAGCTCAGGAGCTTCAGCCAGTCCTGAAGGCTCTCGCCAAACCGACCCATCGGTAGCCGGAAGGGATCAGCCTAGAGCCCGCGTCCCTTATTGAAGCGAGCGACTTCTCGCTGAGCCTCGCGAAGTTCGGTCTTCTTTTTAAGATCGTGTCGCTGATCGTTGTGCCCTTTACCCTTACCGAGGCCAAGCTGGACCTTCACCCGACGCCCTTTGAAATAAAGCTTAAGGCAAATTAACGTGAAGCCTTTTTGTAAGGTAGCTTGGGAAAGCTTTAAAATCTCGTTCTTATGAAGAAGAAGTTTACGGGGTCGCTTCGCCTCGTGCTGAAAAAAGGTTCCGGCCGTTTGCCACGGCTGAATATCACATCCATAAAGCCAACACTCGCCACGCTCGATCCTTGCGAAAGATTCAGTGATGCTCACCTTTCCCTCCCGGATCGATTTCACCTCAGTGCCACGAAGAACAAGCCCACCTTCAAAGGTATCCGTGATATTATAATCACGGCGCGCCCTCTTATTAGTGGCTACTTCTTTCGACATGACACCTAGAATTGCGTCTGCCCAGAAAAAAGCAAACTCGCTTTAGGAATTGGATCCTTCAACAAGCTTGATCTTACCTTCAATGATTTCGGTAAGAGCAATATCGGCAAAACCCATGCTGGGAAGCGCCTCGATTAAAGGGGAGCGGCCCTGATTCAATTGAGCCACGCGTTTTGACACGAGGTTGATGAGCACGAGGGGATCGGCGACAATTTCAGCAGCCTGTTCGACAAGATCGTTTTTCATAGGGATCGCACTGGAACGAGGAGGGGTAGGTGCTTCAAACGGAACGATATTGTCTGCATCCATGGCCTCAAAGTTGAACAAGCGAAGGTTCGCCTGCGAGCGGAGTGGAAAACCACAAAACAGCCTCGCTGGCAAGCCCAATCTATCTCTGAATGTTCTTAGAATTCCAAACCGACCCGAACTCCATACATTTCAGGGTCACCAGCAACTCCTGCCGAGATCTGATTATTCATGAAGCTGTAATAATCCTCGTCGAGGAGATTACGGGCAAAAATCGCGGCATTCCAGCTGTCTCCTTGGTAGCCAAGCTGGGCGTCTAAAACTTCGTAAGACCCTTGGCGATAGTCGCTATTGTTTGTCTCATCAAAGAAGGTGGCCCCCACGGCGCGAACACCAGTCTGGGCGAAAAAACCATTCTCAAAGTCATACCTGACAACCATTCCAGCCGTAAACTCCGGTAAAAACGGAACATCATTCCCAGATAAATCTGCTCCGCCCGTCCCAGTGTGTTCCTCAAACTCGATCTGGTTCCAACCTGCACTCGCCTGAACGGTCAATCCACTCACTGGCTTCCAGATAACCTCGCCCTCAACACCAAGAGCCTTCACTCGGTCTGCATTGGCGATGATGAAGTCGGTGGTCATCGGAATACTCTGATTGAGCTGATAGTCGTCTATCTGCTTGAAGTAACCACGCAACTCCCCACCCAATGATTGATCGGGGCTTTGATAACGAACCCCAATTTCGGTTTCCAAGGACTGCTCTTCATCAAAATCCGTAGTGGCCGCATTGTCACTGAAAGCCGTAAAGCCCTGAGGTTTGTAGGAAAGTGAGGTTCTCGCAAAGACACTTGTCTCAGAGTTCACAACATAGGTCGCCCCAAGAGAAGGCGAGAAATAAACACCATTGCTTTCGCCAGCGAAAGCTGGAGGGAGAGGAATGAATCCTCCACCTGGCTCGGTTTTACTACGACTAATGGAATTCTCAATAGACTCAAGACGCCCACCCACCTCAATCGTAAGATCCTCAACCGCATCCCACTGAACGTTTCCAAACAAAGCGACACTCTCTTCATCAATATCAAAGTTTGTAAATTGATTTGCGGAAATGTTGTCAAACAGCGGGAAAAATCGATTAGCGACGCCCTGATTGTCTTTGTTCAGGTAGGCCAACCCGCTAAGCCACCTAACGTCGACTTCCTGATCGGACTGAAGGCGGAATTCTTGACTAAAAAGATTTTGCTCCTGCCTAATCGATGACCTCGAGAGATCAAATGCAGTCAAGTCAAGATCAACGGTATTCGGTCCAAGCTTCCAATTCGAGAAGGCCGTGATGGACTTTAGATTCACTTTCCCAAAATCTTGATCAAGATGCATCGAAAGTTGAAGACGATCAACTTCGGTCACTCCCGGAACATTGCTGGCCACTTTGAAGGGATCTTTCGCAAGTTGGGAATCAACAAAATCTCCAAAAGCCGAAGTCACACCCGGTAATGCAGAAAGGCGCTGACTTCCATCACGCGTTCGCTCATACATCAAGCGGAACCGAACCTCAAGATCCTCACTTGGATTGTAGTAAAGGCTACCCAGAGTGCCGAACTGCTCACGAGTATCGGTGTCGCGGCCAAGAGTTACATTATCAACAAGACCGTCGCGCTCTTTAAAGTAAGTTTGGAAGCCATAGGACCAATCCTTGTCGAGAGGTCCACTGGAACGGAAACGCAAGTGAGTAAGATTATAGCTGCCATACTCAGCGCTAAACCCATGCTCATGCTCCTTGGTTGGGCCTGGCGTTCTCAATTCCATGAGTCCACCCACCCCATTTCGAGCAAATCGGGACCCCTGAGGCCCACGGTGAAGTGTAAACGATTCCAGATCAAAAAACTCAGTCGAGTAACCAAAAACATCACCATAGGGAACATCGTCGACAACCATCGCGACACCCGCGCCTCCAAAAAACAAAGTGTTTGTGGAACCACGCATTCCTATCACGTCGCCATATCCCGCCGAGTCAGAGGCAACCGAGGCAAACCCGGGGAGATATCCAAGAAGCTCGTTAAGACGCTCTGCGTCAAGTGTTTCTAAAGCAACATTTCCAACCGCATCGCCCTCTACAACTAAAGGCTTCAAAAGATCCTGAGCGTTTAAAAATCCACCCAATAACAATGCACTGAGGCAAAATCCAAATTGTTTCATACGCGAAAATCCTCTCTACTTTTTATGTGACGTCAACCAAGAAGGCTTGATAGATTTTAGCGACCAGTTAAACAGCGATGTCAGCAATTCTCACAATGATCCGACCCTCCCCTTTTCAAATAGTCATTTTGTCGTTCTTCGTTTTTCTTAGCTCATGCTGCGACCGCGAACTCCATGCTTTTCTTCCAGCAGAAAAATCCGAACCCAAGCCAGAAGCCCCAAAAATCAATGCTGATAGTTTGAACATTATTCCCGGCGAGATGCCAGACAACGCCGCCGCGTTTCTTCCCGTCTCCGAGAAGATCTTCGCTCAGCTTGAACCCCTCCCTGAAGGTAACCTTAAGGCCTACACCGAAACCGTAACGGGTGCAGAAAACGCCACTTTTGAAATGCTTCCGATCTCGGGTGGTGAATTCACGATCGGAACTCCCGACAGCGAAATCGATCGATCCGACGACGAAGGCCCGCAAAAGAAAATCCAAATCGAGCCTTTTTGGATGGCTTCAACCGAGACCACCTGGGGCCTTTACCGGGCTTTTATGGAGAACGGTAAGAATCGTAACAAGGACGGCACTCTCGACCTTGATGGCAACAAGCTCTCAACCGAAGCCCCCCTTCAAAGTAATCCTAATCTCATCGACGCTATTTCTCAGCCTACTCCACCTTATATGCCTATGCACAACAGCATGGGAGATAACGCAGGCTACGACAGGAAATACCCGGCCGTCGCTGCGACCCAACATTCCGCTTCCAAATTTTGTGAATGGCTAACGGCTCAAACCGGTCACTACTACCGACTCCCCACTGAAGCCGAGTGGGAATATGCCTGCCGCGCCGGAACCACCACCGCCTATTCCTTTGGAGATGACTCTTCTAAGCTCGACGAATACGCATGGTATTTTGAGAACTCTGATGGTTCCTATCAACCCGTCGCTACCAAAAAGCCAAATCCTTGGGGGCTTTTTGACATGCATGGCAACGTGAGCGAGTGGACCATAGACGCCTACCTTCCCAACTACAGCAAACACCCTGGAGGCACCATTAATCCTTTCGCCCTCTCTCCCAAACGCTACCCTCGCGTCACGCGCGGCGGCCACTTTGACAGCGACCCTCACGAGCTACGTTCAGGCCAGCGTCTTCCCTCTGACAAGAGCTGGAAAAACACTGACCCTCAGGACCCAAAATCTATCTGGTATCACACCGACAACTGGGGCCTAGGGTTTCGCGTCATCCGCCCCGCAAAAAATCCCACTCTTGAAGAAATGCACCTCCTCTGGAACACCGGGCCCGGCGAACGTTTTTAAGCCCCTTCAACATCCTTTTCTTTACCCTCCAAAAACTCCATAACCAAACCCCAAATGAAAATCTTCTTTCTTCTAACCTTCGCCCTCAACTGTCTCTTCGCAAGCGCTGCAAAAAAGCCCAACTTCATAATTATCTTCACTGATGATCAAGGTTACGGAGATCTCGGCTGCTTTGGCTCCACCAAAATCAAAACACCCAACATCGACCGCCTCGCAGAAGAAGGCCGCAAATTTACGAACTTTATGGTCGCTTCCCCTGTCTGTTCCCCCTCACGCGCTGCCCTTCTCACCGGCTGCTATCCCAAACGGGTCAGCATGCACCAGCACGTCCTCTTTCCCTCCTCTCAAAAAGGCCTCAACCCCAAAGAACATACTATTGCTGATCACCTGAAAGATCAGGGATACGCCACCGCCTGCTTCGGAAAGTGGCACCTTGGGCACCACCCTGAAACTCTCCCGCAGAGTAATGGCTTCGACACCTATCTCGGCATCCCCTACTCAAACGACATGAATCACCCCGATAACAAGGGGAAACCTAAAGGTGGTTGGGCCGGAATGGATGCCCTTTGGAAAGACCCCGAGTCTACCCTCACTAAATGGAAAACCCCTTTAATGGAGAACGACAAAATCCTCGAAGTGCCAGTCGATCAACGGACCGTCACCCGGCGATATACCAACAAGTCGATCGAGTTCATCAAAAGCAATAAGGACAAACCGTTCTTCCTTTATCTGCCCCACTCGATGCCGCACATCCCACTCTACGTGCCAGATGAAATCCGCGACCCAAATCCGCTCAACGCATACACTAACGTAATTGAGCACATCGACTCTGAAGTCGGCCGTATTGCAAACCTTCTTCGCGAACTCAAGCTCGCCCAAAACACCTACCTTATCTTCACAACCGACAATGGCCCATGGCTTCAGTTCAAACACCACGGTGGATCGGCCGGTCCTCTCCGCGAGGGCAAAGGCACCACTTTTGAAGGCGGTCAACGCGTTCCCTGTGTCATGTGGGCTCCCGGCCGCATACCAGCTGGCACCACTTGCGACAAACTCTGCGGCACAATCGATCTTCTTCCCACCATCGCATCCCTCACTGAAGCTCCCCTCCCGAAAAAAAATAAAATCGATGGCCTCGACATCTCGAATCTTCTTACTGGTGACACCAAAAGCCCCCGCAACGAATTCATTTACTACACCTCACGCGGCGATCTTGAAGGCCTTCGTCAGGGTAAATACAAGGTCCTCATTAAAAAAAATCATCGCCGTAAAAACCAACCCGCGAGCGGCGGGCAAGTCATGCTCTTCGACCTCGACTCTGACCTCGGTGAAAAAACAAACCTCGCGAACAAGCATCCCGAAATCGTCGCCACACTAGGCACTCGCATGAAAGAACTCGACGCCGAAATCACCAAGAACCAGCGCCAGCCCTGGCTCAAAAAGTAGCCAGAAAAAGACGCCCTCACAAAGAAGCTTAAGGTTTCCCTTTCGAGTCAGGCTCTTCCCCTTTTATTAATCGCACCGCCTGACGTGCGAGGCGCTGGCCGAAGAGATTATAGCCTTCTTTGGTGTAATGAAGGTCGTTGTGAGGCTTCCCATTCTTCACCTTGTTGTTGGTGTCATCGGTATCAACCCATGATCCTCGGGAATCGTCTTTGGCAACCTTCACTTGAGCTGCTCTAACAGCTTCCCAATGCTCGGTGGTTGAAAAATCACTGAGCCGGCCAATCACGAAATTCATCTCAGGGGCATTGAGATCCTTGCGCAGGTCTGCAATCAGCGTGTTCATGCTTTCCTCGTAAGCAGCCGAAAGCTTTTCCTTGGCATCACGCTCTCCCTGCATCCAAAGAAAAGTGATCGTTCTGGGCGTTTTGGCCATAATGTTGGCACGAGCCGCCTTCAAAGTTTGATCGTAAAAAGCACCCGGGTCTTTTCTCGGCAACAGCTTACTTTTAGCCGCAATCGCATCGAAATTTTTCACCCACTTCCGAATCGGCTGCCCACCCTTCGCAAACTTAACGTGCTGGATCTCATCGCCAGGCAGCAGCTTCTTAAGCTCCGGCAAAAAAGATTTCTCCGGTTTCAGCGCCGCCATATTCGACTGACCGGAAAGAATAAAAAGATGCGCATCGCCCGCATACCCAAAGGACGTTAGCCAAAGGAAAAGAAAAAACCGTCTCATGAAATCTCGGATTAAAAGCCCAAAACTATTTCACTTCCCGAACTTTAATATTTTTGAAGGACACGACGTTCCCGTGATCTTGAAGACAAAGGTGGCCTTCCGTTGCCTTCCCGAAATTCTTAAATTTTCTAAACTTCGAAGCCGCCACGCGCTTATCCCAGTCCTCGGACCCTTTGACATACTCGACATACTTCGTTCCGTTCATCCACTGGACGCACTTCTTCGGCGTGATGAGGATCTTCAAGGTATTCCATTCGCCGGCAGGCTTGGTTGCGTCAACGCCCTTTACCGGACGGTAAAGTTGATAAAGCCAGCCTGCTTTTTGAGCATCATGTCCATCGATATTGTCTTGGATCTGAATCTCGGGGCCGGTGCGCCATGGCGTCGCCTCCGTTTCCTTGACATGAAACATGAGACCAGAATTCCCACCTTTGGAAATCCGGTAATCCACCGTGAACTCGAAGGAATCATATTCCGTCTTCGTGATGATGTCGCCGCCACCCTTTCCGGTCAGAGTGAGCACCCCGTCCTTCACTTCCCACTTCGGGGAAACGCTCTCCTTTTTATAGTTTCGGAAGTGCTCCGTCGATTTCCCATCAAACAACAAAGTCCAACCGGCCTTTTTTTCGGCAGCGGTCAGTTCGTTGGATTGATGATGATCGGCAGCAAGCGGAAGAGTCAACAGCAGGAAGGCAAAAGCTTTCATAAAGAGAACGGTAGAAAATGTATCCTCCAATTCCAAGCCTCAAGAAGGCCTCTTTCCCTGCACCTCTTATAACTTCCCTCTTGATGCCCGACCCCCAGATGACAGACTAGGACTCATGTTCGTCCGAGCCCTTCTTTTTTTCTGTCTTGTCGTTCCCGGCCAAGCTGAATGCCCCACCTTCCGTGGCCCCACCAACGATGGCCACTATCCACCAGCTGCAGACGGAAAGATTCATGGATTCCCCATCGAGTGGAGCGAGGGCAAGAATATCGTTTGGAAAACCCCAGTCACTGGCCGGGCCTGGTCCACTCCCGTCGTCATGGACAACGAAGTCTGGGTCACCAACGCGACTCCTGATGGCAAAAAGATGTATGCGGTCTGCCTTGATAAGACTACGGGCAAGAAAGTTCACGACATCCTCCTCTTCGAAAACGAGGCCCCGGAGCCGCTCAGCAACCACATTAATGGCTATGGATCCTGCTCACCTGCTATCGATTCAGAACATGTTTACATCCACTTCGGCAGCTACGGCACCACCGCCCTAGATCGAAAAACTGGCAAAGCAGTCTGGGAACGCCGCGATCTTCCCTGTCAGCACTTTCGCGGTCCCGGCTCATCCGTCGTTCTCCACAAAAATCTGATCATCCTCACGATGGATGGGGTTGATGTGCAATATCTGATTGCACTCGACCGAAAGACCGGGAAGAAGGTGTGGAGAACCGAGCGTAATACCGACTTCGGCGACGTGGAAGCAGATGGCAAGATTCGAGGCGGTGGAGATTTTCGCAAAGCTTACTCCACTCCAAACTTCGTCACCCTGAACGGAGTTAGGCAGCTCGTCTCGCCTGGGGCAAAGGCCTGCTACTCATACGATGCCGATACCGGTAAAGAGCTCTGGAAGATCCTCTATAAAGGCTTTTCCAATGCTGCTGCTCCCGTCTTTGTCGGCAACGATATGGCACTCATCAACACCGGGCTCGGTAAACCTCACCTCCTCGGAGTCAGATTAGATGCCAAGACTCAAGGTGACATTACCAAAAGCCATATCGAATGGGACATCTTCAAACGTATTCCTGGTCGCTGCTCACCCGTAGTTATCGGTAGCGATGCCTACTTCACCTCCGAATCCGGCATCCTCAGCGTCCTCAACTCTAAGAAAGGACAAATTGAAAAATACATAGCTCTAAAAACCGCATTCTCAGCTTCCGGAGTTTATGCTGACAAGCACCTCTACTTCGCTGACGAGAAAGGAAAAACCTTCGTCGTTAAACCCGGCCCAGAACTAGAAATCGTTGCGACCAATCAACTCGACGACGGCTGTATGGCCTCGCCGGCTCTCAATGAAAAAGCCATTTACCTGCGCACCAAATCGCACGTTTATCGGATCGAGAAAAAATAATACCACAGGGAAAGTTCAGTAAGCTACCATTCCGCATTGCGATTGAGTAAATCAATCACAGCTATTGGATTAGATCCTACATGGCTGGGGGATTAGTCTTCTAATCGTAGAGATTGATTTGACCTTGCTCTGACACGCGGCTCCGACAACCTTCAGCTTATGCGGAATTTACTTTCAGTCTTTTTTGCTCTGCCCCTCCTTGCGGCAGACAAACCCAACATCCTTTTCATCCTCGCGGATGATCTAGGGATCAAGGACCTCTCCTGCGAAGGCTCTGCCTTCTATGAGACGCCTCATATTGACTCTATTGCCCAGAGCGGCATGCGCTTTACCAATGGCTACTCGACCTGCCAAGTCTGCTCCCCCTCTCGTGCCTCAATTATGAGTGGCCAATACCCTGCCCGAATTGGCATCACCGACTGGATTGGCGCCGCCACCGGGATGAAATGGAAGCGAAACGACAAAGTCCTCCCGCCCGAAAATGGATCACGACTTCCTGCAAAAATCACGACCGTTTCAGAAGCGCTAAAGTCTGGTGGTTATCGCACTTTCTTTGCTGGAAAATGGCATATCGGCGGCGAAGGATCCGGCCCCGAAGACCACGGATTCGAAGTGAACAAAGGAGGGTATTACTCGGGATCACCACGCGGCGGCTATTTTGCTCCTTTCAACAACCCAAAACTCAATGACGGTCCTAATGGCGAAGCTCTTCCCATTCGCCTTGCCAGGGAAACCAACAACTTCATTAGCCAAAAGAATTCCAAAAAACCTTTCTTCGCTTTCCTGTCTTTCTACTCCGTTCACGGCCCCATCCAAACCTCACCCGCCCTCTGGGAGAAGTATCGCAAGAAGGCCACTGCTTCGGGACTCGCCAAGGAACGTTTCAAAAACGATCGCACGCTTCCTGTCCGACAGGTGCAAGACTGCCCGATCTATGGCGGCATGATGGAATCTATGGACAACGCTGTCGGCCTCGTTACCTCTCACCTCAAAAAACTCGGCCTCGATAAAAACACCATTGTAATTTTCACCTCCGACAACGGCGGCGTTTCCTCGGGCGACGCCTTTGCCACCGCCTGCCTCCCCCTTCGCGGAGGAAAAGGCCGTCAATGGGAAGGCGGCATCCGTCAGCCTTACTACATCGTAGCCCCCGGCGTCACCAAACCCGGTTCGACCTCCAGCCAGTTTGCAACCGGAACTGACTTCTACCCCACTCTCCTTGAACTCGCTGGACTCGAACAGCTCCCCGCTCACCACATCGATGGCATCTCGCTTGTCCCCGCACTCAGAGGAGAATGTTCGGAACGCCTTCTCTATTGGCACTACCCGCACTACGGCAACCAAGGCGGCGAACCGTCTAGCATTATTCGCGAGGGCGACCACAAGCTCATTCGCTACTACGAAGACGGCCATGAGGAACTTTACAACGTCAATGAAGACATCAGCGAAGCCAATGACCTCGCTGCAATACACCCGGACCTCGTCAAAAAGCTTTCAGCTAAGCTCACCGCTCACCTTACCGAAGTCGGAGCTAAAATCCCCAAACGTGACCCTCGCTTCGACGCGGAAAAAAAAGTTCTGCAAATTAAGACATTTCGCACCAAAAAGAAGGCTCAGCTTGAAAAGCAGCACGCTAATTTTCTAAAGCCTGGCTACCAACCCAATAAGACCTGGTGGGGTTCAGTTCAAACCAAAGACTAATACGAGAGTTCACGGTAGCGATGGCATCTGAAAGACTCCGCAAAAATATAAACCCACTCAAACACAGAACCATGAGTCGTTCACAAAAAAGCCGTGTGTTTCAGAGATCGCGGTTCAATCATTCCAGGATAGAATCACTCCAATGAAGCTCAACTTCCAAAACACCTTTGCCAGGCTACCCGAGAGCTTCTTCAAAAAAAACGAACCCACTCCGGTCATTCAACCTTCCATCATCGCGGTGAATGATGGGCTAGCAGAAGAACTTGGAATTGATCCCGATTTTCTCAGGAGTGACAAAGGACTGGCCTTTCTTTCTGGGAACTCGATTCCTGAAGGAGCCGAACCTCTTGCCATGGCTTATGCCGGTCACCAATTCGGAGGATTCTCTCCGCAACTCGGTGACGGCCGAGCCATTCTGATGGGAGAAATCGGGGGGAAAGATATTCAGCTGAAAGGTTCTGGCCCCACCTCTTTTTCCCGTCGTGGCGATGGCCGGTCCGCTCTTGGACCTGTCCTCCGAGAATATCTCGTCTCGGAAGCGATGCATGCGTTGGGCATTCCCACAACCCGCGCTCTCGCCGCAGTTATGAGCGGAGAATTAGTCCTGCGTGAACAGCCTGAAAAAGGGGGGATTCTCACCAGAGTTGCAAGCTCCCACCTTCGAATCGGAACCGCGCAATATTTTGCCGCCCGAGACGATACCGAAAGCCTCAAAACGCTCGTAGAGTATGCCATCCAGCGCCACAATCTTCAAGCATCGACCGCCTTCGAACTCTTCCAAGATGTCATCCGTAAACAAGCCCAACTTGTCGCTCAGTGGATGGGACTCGGTTTCATTCATGGAGTTATGAATACCGACAACATGAGCCTATCCGGCGAAACTATCGACTACGGCCCCTGCGCCTTCATGGACAAATTTAATCCCACACAAAAATTTAGCTACATCGACCAAAATGGTCGCTACGCTTATTCGAACCAACCCGGTATCGCCCAGTGGAATTTAACCCGCTTCGCCGAAGCCCTCCTCCCACTCTTTGATGAGGATCAAGAAAAAGCGGTCGCCGTAGCAAAAAGTGAACTACAAAAATTTCCCGCTCTTTTTGATGAAGCTCACCTTGCGATCTTCTCAAAAAAGATCGGACTTCCCAAAATCCGCGATCCCGAACTCATTCAAGCCCTGCTTGACCTCATGGCTTCGCAGAAAACCGACTTCACCCTCACCTTTCGCAGCCTTAGCAACGGCCCCGATTCCTTCCTCTTGAATTTTGAAGACGAGGCGCCAGCCCGGGATTGGCTAGCAAAATGGAATGCTGCAGGAACACCAGAAAGCTCCCTCATGAAAGTCGTGAATCCAGCTTATATTCCGCGTAACCATCAGATCGAAAAAGTGATCGCAGCCGCTAATCAAGACAACTTCGCTCCTTTCCATGAACTCCATAAGGTGCTTCAAAATCCCTACAATGAACAGGAAGGCTTCGTGGAAATGCAACAACCTCCAACCCTAGAGGAGATTGTCTGTAATACTTTCTGCGGGACTTAATGAGCATTGAAATCAAACCCCAGAACCGCCAGCAGTCTGACCAAATTTTTTGCGAGGCATTTCTTACGGGATAATTTCAAATCATCTCACTCACTAAGACCAAGGAATAACTCGACGAAGGGCCTCTCATTGGAAAAGCTCCTCTTCATGACGAGATTTTTTCTTTTGATCCTACTTTCATCCGCTTTTTCAAAGGCGCTAGATAAGCCGAACGTGATCTATATCCTCGCCGATGACCTTGGCTTGGGTGACCTATCAATCTACGGACAGACGAAATTCAAGACCCCTAATATTGATAGGATTGGCACCGAAGGTCTAAAGTTCACGGCCCATTATTCCGGCAATACTGTCTGCAGCCCTTCTCGCGCGGTTCTCATGACAGGCCAGCAGCCCGGAACGGTTTACCTCCGCGGCAATGTCACTGAAAACAAAGTCGCGCCTCTTGACCCAAAACTGACCGTCCTTCCCGAAATCTTTAAAGCCGCCGGCTACACTACCGGCGCCTATGGAAAGTGGGGACTCGGACATACCCATGTCGAAGGAAACGCCAATCCCCTCACCCACGGTTTCGATGAATTCGTGGGCTGGAAAAGTCAGACGATTGCTCACACCTACTACCCCACTACTTACGTTCACAACGGGAAAGAGAAGCCGCTCAAAAAGGGGAAATACGTCCACGACATCATCATGAACCACGCCATGCAGTTCATTGAATCGAATGCAAAAAGCAAAAACCCTTTCTTTTGCTACATCCCAACAGCCGTTCCCCACGCTGCCATGCATGCGCCCAAAGAACTCCATTCTAAGTGGCGTAAGAAATACCCGCAGTTTGATAAGATTATTGGGAAATACCGGGTCCACGGTGGTGACGGTATCGAAACAGTTCCTGACGTGGTTAATCCCATTGCAGGATTTGGAGCCATGATCGAGAACCTCGACAACCAAATTGGTGATATCCTAGCGCTCCTCGATCACTATGAAATTGCCGATAACACCCTCGTCATCTTCGCTTCCGACAACGGTGCCCACCGCGAAGGTGGACACGATCCTGGCTTCTGGAATTCCACTGGATCACTTCGTGGCATGAAACGAGATATGCACGAAGGCGGCATTCGCACTCCTATGCTCGTCCGTTGGCCCGCGATCATCGATCCTGGTCACACCACCGATCATATCAGTGCCTTCTGGGATATCCTTCCCACAATGGCCGAACTCACCAAACAACCAATCCCCCAAAACATCGATGGCATCTCCTTCCTTCCTCTTCTAAAGGGGGAGAAACAAAAGAAACACGACTTTCTCTACTTCGAGTTCTGCAAAGGTGACAACCAAACCATCTTTTCCCAAGCGGTTCGCAAAGGAAATTGGAAAGCCTACCGCCAAGCCAAGAAG
>Ga0213868_10000641_pt1 | contig 33445 bp, 52 predicted proteins | sample PICome_9_FD_160087 | JGI IMG/M metagenome (GOLD analysis project Ga0213868, IMG submission 160087) | Coastal seawater microbial communities near Pivers Island, North Carolina, United States - PICO127 | ecosystem: Environmental > Aquatic > Marine > Coastal | place: USA: North Carolina...
GTCTGGAGGCTTAACTAAAAACGAGAAAGAATATAGAAAATTAACTGTTGAACAACAAATTGATTATGACGAAAGAGCTGGATTGTTTTTAAAAAGCCTTAAATGGAAAAAACAAAATCAAACTGGAGAAGTTATTAATTGTGGGAATAATGTTGTAGACGCAAGAGGTATATTATAATGGATTGGGAACTAACAATAGAATTTCATTTTCCTCACGATAGATTTATGGTAGGTTGGGAAGTTATTCAGCCAAGTAAAAAGTATAATTACAGAACAATAATTCTATATCTATTTATTGTAACAATAACATTAGATTTTTGATCTTAAGATTTTTTTTATAATTTTAACAAAACAAAACAAATGAATCAAACACCAAGCTACTATGCTATAATTCCAGCAAGGGTAAGATATGACAATAGGCTAAAACCAAACGAAAAGCTTTTATACGCTGAAATAACGGCATTATGCAATAAGACTGGCAAATGCTTTGCGACAAATAGTTATTTTTCAAGACTTTACGATGTAACACCACAAAGTATAAGTAACTGGATTACTAATTTAGTTAAATATGGCTATCTAAATAGAAAAATAATATACAAAGAGGGTACTAAAGAAATTCTTAATAGGTATATAACAATTATTATAGAGGGTATAGAAGAAAACTTTAAAGAGAATAATATAAATAATAATAATATATATATATATCCAGAGCCAGATAATGAAATAATAGATATTCAAGAATTAAAATATGGCAAAGAGGGATATAGTGAAAAAGAATTCTTAAAACATTGGAAAGAATTAAGCCCAAAATCATATATTTTAAAATTATCAGAACACCAACACAAAGCATTTAAAAAACTATGCCTAACTTATGGTAAGGAAAAAATTACAGATGCTTTAAAAGGCTTTTATATGCAAAAAAATAAATTGCCAGTAACACTTGAAACACCAGACCATTTTTTAAAAGAAGAAAGTTTTCAAAAATACTATTCAGCATACAAATCTAAAACCCAATTATATGACAAAACAAATAATCGATAATTACGAAATAGATTATCAGAAGAAAACACCAGCTTTAGATCTTGAAGAAACAATTGTAGATTTAAAAGTTAAAATTAAAAAGCCACCAATGATTTTGAGTTGTGGAAGAAACAATTATAATAACAATCCTATAAAAGTTATGAGCGAGGGCAACCTATCAATGATAATGGGAGAAGAAAAAAGCCGAAAATCATTTTTAAAGAGTCTAATCGAGGCATCAATTTTAGGAGGCAGAGCAAATAATTATACTAATGACTTACTGGCTGGACATTTAAAGCCAAATAAATACATATTTTCAATAGACACAGAACAGTCTGCTTACGATGTATGGCTTAATGGTAAAAGAGTACCCCAAATGGCTGGAGGATTTCCAAGCAATTATAAAATGTTTAAATGGCGAGAAAAAAGCATTGACGAACGACTGGAATTGCTACATTTTTTATTTATGGAAAGTGAATACAAAGACAGATTAGGATTTGTAATGCTGGACGGATTTGTGGATTTTGTAAAAGACTTTAACAGTCAACACGAGTGTTCTGAATTTATAGGTTTATTAATGAAATATAGTAGTTTAACAAAATGCCATATTTCTGGAGTTGTTCACGTAAACCCAAATACACAAAAATCACGAGGACACTTGGGAACTATGCTCCAGCAAAAATGCGAAAATGTAATAATTGTTAAAGATGAGGGAGAATTTTCAAGCGTAAAATGTAAACGTTCAAGAGGAGATATGAAATTTTTAGATTTTACTTTGCGAATAGATAATGATTGGTTACCTTATGTAAGCAATGATACAATAGAGGATAATTTAAATAAAATGTTTACATAATGACAAGACAAGATCTAAACCAATTAATGACTGCCAGAAACGTTGGCAGAAAAATGAATACACAAGACGAAATAGCCATAAAAAATATTATCAAATATTACAATAAAATACAAGAGCCAACAATTGATAAGAATACACTATTTGCAAAACTGTTTATAGGCTATTTTAAAAGCGAAATAATTAGAACAGACGGAAACTACAAACTATCTATTGACAACATAAAACGTGCCTTAAACATCTCTTTGGAGGAAAGTTATTATCTATTCGCTACTGAAATAAAACACATTGAAATACATAATTTACAACCAGACATTAAAGAGTACGAAGAATTAATGGATAAATTTAGCAATAACAACATAATTAGCAGACTGAAAAACCTAATACAAGAGATTATAACTGATTATTAATTGTTAAAATTATGTTAAAATTATGTTAAAATTGTATTTGAATAGTGTATTAAGTAGATATGTGTATTACTTTAGCTGAAACAAAAACAAACAAATTATGAAAACTACGCACATCGGATTAGTAAAAATCGAAGACAACAAAATTACAAGAGTTAAATATATGGAGTCTAAATTTGAGAGAGAATTAGGCGACACTATGCGAATAGAGGGCGTACCAATGCGAGTTGCAGTTATTGGCGACTCCAGAAATGCAGTAATTGATACGCTGAATGGCTTTATCAAAAAACAAAATTCAATAATTAGACGCCAGAATAAAATTGCTAATGCAGAGTCAAATGCAAGAGTAAATGCTATTTTTAATAAAATAGTTTCGGACGCATTATCATTCTAAAATTAACTATAAAAAAACAAAACAAAATGGGAATATTATTTCAAATGCAAGGTAGAAGTGGAAGATTAGTACAAGTCGACCTTAATCAAAAAAACATCGATGAAAAACTATTTAACTGGCTGGAAGAATGGCACAACGAAATCTTTTGGGACTTAGAAATGAACGATGGAGGTAAGGTTGATATTTACAAAGGTACTGACGGATTTACGATTACTTTTTCTGGCGATAATGGTATTTTTGAAATGGAAGAAGTAATAGTACAAACAGTATAAAAATTAATAATTTAAAACAAAACAAAATGAATAGAGTAGAAAGAGCAGAATACGAGTTACAACAATTAGACTTTTGGTTTAAAGCAAACAAAAATTTGCAAGGAACTGATGAATGGAATAAGAATATCGATAGAGGTATTGATTTATCCGAAATAGTTAAAGATCTATAAACTAATCTGGGAGGGTAAAACCTCCCTTTTAAAACAAAACAAAATGAGAAAATTACCAAAGTACAAGCAAAATTTAACAATTAACGGAAACAATGTTTGGTCTTACACAACTATTGTGGCTAAAATAGACGGAAACGATTTGCACCAGTTAGGTTACTGGTCAATGACTACTCAAAAGCATATTAACTATGTAGCGAGTTATTTAGGATTAAATTTAATTAAATAAAAGACATAATGAAAAATCAAAAAAAAGAAAGTATCGGATCTAAAGCTGGAAAGTTTTTTAAAAAACTAACAAAGTGGTTTTTAATATTTGCAATATCTTACTTTGCATTTAGAGTATTAGCATCAATTTTATTTAACGTATAATTATGAGTTTAAATTTTAACAAATTAAATGCAAACGAGCAACCAGAAATATTTGATACAAATAGAGTAAGCAATATTGAAGTTGACGGAATTGACACAAAAGACTATCCAGATTTTTGCGATGCTTTTATTAGCTACGCAGAATATGACGGAGTAGAAATGACTGATGACCAACTTGAAGATCTAAACGAAGATTATGATTTTGTTTATGATTGTGTAATGAATCACTTATTTTAATCGAAAAAAAAGAATAAATGGAAAAATTAATTAAATGTATTGGAACAAAAGAAGATTATTTTATGCTAATTATTAAAGGTATAAATCTTGGAGAATTTGAGAAAAGCGAGTTAAGAGAAATCATTGAAAAAATTGACAATGAAATTTAAGAACTTAAAAGTATCATTTACAATAAATATTTCAGAGCAAGATTTTATTGAGGCAGAGAAATTTTTATATAACAATTTTGACGTTAAAGATTTTAGGATTTTGCCAAATACTGAAAACTTATATGAAACAGACAAGGCATTTCAGAAATTAATAGCTGAAAAGAAAAAAGCCTCCAGAGTTATAAATGAATACATAAATAATCACTACGACAAATTATGACATTAAAAGCCAAGATAAAACAAAAAGAAAAAGATGTTGCTGACTGGTTAAATAGCAGATTTAAACTAAATGTTAAATTAGCTGAAGATGAATTTAGCACTTTTGATCTTGAGGGCGAAAATCATATTATTGAAATAAAGCATCGTTTTGGGAAAGTATATGCCACCAAATTAATTGAAAGTATGAAGTTGTCAGTCAACTATCAGAAGTCACAATTATTAGATAAAAAATTTATTTATATTGTAATGGACGAAAACGGATTAACTGCATTTAACATTACGGAAAAAATAAACGAAATAATTAAATTGCCAGAGTACAATAAATTAATGGAGCATAATCATTATTACAATGATAAAAAAATATACAAATTACATAGGAATTTACCAAAACGTTTAGCATCTTTACTTGAGGTAAAAATACAGTTATGAAAAAATACTTTAAAGAAAGCGAATTTGCCAGTCCAGATTTAAAAGGCTCTGGAAGTAAAATGCAAAAAGAATTATTAGATAAACTTAATAAGGCACGTCACATAGCTGGAGTGCCTTTTAAAATTAATTCTGGTTACAGAACACCAAGACACAATAAAAAGGTTGGAGGGGCTTCCCAATCGAGCCATTTGAAAGGATTAGCCGTTGACATTGCTTGTAGTTATAGCACAGACAGATTTATAATAGTTAATGCCTTATTAGAGGCTGGAATAAATCGCATTGGAATAGCTAAAACTTTTATACATTGTGACGTTGACTGCGAAAAACACGAAAACGTTATTTGGGTTTATTAATTTGTGAATAAAAATTGTTAAAATATATTAGGAATATCAATACAAATACTATATTTGAGTAATAAATCTTCACGATAGTAGATTTGTTTTGTTTTGTTTTAAGACGCTTAAACCTCTAAAGTTTAGGCGTTTTTGTTTTGTTAATAACTTTTACTTAAATTTGGACAAGCCACATAAAATGCTTATAGAGTTAGCAAAAAACGATATCCAATGGAGAAAAATGGCTTATTACGTTTGTAATAGGGATAAAGAAATGGCTGACGAAATTACCCAAGAAATGTATTTGCTGGTAATGGACAAACAAAACGTAACGGCTGGATATATATTTAGAACACTTAAAAACTTATTTAGAGCTAAAATGAACAAGGCAAAAAAAGAGCCGGTTAGTTTAGACGCTTTTTATTATATAGAAGATACAACAAAGAAATTTGAGCCAACAGACGCAGAACAAGATATATTAGACAAGGCAGAAAGTATAAAATGGCATAGGCTGGAATTCATTAAAGAAAGTTACGACCGAAGTAATAGAGAAATAGCCGAAATGTACGATATAAATTATGGCTTTGTATTTAGAGAAACAAAATTAGGAATTCAAGAAATATTAGACGAAGATTATTATAAATATCAAAACAGTAATTTAAAATGGCAAAAAAACAAGTAAGGAAGAAAAAGACAACAAAGGTAAAAGTTACACCAGCTGGACTTGGCGATGTTGTAGAAAATGTATTGGAAAGTAAACCAATTAAACCATTGACTAAAGTTATTAAAAAAGCTATATTTAAAGACAATGACGATTGTGGTTGTGAGGAGCGTAAGCAGAAACTAAATAAAATTTTTCCAATAAGACGCAAACCAGTAAGATGTTTTACTGAAGATCTATATAAAAGATATACAAAATATATTAAAAATAGAACATTAAAGCTATGGAATGACAATGAAATTGATTTACTAATTGAATCTTATTCTCAAATATTTGCTACGCAATACAGAAAAATAGACTTATGTAAAAACTGCAATGGAAGTGGAAAACTGCTTTTAAAGATGAGTAACGAATTAGATAAAGTTTATCATAGTTATGAAGCCTAAAAATTATACAACTAAACAAAGGTTATCCGTACTTGAAACCGTAGTATCAAAACTATATGTTAAGATTACAGAAATGGACGAAGAATTAAAACAATGCAAAAATGAAAAAACAAACAAAGGTTAATATTCACGACATTAAAAGTAATGAGTCAAATCCTCGCTGGATAAAAGACACTAAATTTAAAAAACTTGTTAAGTCAATTAATGAGTTTCCAGAAATGCTTGAATTACGACCAATAGTTGTAGATGAAGATATGATTATTTTAGGAGGTAATATGAGGCATAAGGCTTGTATAGAGGCTGGACTTCAAGAAGTGCCAATTACAATAGCTAAAGGACTTACAGAAAAACAAAAACGTGAGTTTATAATTAAAGATAATATAGGATTTGGAGAATGGGATTGGGATAATTTAGCTGACAACTGGAACAATACGCAAATACAAGATTGGGGATTAGATGTTTGGAATGCAGATGATATGTTTGAATTGGAAGATACTTCAGAAGAACAAGAGCCAAAAGCAAGTATAATGGACGACGGATATAGTCAATTTGAAATGATAATGGTACATCAAAACAAATTAGAACTAATAAGAGTTTTAAATCAAATTAAAGAAAAGAATAATTTAGAAAAACAAGAAGATGCCTTAATGGTATTAGTAGATTATGGAAAACGAAGCATTTAAAGTATTTGACAATACAAAAGTTGGGTTGCTAATGGACGAGAGCAATCACAAAAAATATCCAATAAGTTATTACAATGTAATAGACGCAGACGGAATTGAGCCAAAAGAAAATTGTAGCTACTATGGTTATATGTATTCTGGAGAGGCTATACTATCACACGACCAGCAATGTACTTTATTAAAAAAAGGTAATTACTTTTCTTTAAATGGCAAATTTACATTACATCATTGTTTTAAAATGATACTTATTGAAGTACATCATACAAAAGGAGTTTATCCAGAAACCAACTATAAGGCTATGTATCACGTTGGCAGAGTAGAAAAAGAGGGAAGACTTAAATATATTGACGGTTGTACTGATAGTTTACTTATACCACCAATTAAAATGGGAGATCCTTGTTTTAATCATTTGCATTTTCCAAGCAATATTTCACAAACACCACATACGCACCCAAGCCACAGAATAGGGATAGTATCAAAAGGCTCTGGCGAATGCGTAACACCTTTTGGCAATTTAGATCTTGAGGAAGATATGATTTTTATTATTAAGGAATGGGACGGAGTGACGTTTAGAAAAGGAATAGACGGAAACGATTATGAAATAGGCAACCATTGTTTTTATACTTACTTGGAAGATATGGACGTAATTGCTTTTCATCCAGATAGCGATTTTGGAGCGACCGACATTAATCATCCAATGATAAATAGAACAATAGTAAAAGGAAAACCAGCCAGTACAATAGACGGAATACAAACAAAATGATAAGAAAAAAGGAATATCTTGAAAAAAATGTTTGGGAAAAAGCGTTAGAACGAATAGAATATCTTTATAATAGTTTTGATAAAGTTGTTGTAAGTTTTTCTGGTGGCAAAGACAGTACTGCCGTTTTAAACGCAACACTTGAAGTTGCTAAAAAACTAAATAAATTACCATTAGAGGTTGTGTTTTTTGACGAGGAGGCTATACATCCACCAACAATTGAATACGTAAAAAGAACTTATGATCTTGAAGAAGTAGATTTAAAATGGTACTGTTTAGAATTTAAACACAGAAACGCTTGTTCAAATGACGAGCCATTTTGGTACACTTGGGATAGTGAGGCAAAAGACAAATGGGTTAGAGAAATGCCAAAAGAGGCAATAACTAAACATAAAAAATTTAAAAAGGGAATGACATTCCAAGAGTTTTCTCCGTATCTTTATGATAGGAGCGAGGGAAAGGTTGCAATGTTGACTGGCATAAGAACAGAAGAAAGTTTAAGAAGATACCAAGTAATAGCCAGAAAGAAAAATGACCATTTTTTAAATAGTAAAGCAGAGAAAGGGCAAAACCAATATAGAGCGTTTCCAGTATATGACTGGAGTAGTCAAGACGTATGGTTAGCAGTACACAAATTTGGTTGGGACTATAACAAAACTTATGACATTTTTAATCAAACAAAACTATATAATAGATTTTTAACACAAAGGGTATGTCCTCCGTTTGGAGAGGAGCCATTGAGAGGTTTGTGGGTTTATGGAGAATGTTTTCCAGAAATGTGGCACAAAATGTTACACAGAGTACAAGGCGTTGCGAGTGCTTGGAGGTACGCTAACACAGAGTTATATAGTAACGCTAAAAGCAAACCAGAGCATTTAACGTACAAACAATATACAAAGGTTGTTCTGGATAGCTATAATAAAAAAGCTAAAAATGACGTATCAAAACAGATAAATATGTATATTAATCTACATAAGTCAAGAACAAGCCAGTCAATACCAGAAGATGAGGCACATCCATTAAGTGGTTTATCTTGGCAGTTTATTTGTAGAGTAGCAATGCGAGGCGATTTTAAGGGTAGACAAAGCAGTCAATTAAATGGGTTAGCTACAAACAGAAGAAAGAAACTTGGAATTACTGAAAGTGAGGCACAAAAAATATATAAATGACGGAAGAAGAATTTAGAGCGTTTATAGAGAGCGTTGAATGGGTATTTGCAAAGAGTTATTCAGAAACCTATCCACATAGCTACACAACACGAGATAGGGTTGGAAATGATGCTTATTTTGAGAAATTTATATATTATGCAAGAGAAAATGCAGTACTAAAATCATTCTACTCAAAACAATATTTATATTTTGAATTGGACGGTTTCGAATACTGGGAAATGGGGAGGCCTTTAAAAGCGATACAAGTATTAAATAAAGCACCAATTAATGATAATAAAGCATATAGATCTCCAGCACCAGAAAAAGAGGATAGGGATATACTGTTACATAAATTAAAAACAAGGGACTTATATGTTAAGCATCTACTATCTATTAAAAGAAATATAGAGCAAGAGCAAGAGTTGGTATGGTTAATGCAAAACCAAAGAAAAAGTGCAAACATTATAGATTATTCTAAAAAACAAATAAAAGATTATGAAACAACCATTAGACAAAATAACTTGGAGAGATAGAGAAGAATTAAAGCCTAACAATTATAATCCAAATAAAGTAGCACCAACAGAATTAAAACTACTAAAAATATCTATAAAAGAGGACGGCTGGACGCAACCAATAGTTATAAATCCAGACTTAACAATAGTAGACGGATTTCATCGTTGGACGGTTTCTGGTCACGACGAAATATTTAAACTTACAAAAGGCAAAGTGCCAACAGTAATGATTGAGCCAAAAGACGACCAGCAACAACAAATGGCTACAATAAGACATAATAGAGCCAGAGGTACGCATAGCGTTTTAGAAATGAGCAAGATCATAACAGATATGTCAGATGCTGGTTTAAGTGGAGAAGAAATAATGCAAAGACTACAAATGGAAAAAGAAGAAGTAGTTAGATTATTATTTAGAAGTGGAATACCAAAATCACAAGTTTTTAAAGACGCAGAGTTTAGCAAGGCTTGGAAACCAAAATAAAAAACTATGAAAAAGTTGAACAAAACCGAACAACATAAAAAGGCAGTTATTAAAGCTTTAGAAAAATCACTTGGAGTTGTGACAACTGCTTGTAAAAATTCTGATGTTGGAAGAACACAATTTTACGCTTGGTTGAAAGAAGATAAAGAGTTTGCAAAAAAAGTAAATGATATTTCAAATGTAGCTTTAGATTTTGCAGAAACACAACTGCATAAACAGATAAGTGAGGGGAATACAAGTGCAACAATATTTTATCTAAAAACTAAAGGCAAAAAAAGAGGCTACATTGAAAAAATAGAGGTTGACCAAGATACTAAAATGGAGGTTTCTGGATTTAATATAAAAGACTTAATAACATTTGATAAAACTAAATGACAAATTTAAGCCTTTATTTAAAAACGATACAAGGTTTTTTATAGTTACTGGAGGGCGAGGAGCAACAAAATCATTCTCGGTCAACACTTTTATTGCTTTATTAAGCCTTGAGAAAAACCATAAGGTGCTATTTACGAGGCAAACACTATCTTCGGCACATATTAGTATCATTCCAGAATTTAAGGAGAAAATAGAACTATTAAATCTACAAAGGGTATTTGATATAAACAGAACTACAATACAAAATAAAGCGTCTGGTAGCGAAATTATATTTAAGGGATTAAAGACATCTTCTGGAGACCAAACGGCATCGCTTAAATCTTTGCAAGGAATTACTACTTGGATATTAGATGAAGCAGAAGAAATGGTTGACGAAAAACTATTTGACAAAATAAACTTATCATTAAGAACAAAGGGAACACAAAACAGAGTTATTCTAATACTTAATCCAGCCACCAAAGAACATTGGATATACAAAAGATTTTTTGAAGATGCTGGAGTCCAAGCTGGTTGGAATGGTCAAAAAAATAATGTTACTTATATTCACACTACTTATTTGGATAATATTAAGCATTTAGACCAGTCTTTTTTAGATGAGGTTGAAAGAATGAAAACAAAAAACCCAACTAAATATGAGCATATAATAAATGGCTCTTGGTTAGAAAAAGCAGAGGGCGTTGTTTTCACAAATTGGGAATATGGAGAGTTTAATCCAAAAGGACTGCAAACTATATTTGGTCAAGATTATGGCTTTAGTATAGATCCAACAACACTTATTGAAGTGGCTATTGATAAAAGGGAAAAAATAATATGGGTTAAAGAGCATTTATACGCTCCAAAATTAACGACCAGAGAAATAGCAGAAATAAATAAAAATTGTGCTGGTCAAAATTTGATAATTGGAGATAGTGCCGAGCCAAGACTTATACAAGAGTTAAATAACCAAGGCAATAATATAATGGGAGCGATAAAAGGACAAGGCTCAATATCACTTGGAATAAGTTTATTATTAGACTACAAATTAATAATTGAAGATCATAGTACGAATATTGGAAAAGAATTAAATAACTATGTTTATGCAGACAAAGGCAGTAAATTATTTGTAGACGATTTTAACCATACAATAGACCCTTTGAGATACGTTGCATCTTACGTTTTAGGCAATCAATTCGGAATAGAAATTAGATAAATAACAAAAACTTAAAAATTTTATTATTAGTATATGAAAGTCAAAGTAACATTACCAGAAAACAATAGCGATATTACATTATTGCAGTTTCAGAAGTACCAAAAATTGACGGAGAAAAAAGGTTTAACCAGCCGAGAGTTTACTGCCAGAGTAGTTAGTATATTTAGCAATTTAGATTATCATAGTTTAGACGGAGTTAAGCTAATAGATTATGAAGATATTGTTAGTCAAATAACAACTGCATTAAATACGGAGGTTAAATTTCAAAACAGATTTTATCTTAACGGAGTGGAGTATGGTTTTATTCCAAACCTCAACGATATAACAACGGCTGAATATGTGGATTTGGTAGAATATGGAACAAAGCCAGAAACATTGCATAAAGTAATGGCTATATTATTTAGGAGAATATCAAATGAAGATGCATTTGGCAATTATAGGATTATCAAATATTCTGGTACTGCATTGACTGGCGAAATTATGAAACAAGCACCAATGAATATAGTAAATGGAGCGTTGGTTTTTTTTTCGAGTTTATCGAAAGAATTAAGAATAGCTATCCAGAAATATACGAGCGAGGTAATAGCGAAGGCAATAAAACGTCAAGATACTTTGAAAAATGGGGTTGGTACGCAACAATAGTTTTATTGGCAGATGACAATATACTAAATATGAAAAAAGTGTTTAAAATACCAGTACACGAATTGCATATATTTTTAGCACACAAATTTGATAAAATGACGCAAGAAGAAAAATTAAGACGAGGAAGTAACGCAATAGAATTATAGATGAACCAGTACACAGAATTATTAAGATATTTAAGACAAAGACTTGAGGAGAGCGAGTTTATTAACACCATAACAACTGGTCAAGATATTGATATTAACAGAGCCAATATATTTCCTTTGGCTAATATCGAAATAAACAATGCAGTTTTTACCAGCAATGCAACTATTCAATTTTCAGTACAAATACAATGTTTAGATCTTCGAGATATAAACAAGGAAATAGTAAACGATAAGTTTTACGAGAATGATAATGCAGTTGACAATTGGAACAATACATTGTCTGCTTTAAATGGCGTTTGGGTTAAAGCACATAGAGGGTTTGTAAATATGGATATAACGGCAAGTGATAGTCCAACAGTTAATAAAATAGAGTTAGCAAATGAAAATCTATTGGACGGCTGGGAGTTAGATTTTAATGTTGAATTACCTACAAACCAAATTAGCATTTGCGAGGATTATTTAGCACAAGAAACAAGAGAATTAATATTACAAGAAAACAACGGAAAAATAGAAACATAATGGCAAATTTAAAAATTTCAGAATTACCTCAAGCGTCCACTTTACAAGGCACAGAAGAATTGGCAGTAGTGCAAGGAGGCACAACTAAAAAAAGTACGTTAAATGACGTAAGAACTTACTCAACACGAAACTATATAACACCGACTGACTTAACAGTTATTCCAGATGAGGTTGTAAACCTAAACAATGCATCTTTTCAGTTTGCAGATATGATAAGATTGACTTGGAATGGCTCAAATGGTAATATGACTTTAAACCTACCAGACGCAACAGACAGTATAAATGTAAATAGAGTAATAAGATTTATTTCAAATGGTGGATTTGCAACCTCAACAAGAGTAAATCTAACACCGATTTTAGGACAGAATTTAGACGGAAGTACAAATGCGTATGTTATAAATAAGCCATACGAGGGAATACAAGTTTGGAGTAACGGCACAGAGTGGTTTATTATACAAAAAAAGGCATCTTAAATGGCGTTAATTGACTATATAAATACTTTTGCTACTAATGTAGTAGACAAGGCAAAATCTAATCTCGTAAAAGAGGATAAAGGAGGAGGTGCTTTGGAAGAAAGTTTAAGCTATAAAGTCAATGTAAGTAAAAACAGTTTCCAAGTTGATATATATGCAGAAGATTATTGGAAATATGTAGATTATGGAGTCAAAGGAGTAGGAGGCAGTAAAGCAAATGGCGATAATTGGAAAGTAAAAAGAGTAACAAATAACAAGTTTAAGTATAAAGATAAAATGCCACCGACAAAAGTGTTTAATGGCTGGTCAATAAAAAAGGGAATAGCACCAAGAAATAAAAAAGGGCAATTTACAACACGAAAAGGATTAATGTTTGCATTGGCAAAATCTGTTTATCATACTGGTATTGAAACAACCGATTTTTTGACAAAGCCTTTTGATCTTGAGTTTAAAAGTTTTCCAGATGACGTGGTTGAAATTTATGGTTTGACAGTCGAAAATTTATTAAAAACAACAATAAAATGATTAAGAGTTTAAGTCCGTATTATGTAACGACACCTTGGTTAAATCCAGTTGGAGGTAATCAAGCCAATAGCTATACTATGCTAATATATGTTTGGAATGGAGATAAAAATACTCCTCCCTCAACACCAACGTATCAATTTACGAAAAATAATGTAGCTAATGAAGTTGGAAATGACATAGTAGATATTGCAAGATTAGTTTCAGATTATATTAATTTTACGCCAAAAGATATAACAACGACATCAATAGTTGACGGAAGTAATCAAATGTGGGTAAAACATAGCGTTTACTACAATGACGTTGTAACACCTCAACAAGAGGCAACAGATATAATGAGTCTTGCTTATAGCTGGGGAGATGAGGGCGAAAATGTGACTACAATCGCAAATGATATTTTAATAAGACCAATAGAATATTTAACCAGCAGACAAAGTATGTTTATTGTACCTTTATTATCTCCAAATAAAACGGAAGTCGTTACCTTATTAAGTGAGCCAAATAACGAAATAAATACCAGCTTTAATGTTGGAGTGACAAATCAAAGTAGCGAAGTAGTACAATATTTATTTGTAAGAGTTGCAGACGCACCAACAGACGAATATATTGACATCACATTTAACGGAAAAACTATTAGTTTATATCCAGTTGAGGATTGCAAATATGAGCCATTGGATATTTACTTTCAAAATAAAGAGGGAGCAGAACAGATATATACTTTTTTTAAAGAGAGAACAGAAAGTTTTACAACAACAGACGAAGAATATCAAAGCAGTCAAGGTCAAGCATTAAACGGAAAACATCAATTTGTAAGATACAACGTAAACGGCAGAGAGAGTTTAGATCTTAATACTGGATTTATAGACGAAGAAATGAATATTGTTTTGACTGAATTATTGCTATCGGAAAAAATATGGTACAAAGAAAATAATAATCTTTTACCATTAAATATCGAAAGTAAAAATATGACTTATAAGACACGACAAAAAGATAGGTTAATCCAGTACGATATTAAATTTAAAAAGAGTTATAATCTTGTAAATAATCAATAATAGATGAGGTCAGATATTTACATAGGAGGAACAAAAATTGACCAATTTAAAGATGAGTCAGCAACAGTTGTTTCTAATGTTCTGGATATTTCAAATATTGAGAAGAATTTAGGCGACTATTCCAAGACTTTTACTGTTCCAGCCAGTAAGAATAACAATATATTATTTAAGCATTGGTATAACGCTAATATAGATAATCAATTTGATGCCAGAGTAAAAGTTGACGGAAGAATTGATATTGACGGAATGCCATTTAGAATTGGTGCTTTTAGATTAGCGAAAGTAAATGTTAAAAATCAAAAAGTTAGTAGCTATACAATAAACTTTTTTGGCAATTTTGTATCGCTAAAAGATATACTGGGAGAAGATGAATTAAAGGATTTAAGCTATTTAGATAATTATTCACACGATTTTACCTATGATAACGTAAAAACTGGCTTACAGAGTAGCTTATTTGCTGGAGATGTAAAATATACTTTAGCGTCTGGCAAAAGATATTATTATAATTCTAATAATTCACTTGACGAAACGCCTCAAATATCTAATATAGATTGGGACGGAATTTCTGGAGGCAATTCGAGTAACGGAGTTGATTACCAAGATCTACGACCAAGTTTAAGACTGATAAGAATAATTGATGCAATTGAATACAAATACGGCACAAGTCAAGTAGTGCAATTTACTGTTATTGTTCCTACTACAAATAGCTTTAATTCTTTTTGTAAAATAACGCTAAATGGAATTACTTATGAAATACCAGTTACATTCGGAACTGCTACAACAAATGCATTACAAGTAAGACAATATTTAGAGGCTTTTGTTCCAGCATATAGAGTAATACAAAACGGAGCAGTATTAACAATAATTTCTATTCAAAATGGTTACCAACCAGCACCAATATTTGAACAATATACTGCGACAGATATGGTGGCTGGTTTTACGATTATAAAGTACGGAACAGATGAGCAAGGATTATCATTCTCAAGACAGTTTTTTGATACAGAGGAATTTCAAAATTTATATTTATGGTGTGATGACGATGCAACAGAGGGAGTAGGTCAAGTTTTTAGAAAAGTTGAATTTGATACCTCAACAAGTCCAAATATAAGCACAACTACAAACGAGGGTACGTTTACTTTAAATGCTGGAGATGAGTTAAAGTGTAATTTTATAGCTGAAAGAGTAATGCCAAGTCCATTGCCAACACAAGATGTAATAAATTACAGAAGTATAAATATAAAATTGATTATAAACGGAGTTGTTTATGCAGAATTAAACAGAAATTATGGCTGGAGATATTCACAGTTTGGAGGTTTTAGCGAGTTAAAAGCAGTTTTTAATTCAACTTTTGTTCCAACAGAAAGTGGTACTTATACTGCATTTTTTGAAATAACTACAAACGCAACAGATATAGAACAAGTTGAATGGTTTGCTCTTGTAAATGGTACTTCAACTGGAAGTGCAATAGGTAGTGGAGCAACAAATAACGCTTTTCCTAATTTTCAGTTTACTAAAAATATGCCAGAGATAAAGATTATAGATTTTCTCAAAGGCTTATTTGATATGTTTAAATTAGTAGTAATTGCTCAAGATGACGGACAACTTTACGTAAACACTTTAAATAATTACTACCAAGAGGGCGTTAACTACGATTTAACGAACTATATTAATTTTGATACATACGACGCCAACAGAGGAGAGTTATTAAAGGAAATCGAATTTAAGACAGTATCTCCGACAACTAATTTAGCTATTCAGTTTAAAGAAAATAACAATACGCCATACGGAGAGGAGAAAGTTGATTTAAAAGACGCAAACGGCAAACCATTAGACGGAGGTACTTTAAAAGTAGAAACACCATTTGAGCAACCAGTTTATGAAAGATTAATTGACCAGAATACTGGAGATCTAAAAGACATACAAGTTGCTGGAATTTATGACCGAGATTTAAACCCAGTTAATCCAGCACCAATAATCCATTATATTAATAATGTAACGATGCCACAATTTACGTCTATAAAAATGCGAGATGAAGACGAAGTTGGTTTTGAAATAGCTGGAAATCTAAATAACATTTCAAGTGATTTTGGATTAAGTCAACCAAGTTATTCTGTTTTATTTGGTACCGAGTTTTCGACTTGGGATAGTACATTGGTAACAAATACACTTTATAAAAATCATTGGTCAAATTATATTAGTGCTATTTTTAATATAAAAAGAAGAATTTGGAATTATACTGCTAACGATTTGCCTTTAAATATTATTAATAAACTTGAGTTAAATGACGTAATAAAAATTAGAGATAATCAATACAGAATAAACAAATTTACTGTTGACTTACTAAATGGAAATACAAATTTTGAACTTATAAACGCTTTTGATACAATTTTAATCCAGATGCCAGACTTAATACAACTGACAAGCGAGGAGCAAACAGTACGATATGAGATAGCTAATTTGCAGAATTATACAATAAATTTAGTAAATAATGGCTTTGGAACTTTTTGGGTTAATATACCAACAGTACATTGGGTTAAATTCCCAAACAGATTAGATATTGAAATTGACGCTAACCAAGATGTTGGAGCAGTACCAAGGTCAGTATTTATAACATTAAGTTTAGACGGAGCAGAAATACAAAGAACATTAATCGCACAATCCAACTAATATGATTGCAGAAATAATAAATACATTAAGACAACACGATTTTTATGGTGCTGGAGAGTTTACGGAAATCGCAAAAGGAAAAAATGAAATGATAACCTCTTTAAAAGGGTTGAACAGAAAAATTAGGAGAATATGGCAATCGAGAAAGTAATTGATGTAAAAGTTGATGTTGCACAAGCACAAAAAAACGTTGAAGAATTAAACGAGTCTTTTCAGTTACAAGAAAAATTAGTTAATGATCTTGAGAAAGAAATATTTGAACTTGAAAAAGCCTTACAGAAAACAAGTAAAACTAATTTAGCTGGTAGAAAAAAAGTTAATGACGCAATAAAAGAGTCTAAATTTAGATTAAAAGAAGAAAAACAAGGCTTAAAAGACGTAACTAAAGACAGAAAAAAAGCAAATGAAGAATTAAAAGAGGCTACTAAAAACCAAAAAGATTATTCTGGAGTTGTTGGAAAACTTGACAGTCTAACCGGAGGTGCTATTTCTGGAATTAAAAATATGATTAAAGCAGTTGGTGGAGCGACTAAAGGTTTTAATGCTTTAAAGATTGCAATCATAGGAACTGGAATTGGTGCTTTAGTTATCGGTATAATGTCACTTGTTCAAGCCTTTAAATCGAGTGAGGCTGGACAAAATAAGTTTAAAAAACTTATGGGTTTAATTGGCGTTGTCGTTGGAAACTTAACTGATATTCTCGCTAAATTAGGTAGGGGAATTATTGAAGTTTTTGAAAATCCATTAGAGAGTATAACAAAATTAAAAGATGCCATAGTTGAAAACATTACAAACAGAATAACCAGTTTAATTGATACGTTTGGTTTTTTAGGTAGTGCAATAAAGAAAGTATTTCAAAGAGATTTTGCTGGTGCAATGGAGGATGCAAAGAAAGCTGGTAGCTCTTACATTGATACTATGACTGGTGTAAAAGATACACTTGACAAAAGCAAAGATGCTTTAACTGGTTTTATAGATGAGCAAAAAAGAGAATTAAAAATAGCTGGTCAAATTGCAGACCAAAGAGCAAAGGCTGATAAAATTGAAAGACAATTATTAATTGACCGAGCAAACGCAGACAGAACAAGAGCAGAGTTATTAGAAAAAGCAGTTGACAAAGAGAAGTTTTCAGCAAGTGAAAGAATAGCATTTTTAGAGGAGGCTGGAAGATTAGAGGAAGAAATCACAAACAAAGAAATTGCAGTTGCTAAAATAAGATTACAAAATCAAATAGCACAAAATAAGTTAAGTGACAGTACAACAGAGGACTTAAATAAAGTTGCTGAATTACAAGCAAATTTAATAAATTTAGAAACCTCAAAATTAAATAAACAAAAAAGAGTAACTACACAATTAACAACTGCGAGGAGAGAAGAACAAGCCGAATTAGATGCAGATGCTAAAAGTGAGGAGGCAAGAATACAAAAAATATCCGATTTTAGAAATAATATTTTAAAAAAGGACGAGGAATTATATGCCACAACAGAGGAAGAAAAATTACAATTACAAAGAGAAAGAGCAGAGCAAGATCTTGAAAATTTAATTGGCACAGAAACAGAAAAAAGAGAGGCAAAACTTGCTTTAGATGAATATTACGATGAGTTAGAATTACAGTTACAAAATAAGATACTAAAACAACAAGAGGAAGAAAGTAATAAAACGAAAGACCAAGAAACAAAAGACGCAGAGGCTCTTAAAGATGCACGAATACAATATGCAAGTGAAACGCTTGGTAATTTAGGAGCATTAGCAGAGGAGGGGAGTGCTTTAGCCAAAGGCGTTGCGGTAGCACAAGCGACAATGAATACTTACCAAGGTATAACCTCAGCTTTGAGTGCAACAGTACCGTTTCCAGAGCCATACGCTCAAGCATTAAGAATAGCCAATTCTATTGCTATTGGAGTTATGGGTTTAAAGAATGTTCAAAAAATATTGCAGACAAAACCAATAGAAAAACAAGCACCAAGTATTGATAGAGGAGGAGGAGGAGGAGCACCAGCTCCACCAAGTTTTAATTTAGTAGAGGGGAGTGCTGACAATCAGATTGCAAATAGTCTAAATGAGCAGAGCCAACAACCAGTTAAAGCTTTTGTTGTGACAAGTGACGTAACTACTGGTCAAGAATTGGACAGAAATATTATTGATAATAGTAGTTTATAAAATATTTTTTGTATATTAGCATTGTAATTTTTTGAATTGACTTAATTTTTAAACCTCAAGTATCGCGAAGTGCTTGGGGTTTTTTATTGCAAAAGTGTAACAATAACCTTTTTTATTTATTATTAGGTTATGAAAACATATAGTGCAAATTTCAAAAAAAATTCTAAAGGCGTTTTCGCCATTTCATTAGTAGACGATCCAGCAACACAAGAACACTTTATTGCAATGTCCAAGCCTCAAGAGATAAGACTGGCAGATGTGGATAAAGAGCAACGTATTGTAATGGGGTTAGTATTACAACCAGACCAACTAATTTACCGAAATCAAGGAGGTCAAGAGTTTAATATCTACTTTAGTGCCGAAACGATAAAAGAATTATCACAAAACTTTTTACAAAGTGGTTTCCAATTAAATAGTAAATTAGAACATAACGAGTCAATAGAGGGCGTTAGTTTTGTTGAAAGTTGGTTAGTAGAAAACCCTAAAGTAGACAAGTCTTACAACTTTGGTTTTGAATATCCAAAAGGATCTTGGATTGCTACAATGAAAGTTGACAATGACGAAATTTGGAACAACTACGTTAAGACTGGAAAAGTAAACGGCTTTTCAGTAGATGCAATGGTAGATTTGCAAGAAATTGAAATGTCAAATAATAATTTAAAGACAGAAGAAATGTCAAACGAAAAAAAATCATTATTGAGCCAAATGGAAGTTTGGTTTACAGAAAACATTTTGACTAAAAAAACTGAAAAGGTTGAAATGGGAGAAGTTAGAAGTGGAGAAATTGTTATCACTTATGACGGAGAAGAATTAGAAGTTGGTATGCCAGTATTCGTAATGAGCGATGAGGAGCGTATTAGCTTACCAGACGGCGACTATCCAACTGAAATAGGGTTAGTGATAGTAAATGACGGAGTAGTATCGGAAATCAGAGCAGAGGGCGATGAAGAAGTAGACAAGAAAGTTGGAGAAGATGAAGAACTTGGATATGGTGGAGATGAAGATATGAAAAAGAAAAAGAAAAAGGAAATGTTAGATAGCGATGTAGTAAATGCTATTAAATCAATTTTGGTTAAGTATTCTGAAGATATTGACGCTAAACTTGAAGAAAAATTTAACAATTTCTCGACTGAATTGACTTCTCTAAAAGAAGAAAATGCGAAACTAAAAAGTGAGGTTACTGAATTGAGCAATCAACCAGCATCAAAACCGATAGTTTCAAAACCAGCTACTCAAAAAGTGGCATTAACAAGAAAAGGGCGTTTAAGACAAGCAATTGACAACGCAAAAAATTAATTAAAAAAGAACATTTAAAATGGAAAATGTAAATTTAGCAACCACTGTAACAGTAGCGTCAAATTACGCTGGAAAAGTAGCTGGTGGTATTATTGGAGCAGCTTTTAAAGAGGCTGACACATTACGTTTAGGTTTATTAACGGTAGCTGAAAACGTAAATTACAAATTAAACTTAAGAAAAATCGCTTATGCAAGTGGTTTAACTGATTACACTTGTGGATTTACTCCAGCTGGTGCAGTTACTTTGTCAGAAAAAGTATTGGAGATCAAAAAAATAATGAATCCAATCCAAGTATGTAAAGAAGATTTTCGTCAAACTTGGTCAGAAGACCAAATGGGAGCATCGGCATCAAATCCAAATGAGCCAACTGAAATTTTAGACGCTATTCAAACAGAAATGTTAGAGAGTACTGCTGAACAAGTTGACAATGATATTTGGAATGGAAACGGAGCAACTGACGGAGAGTTTGCTGGACTTATTGCACAGTTTACTGCTGACGGAGATGTTATCAAAGCTAACAACGGAATTGTTGCTGGTGGAGCACCGATAACAGAGGCAAACGTTGAGGCTGAACTTAAAAAAGTTTTAGAAGCAGTACCAGTTGCAATCAGAAGAAAAGATTTAACTGTTGCAGTATCTCCAGACGTATTCCAAGCATACTGGTTTTATTTAGTATCTAAAGGAATTGCAAATGACGGAAACGCAGAGCCAAAGCAAGTACGTTTCGGACGTTACACTTTAACAGAAATAAACGGATTAGCTGACAATACAATAGTTGTATTTGAAAAAGCTAATGTTGTTTTTGCTACTGGATTACAAGCAGATTTCAACGAGATTTCTTTAGTAGACGAAGATAGCATCGGACTATTAACTGGACAGATAAGAGGAAAAATGGTTTATGGAGCGTCAGTAGGTTACTACTATGGCTCTGAAATCGTTTGGTATTTAAGTACTACTGCATAATTATTAACCTTAAAAAATAAAATACAATGAGTTGTGATATTAGCCAAGGACGTTTACGTTCGTGTAAAGACGGATTGGGAGGTAACTCCGTATTATATTTATATAATGGTATTAAAGATGCTTTCACTATTACTGGTGGAGAGGCAACGGCGATTAATGCTGGTTTAACGGCAGTTTACAAATTTGAATTAGAGGGAGATCTAAATACTCTTGAACAATCTCAAGTTGGGGACAGAAATACTGGAACAGAAGTTAACACTCAAACATTAACCATTTCACTAAAGAAAATTGATGCGTCTACAAACGCACAGTTTAATTTATTAGTAGCTGGATATCCACAAGCAGTTGTGGTTGACAGAAACGGAAACTGGCATTGTTTAGCGTTAGATGACGGAATGGATTTTACTGTTGTTTCAACTACTGGAGGAGCAAAAACAGATATGAATGGATATACCTTAACTGGTGTAGCTACGACTAAAGATTTGGCTCCATTAATGGATAGTGCAACACAAACTGCATTTGAGTTATTAGTAGCGTAATTATATAAATAATAATTGACCAAAACCCTATTCAGAAATGTTTAGGGTTTTTTTTATAACAAAAATCACTTTTTTTTATTATTATGTTATGGTAATAAATCCAAACAATTTAACGCATACAATTAGAGTTGTTCCAAGATACTATACAACAGATACAATTAATTTATTTTTGTATAACGAGGCTACTCAAGAAACGAGTAATCCTACTGCGACTTACTCTAATGCAGATATATATACTGAAATCACTTTTGATTTTACATTTACGGAAAGTGACAAGCACCAAATAAAAATATTAGATAGTAACGATGAGGTTATTTATCGAGGTTTAAGTATTGCAACGAGTCAAGAGCCACAAGAGTATTTAATTACAAAAAATGCGTATTATTATTAAGATATGGACATAAAATTAATAACATTATCAAATTACGTAAGACCAAAGGTTGTAGAAAACAAATCCAGAGGCTACGTTTTAAATGGACATCACAATAGCTTTTATCAATATATTATTGATAGAAACAACGGAAGTCCAACAAATTCTTCAATAAACAAAACATACAACAGTCTAATCTACGGAGGTGGTTTAACTTACAAGAATGGAATTTACGGAGTTAATGACTGGGCAAAATTACAAACAGTATTAAGACCAGCAGACATTAGAAAAATGGTTGCAGATTTCCAAGTATTTGGAGAGTTTGCTTGTCAAGTTATTCAGACAAAAGGAGGAGATATTTCAAGCATAAAGCATATTCCAAAACAAATGGTTGTGCCGAGTATATGCAATGAAGATTATGAAATTGATAGCTATTGGTATTCGAGAAACTGGAGAAAAATAAATCAAAATACTCCAGAGCAATTCCCAGCTTTTGGTTATGATGCAAATGCTCCAATAAGTATTTTTGTTGGAAGTCCTTATACTGTTGGAGATGTATATTTTGCAACACCAGATTATTTAGCTGGAATGCCTTATTGCGAATTTGAGGAGGAACTGGCAAACCTAAATATAAATTCAATTAAAAATGGTTTAAGTGCTGGATATATAATAAATGTACCAAACGGAAAATCACTTACGCCACAAGAAAAAGACGATTTTGAAAGACAAGTAAGAAATCGATTAACCAGAACACCAAACGCATCGCAGTTTATTTTATCTTTTAATGGTGCCGATGTTGAAATAACAGTTACTCCATTGCCTCAAAATTCTGCTATACATAAACAATGGGATTGGTTAAGTGGCGAGGCTAAAAATCAGATTATGACGGCACACAGAGTGATTTCTCCAAGTATTATTGGATTAAGTACCTCAAGTGGCTTTAGTAGTGTTGCAGAAGAAATGGATATGGCAGAGCGTCAAATGGTAAAGCGAGTTATCCAGCCTAAAAAAGATTTTATGACTGAAAGTTTTGAGCATATAATTTCACAATTCGGAATGAATTTAGATCTTATGTTTAAACCATTAACTGAAGATGAGTTAGAAGATAGTAGCGAGGAGAACAATACTGGAATAGGATTAAAAAAAAAAGACGGAATTGCTGAATTTATAGCAATGGGAGATGAAAGTCTTGACGGATATGTTCCAATTGATGCAAGACGATGTGAGGAAATAACATTAACAGAGGCAGTCCTTGACGATTATCTTCTGGAAATGTCAAGACCACCAAAAGCAACACCAGAAAAAAGCAGTAAACAAGATACAAGTTTATTTCAAGTTAGATACCGATACGCTGGAGCACCAAATCAAAGTAATCAAAGAGAGTTTTGTAGTCAAGTATTAAATGCTAATAGATTTTATAGAGCAGAAGATCTAAATAAACAATCGACTGCTAATTCAGAGTTTGCTCCAAAAGGCTCAAATTCTTATAATATATTTCTTTTTAAGGGAGGAGTTAACTGTAAGCATTGGTGGGAAAGAGTTATTTTCCTAAAAGAAGATAATCAGAGAATATCAGTAAACAAGGCAGTTAAAATGATACTGGAATTAGAGCCAAGCGAAAGAGCAGATGCAAAATGGCAAACAAACCCAAAGCAAGTTGCACAAATTGGAGAGCAAAAAAATAACTACTGGAGTTTGACGCCAAATTATAGAGATAGTGGAGTAACACCTCAAAGATTCGCAAGAGATGTTGAGGTTGAATTTGAAAGCTACAATGACTATCCAGAAAGTGCTAAAAATAATGCTCGAAAAGTATTGAAATGGAGAGAAAAATACGGAAGTGAAGTTAAGGGAATGACAAGAGTTGGTTGGGTACGTGCAAATCAATTAGCAAAGGGCAAAAATATTAGCCGTTCAACGATTGCGAGAATGTCAGCATTTCAAAGACATAAGAAAAACGCAGAAGTTAGTGCCGAGAATAAATCTACTCCTTGGAAAGACAAAGGTTATGTTGCTTGGTTAGGTTGGGGAGGTACTTCTGGAATAAACTGGGCATCAAAGAAATTAAAACAAATAGATAAAAAATAGACAAATGGCAGAGTTTTTATTTGTAACACCACAAGAAATAGCTAAAACCACAATATTAGGAGGTAATGTTGACATTGATAAATATGTTTTCTGTATTGCTAATACTCAAATTACTGTATTAGAGGCTCTTTTAGGCACAGAACTATATAATTATATACTAACTAATGCCGAGAACAATACATTGGCTGGAAAGTACCTTGAATTGTATAATAACTATATAAAACCAATAACTAAAAACCAAGCTTTAGCATCTTATATAGAAATTTCTCCTTTTACCATAGCTAATGGAGGTGCTTTTAAATATACACCAGAAAATACTCAATTAATGGACAAGGAAGATATTGTAATGTTGAGTCAAAAGTATTCTGGATTGGCTGATATGTATATTATCAGATTTGAAAAGTGGATTTGTAAAAACCCATTACCAGAATATAAAGTTTGTCAAGAGGAAGTTGACGCAGAAAAAAAGATGCGAACAATTGGAGGCTGGTATTTTGGAAACGCAAATAATTATAATACAAGAAAAACGTATAACGATTATTTATTAGATGACTGTAATTTAGGATGCGATGAGTAATTGTAATATTTCAAATATAGAAGATAGGATTTGTAAGAATTTACAAGGTGGAATTGATGCAATTTATTTGTTTCCTTTTGTAAAGTATTCAAGATCACAAATTAAAACTTTAGGACAGAAATTAGTCGAGTTTCCAACAACACAGATTTACACTTATTTTAGTCAAGTTGCAGATTTTAGCGAGAATACAAGCCTTGAAAAAGGCAATGTGACTTGGACACAGACTTTAAATTTAGAGTTACTTAAAACGTACGAGGGTAGCGAAGTATGGAAACTGGTAAACAAAGATTACAGAGCGATTTTTATTGACCGAGTTGGTAATATTAGAATACTTGGTTTATATAATGGTTGCGAGGCTACTGTTACCGATACAACTGGAACAGATAAGGCAAGTGCTAATAGCTATCAAATAACTATTACTGCAAAAGAAAATAACCAAGCGTATTATATGGATAGTTTACTTCCAGAATTTATAATTGATACAGAAAAGAATTACATATTTAACGAGAGCCCAGATACAAATTACATATTTAACGGACTCCCAGCAACTAATTATATATTTAACGATTAAAAAAAAATGGCATTAGATAACGAAAAATTAACGGAAAGACCAGCATTAACAAATTCTCAAGATACAGATATAATTCACGTTGTTAGAGGCAATGTAAGTTATCAAAAAGAGGCACAAAATTTTAACGCTGGAAGTATATCGGCTTTGGACGATGTAGGAAACGTAAACGTACCAAGTCCACAAACTGACAATTACTTAAAATGGGACGTAAATACAAATCAATGGGAGGCAAATGTAATTCTATTAGAAGATTTGTCTGACGTTGTAATTGACGAGAATACTCTTGCAAATGGACAAGTTATTGCTTATGATAGCACCAATGAAGAATGGGTTAACGTTGACCAAAACGCTGGTATTCTATCATTAAACGATTTGACAGATGTAAATATAGGTACTTTTAATCCAGATAATTGGTCAGTTTTAAGGTTTAACACTACTAATACTGAATGGGTTGCTACGAAAATTACAATACCTATTATTGACGATGTATTAATTAATAATCTTCAGAATGGACAGATTTTGTCTTATGTTTCTGCTGATGCCGTATGGAAAAACATTGATTTGCCAAACGCTGGTATTGGTGGCTCTGGTACTGTTAATTATATTCCTTTTTGGACTGCAACAGACCAGTTAGGAGATAGCGTTATATTTCAAGACGGCACAACTCAATATATTGGTATTGGTCAGACAACTCCAATTGAACTTTTAGATCTTAAAGGAGATACGCCAAATATTAAAATAAACAATACTGCTGAAACCGATAGTGGTATAATATTCCAAGACAGTCAAACAGTATCGCAAACTGCATCAATAAAATACGGAAGTGGCGACAACGATTTAAAATTTTATAACGCTACTGACGAAAGAATGCGTATAATGAATAATGGTAAAATCGGTATAAACGAAACTAATCCAGCTACTATCTTGCACGTTAACGGAGGAACAGACAATGAAGTAGCAACGTTTGAAAGTACAGACGGAACTTCAGCAATAGCTTTTAGGGACAATGCGACAACTGTTGGAAATCTTACTGGAATTGGAGCAGTTGGAAACGAACTAACTATGTACACAAATGATATTGAATATGTTCGTATTACCGATGCTGGTTTTAGTGGATTTAATACTACAAATGCAAACAATAGAGTACACATTAAAGCAGATACTAATGGACGTGGTTTAACAATACAAAGAGGAAGTACAACAAGTGGAGATTATGCAGATTTAAGTTTTCTAATTTCAACAAGTGATTCTACAAATCCAAACACAAGAATTAGAGCAAAAAGAGGGAATACTCTTACAGATACTGATTTGGAGTTTTTGACTGATTCACAGTCAAGAATGTGGATAAAAGGAAGTAATGGGCGTATTGGAATAGCTAATTCAAATCCAACTGAAATTTTAGACGTAACTGGTAATGTCAAAGCAGATGATTTTCTTTTTAATGGAGGAAAAGCAGTTAGTACCTCAACACTTGCAGAGCCAACTGGGAGTGACCAAGTTATTAATATGGTAAGCCTTACTCAAGCAGAATATGACGCTGGAGTTATAGCTGGAACTATACAAGCAACAACATTTTATATAATTACGTAATATGGCATTAAAATTAGACGGAGCGATTAATAAAATATATGTAGGTACTACTGAAGTGTCTAAAGCATATTTAGGTCTTGACCAAGTTTATCCAGATGCACCAAATCCAAATTTTGAAACTCGTTGGTTAATTCCAAGTAATAGCTTTGCAATTGATTTACCTTTAATATCTACTGGCGTATATTCTGGAACTATTGATTGGGGCGACGGAACAATATCAATATTAAGCTACGCAAATAGAACACATACTTACACAACTGCTGGTAATTATACTGTAAGCATTTCTGGTAGTTGTCCGTATTTTCAATTTTCACAAACTGCAACAAGTAGAGATTACATTACACAAATATTAAATTGGGGAAGTGTCGGATTTGTGCAAATTGATTTTAGAGATTGTTCAGAATTAATAGGAGGCTCAAGTGTTCAAGATCTATGCGTTATAAGTGGTACAAGTATGGAAAGTATGTTTTGGAATTGTGAAAAGCTGGTATCAATTAATAAAATTGAACAATGGGACGTTTCTGGCATACAAAACTTTGAGCTTACTTTTTATGATTGCATACTTTTTAATCAAAATTTAACTGGTTGGAACACACAAAATGCTAAAACTTTTGAGTCATTTTTAAGAGGTTGTTCATCGTATAATCAGCCGTTAGACAGTTTTAATTTGTCTATTTGTACCACAACAGAAATGATGTTTTTAGATTGTACTGTTTTTAATCAGCCATTAAATAGTTGGAATATGGGTAATGTTCTTAATACTAAAAATATGTTTAATGACGCATTAGTATTTGACCAAGATTTAAGTAATTGGAATTTAAGTCTTAATGTAGATTTTAGTATTATGTTCCAAGATACACTATTTGACCAAGATATAACTAATTGGAATACATCAAGTGCAACTGATATGAGAAAAATGTTTCAAAAAAATTCTGACTTTAACCAAGACATTAGTAGTTGGGACGTAAGTGGCGTTACTGATATGACTGATATGTTTCAGCAAAGTTATGGTTTTGACCAAGATTTAAGTAGTTGGGACTTGTCAAGTATTACTACTATGCAACAATTTATGGGTTTTAAAACACCAGCAGATTTTAGTGCTTCAAATTGCGATGCTCTCTATCTTGCTTGTGTAAATGGAGGTCAATTAAATGTGGTTTTAGGAATGGGAACAATAAAAAGAACTGTAACCGGTACTGGCTATTATAATACATTAATTTCAAGAGGCTGGACTGTAACAGACGGAGGGCAAATTTAAAAAAAATAATAATTAAAAGATAAAAAAATGATTACTTACGAATGGAATTGTAAAACAGTAGATTGCTATATTCAATCAGAGGGAGAAAACGATGTAATCTACAACGTACATTATATTGTAACTGGAATTTCAGAGCAATTAGATGCAGAGGGAAATCCTTATAAATCTAATTTTGTTGGTACGCAATACTTAAATATAGACGATATTACGGACTTTATACCTTTTAATGAGGTTACCAATACAGAAGTTGTGCAATGGACTAAAACAACTATGGGAGTTGACGAAGTAGCGTTTATTGAACAAAATATTGCATATAATATTGAGCGACAAATAAATCCAGAAACAATTACTTTAGAGGTTACAGAATAATGGAAAATAAAAATCCTAAATTAATAAAAAACGGAGGCAAAGGAACAAACGTTGGAAACGCTTTGCGTTGGTTAGCGATGACTGGAAAAAAAGTTGCACCAGAACTTTTAGATCTTGCTGGTCAAATTTCTGGCGTCGAGGGTTTGTCTAATTTAGGAAAAGCCATTAGAAGTGACAAAAATCTTTCCAATCCAGATAAAGAGTTACTGCTACTTGAAATGGAAAATGATATGATTGAAATGGTTGAAATGACCAAGAGGCTAAAAATCGACAATGAGCATACTATAACAAGACTTATAAGACCAGTTACTTTTGGTTGTATGTTTATTCTGTTTCTTTCAATGGTATTTTTTGACGGAAACATTGGAGAATTTAAAGTAAATCCATTATACGTTCCAGTAATACAATCTTTATTCGGCACGATGACTATATTTTATTTTGGAAGTCGAGGCATTGAAAAGGTTATGAAAACAATTAAAAAAAGTGATTAAAGAAAAAAAATATAAAATGAATATTACAGATATTAAAATGGCTATACTCGGCACGTTGGGTTTATATATAAATTTAAGTGGATTTAACACCTTTATTGCGACACTTACTGGAGTTGTAATACTTGGATATACAATCTCACGTTGGTACTATCTAATCAAAGAAAATAACAAATCAAAGAAAAAGAAAAAATAATTTTGTATATTGTTGGCTAACAATTCATTATGTCAGAACAAAATCGAAACAGTACAAGATTAAGATTAAAAGAAGACGAAGTCGATATTATCAATGAGTATCGAGGACTTAAACAAATAGCCCAAGAAAGTGGCGTACATATTGACGATGTAAAACACGCTTGGCTTAAAAGTGATAATGCCAGTCTATTTGTAAAAAACCCAAGTTTCCAATCAGCAAAAAGAAATCAATTTGTTGAAGATCTAATCAAAGAATTAGATAATTACTCCCCAAAATATCCAGAAATAAAAAGGGAAAAATCTAAAGCTGGACACTTAATGGTTTTAGATCCAGCAGACATTCATATTGGAAAATTATGCTCCAGATTAGAAACTGGTCAAGAGTATAACTCGCAGATAGCCGTTAAACGAGTTTTAAGAGGTGTTAGAGGCGTTTTAAAAGCTTCCAATGGGTTTGATATAGATAAGATAAATTTCATCGGTGGAAACGATATTTTGCATATTGATACGCCACATCGAAAAACTACTTCTGGAACACCTCAAGATACGGACGGAATGTGGTATGAAAATTTCTTAATGGCTAAAAAGCTATATGTAGATGTTCTGGAGATTTTAATATCAATTGCTGACGTACATTTTACATTTAATCCAAGTAATCACGATTATATAAGTGGTTTTATGTTAGCACAAACTATTGAAAGCCATTTCAGACATTGCAAAAATATTAGTTTTGATACTGGAATTGCTCACAGAAAATATTTTAAGTATCACAATAACTTAATTGGTACTACTCACGGAGACGGAGCAAAAATTGCAGATTTACCAAATTTAATGGCTCACGAAAGTAACGATTGGAGCAACTGCAAAAAGCGTTATTTTTATACGCATCACGTCCACCATAAAACAAGCAAGGATTTTATAGGTTGCACAGTTGAAAGTTTAAGATCTCCGAGTACGGCTGACAGTTGGCATCACAGAAACGGATATACTGGAGCAGTTGAGGGCGTTGAAGCCTTTATCCACCATAAGCAATACGGACAAATTGCGAGATTAACCCACATTTTTGAATAGAAAAAAACTGTTAAAGTTTTGTTAAAATTTTGTTAAAGTATTGCATTAGACAATATGCCGTCTTATGTTTGCAGAAGTAATAACAAATAAAACAAAACAAGATGAGAACAATCGAATTACCAGTAACAGACAGTCAATACATAGTAGAGTCGAAAGAATATCAGCTACTATACCAAATGAAACTAAATTTAGACACTTACAACACATACGCTAAAGCATACGCTGAAAAAAGCGAGTTTAAATGGCGTGATGAAATGGCACAAAATTTTCTTGAAAATGCTATAAAATTACGTGCTGAATTCAACAAAGTTTACGAAAAAAATAATCTATAATACATATCTGGTGTTATGCTGGGATTAGCATATATTAAATGTCTTAAGAAGAAACCAGCCAGATATATTTTTTAACCCTAAAAAAAACAAAATGAGTACACCAATCAAATTACCAAAAAAGAAGTATATTGAAACAATCTTTGAACGCAAAGGAGAAGTAACGTCTATAAAAAAAACAGAGGGATACTGGATAGTAGATCTTGTACTAAAAAATACGTCTGTAATTTTCGGCACTTATAACGCCTTTACTCTAATTTCAGCAGAGGCAAATACTGGAATTGCAACATACCAAGCAGATAATGAAAAAGTTGAAATGTATATGGACGCTGGAGTAATGTATTAATCTTAAAAACAGAAGAAATGGTAAAACTTAAATTATTTACAAACGACACTAATACAAGCTTCACATTAGCTTGGTATTCATCGCATGAAGAAATGCAAATTAAATCATTTAAAACAAAAGGAAAAGCATTAGAATTTATAAAACAAAACAAATGGTAAAAACAAATTTTAGCAATCAGACAACAGACGCAGTATTGACAGAACACCAATATAGAATCGAGGCATTACAAAACCGAATTAAAGAATTAGAAACTATACTAATAGAAAATAACCAATAAATTGAAGATCTAAATATTAATTTTAAAACTAAACAAAATGAACAGAGAAAAAGTAGCAGAAATGTATAAGCGTTATAATTTAACGAAAGAAGATGTATTCCAGCACAAACACTATTTGATAATTACCAGAAGTGGAATATCTAAAATAAGTGCGTTAGAGGACATTAAAATAAAATATGATGCCATAGCGTCAACACCAGAGTATTGTGTTGTTAAAGCGACTGCAATCAAGGGAGATGAGCAAATAGAAACATTTGGCTCGGCAAAGTATGGGAAAAAGACTTGGAATGCTGAAACCAAAAAATATATTGAAACTGGAAATACTTCAAGTTGGTATATTATGGAAATGGCAGAAAAAAGAGCGTTTTCAAGAGCCGTTTTACAGATTTGTAATTTATACGAATTGGGAATTTTTGGAGAAGATGAGTCAGAAGAATTTATAAAAACAAAGAAATGAGAACAGAACTAACAGAAATACAAGACCAATTAAGAGTTTATTTATACTCTAATAACCAAGAGGAGATTAATAACGCAGAAGTATATTTAAGAGGGGTACATAAAAGATACGGAACAATAGATGTTAAACAAATTAAAAATATTATAAGATGAAAAGCCTTGAAGATATATTAGAAAACATTAGTCTGGTTGTAAACACTTACGAAAGTGGACATTACCAAGATCTAAACCAGATGCAAAGAATATTAAGTACAAATATGTTTTTTCTGGCACAAAAGCAAGTTGAATACCACCAGAAATTTAACGCTGAATATCACTTGCATAAATCGACTGTAAACGCTCAAAAGCAAAAATATGCAGAGCAAGTTGTTCCAGAACTATATATGTGCCGTAAGATAATGGAGGCATCAAAAAACGTTGCAATATCAATGCACTTAGAATTAAAAATGAATTAATGAAAAAGCTAAAAGGAGTTGACGGAAAACTGGATATCGCTTGGAGTAAATTAGTTAAATTACGTGCTGGAAACAAATGCGAATATTGTGGCAAAACAAGTTATCTTAATTCACACCATATTTATTCCAGAAGTAAAAGGAGCGTTCGTTGGGATGTAAAAAACGGTATTTCACTATGCGTTGGACACCATACTTTTAGCAGTACGTTTTCGGCACACAAGACGCCATTAGAGTTTATTAAATGGCTGGAAAGATACAAAGGTACAGATTATATAGATAATCTAACTATGAAAGCAAATAGAACACTTAAACTGCATAAGTTTGAGAAAGAGGAATTACTAAAACATTTAAATAATGAAATTATTAAATACGACCAAAAAATTAATAAATATTAAAAAAAATTTAGATCTTGAAGCTGGAGTTGATATATCGACAAAATGCAGAGAAAGACCAATTGTTTTATATAGAGTATTATTTTTTAAATTAGCTTTAGAATTAACAGACGAGCCACTTGACAAAATCGGAAAAATTTTAAAACGTGACCATTCAACAGTTGTGCATTCACGAAATAACACTTTTGAATATATGATGAGTTTACAAAAGTATCGAAATTTATATAAAAAATATATGAAAATATACGAAACACCAGTTATTGATTTGGCAGAAGAAGAAAACGCTGAAATAAAAGAATTAAGAAAAGAATTAGACGTGCAAAGAGATAATGTTGCAGAACTTGAAAGAATTGTTAATGCTATGTCTGGAGGCTTAACTAAAAACGAGAAAGAATATAGAACATTAACTGTTGAACAACAAATTGATTATGACGAAAGAGCTGGATTGTTTTTAAAAAGCCTTAAATGGAAAAAACAAAATCAAACTGGAGAAGTTATTATTTGTGGGAATAATGTTGTAGACGCAAGAGG